>Ga0213864_10000354_pt1 | contig 20538 bp, 22 predicted proteins | sample PICome_5_FD_160078 | JGI IMG/M metagenome (GOLD analysis project Ga0213864, IMG submission 160078) | Coastal seawater microbial communities near Pivers Island, North Carolina, United States - PICO247 | ecosystem: Environmental > Aquatic > Marine > Coastal | place: USA: North Carolina... | reverse complement strand
TGCAGAGGCTGCTAAAAATAGAGGGCAATTATCGAAAGCAAGATCATTGGCTTATGATGCTATCAAATACAATCCGAACTTCGGAAAAGCATATTTATTCATTGGTAGATTATACCAATCAAGTGCCAACAGATGCGGAAAAGGGGAGTTTGAGAAGCGTATGGTATACGTAGCTGCATTACAGCAGGCGAGAAGAGCTTTAGCTGTGGATCCAAGTATTACATCAGTAGCTAGGAAGTACATCAGATCTTACGCAGGAAACGTTCCGAACAAAACAGTCATCTTTACTGCAGGTTTTAACTCTGGTGATCCGTATACCATTAAGTGTTGGATTGGACAAACTGTAAGGGTGCCTTAAGAAAGTGAAAATAAATATCAAGTACATAAAAGAAAGCATTGTTGTTGTATGCACAGCAATGCTTTTTTCGTGTTCCAATAATACCCAAGAAGTAAGAGATTTTCTTGCAGATAAAAATTTGCCGGTAGGGAAAGCCAAAGATGCCTATCATGTATATAAGGACTCGGGAAGGATTACTTCAAAATTAATTACTCCCTTAATGCTCGATTACAGCAATAGAAAAGCGCATCCTTATACTGAGTTTCCAAAAGGAATTACCATCGTTAATTTTAAAAATAAAGGTCGAGACTCCGTAACAATTACAGGTAATTTTGCTTTAAATTACCCACGTACTTCAATTTCAGAAATACGAGGCAATGTTGTGGTCATCAATCATACCGATAAGTCGAAATTAGAAACCGAACAACTTTTTTGGGATGAGATACAACATTATTTTATTTCTGAAAAGAAATTTAGATTAACAACAGAGAGCCAGGATACCATTGAAGGAATAGGTTTTGAGTCAAAAGACGATTTATCCAAACACTTGGCAAAGAAAACGACAGGTCGAATTAAAACAAACGAAGAATAAATGTTTAAAGCTTGGAAATTTTTTCAATACGGTTATTTACTAATTGCAATTATCTGTTTCATTGAGGGAATTGCTGCACTTCAGGAAAACTCATCCAAGGCATATCTTTTAATTGGATTTGCTATCTTTATTACGTTAGTGTTTTTCTTTAAACGGTTTTTTAGAAAGAAAATCGAAAAAAGAAATCAAAACCAATCGAAATAATTGGACTTTGACATTCCTATAATAATTACATCCATTCTGCTTTCAGCATTTTTCTCTGGAATGGAAATTGCCTTCGTTTCTTCGAATAAGCTTCATATTGAACTAGAGAAGAAGAGAGAAGGAATTATTGCCAAAATTTTATCTCGAATCACCAAAAAATCATCTCGATTTATCACCACGATGCTGGTTGGTAATAATATAGCTCTCGTAATCTATAGTTACTACATGGGTCAGTTTTTATTGCAATTATTGCCCGTTGAAGGATTGAATGATTTCAGCATTCTCTTGCTTCAAACTGTCATTTCAACATTGGTAATTTTGGTAACTGCTGAGTTTTTGCCTAAAGCCATTTTTAGAATTTATGCGAATGATGTATTGAAGATTTTTGCGATTCCAGCCTTTATGTTCTATTACATCTTTCACGTTTTCTCAACCGTTATTTCTGGAATTTCTGATTTCTTTTTGAAGGTAGTTTTCAAAACGGATAAGGATATTCAACAAACTGAATTTAGTAAAGAGGAACTTGGAAATTATATTTCGCAACAAATCGAAACAGGTGCGGATCGCGAAGAACTAGACTCGGAAATACAAATATTTCAAAACGCTCTTGAGTTTCACAATGTCCGAGCCAGGGAAATAATGGTTCCTAGAACTGAAATCGTATCCGTAGATATTTTTGATAATGTGGATAATCTTAAATACCGATTTGTAGAAACAGGTCTTTCTAAAGTAATCGTTCATAAGAATTCATTGGATGATATTTTAGGATATGTAAACGCTTTTGAATTATTTAAAAGACCGAAAACAATCAAATCTATTCTTTTACCTGTTGAATTGGTTCCAGAGTCAATGATGATTAGTGACCTCCTGAATTTATTGACCAAAAAACGAAAAAGTGTGGCTGTTGTTATTGATGAATACGGCGGAACATCTGGTATTATTACAGTAGAAGATATCGTAGAAGAGTTGTTCGGCGAGATTGAAGATGAACATGACGTTCAGGAATTTAGAGAAGAGGTTTTAGGTGATCATGAGTTTAATTTCTCAGCTCGATTGGAAGTCGATTATGTCAATGAAACCTATAACTTAAGTATTCCAAAGTCTGAAGCCTATTCAACCTTAGGTGGATTCATCATTAATCACACTGAGGATATACCCGAAGAGAATGAGGAGCTAGAAATTGAAAACTTCAAGATAAAAATCTTGAAAACCAGTGGTTCGAAAATTGATGAAATCAATCTAAATGCTTTTCATCTAGAAGATTAACTCACTTCCTTCTTTTTTAACTAAAAATCAATTCTTTAAAGGTTTTTAAAGCTTTAATTTGGTTGTAATATTGAATACCAAATCGTATATTCGCCAACTGAAATTAAATTAATGTAGAATGGCAGTTTTATCAAAAATTAGAGATAGGTCTTTGTTCTTAATTCTTGTGATTGGATTAGCGTTATTTGCTTTTGTATTAGATCCATCAACCTTAACAGATTTTTTTAATTCTTCAAAGATTAATGAAATTGGAGAAGTAAATGGAGAAACAATCTCGAGACAAGAGTTTATTCAAGAATTGGATAGCTACAGACAACAAAATGGAGGCCGTGTTTCGGATATTCAAGCAGCGAAGGTTGTTTGGGATAATATGTTGCGCAAAAAGATTTATCAAAAACAGTTAAATGAAGCTGGTATTACCATCGGTGAAGAAGATGTTTGGAATGAAATTATCAGCGCTCCTTTTGTTCAAAATAATCCACAGTATCAAAATGAACTTGGTCAATTTGACGAAAATAAGTTCAAAACATTTTTAGCTGACACTAAGGAAAACAATCAACCGCTTTGGATTCAATGGTCAAATTACATGACTCAAGTCCGTGATAATGCTGAGACGAATACATACAATAATTTAGTATCCGCAGGATTAGGTGCTTCTTTAAAAGAAAGTGAGTTTGAATACCTTATCGACAACACAAAAATTACTGGCCAATATGTATATGTGCCGTATTCTAGTGTTCCTGATAGTTTAGTTAAAATAAGAAAATCAGAAATTCAAGATTATATTTCTGCCAATGAGAAAGATTTTAAAGTTGAAGATATGAGAGATATCTTTTATGTTCAGTTTAAAATCGAGCCAACAAGATCGGATGAAGATACAATCAAAGCAGAAGTAGGATCGTTAGCGAATGACTTGAAAGATTCACAAGATGAGAAGTTATTATTATCTGAAAATGATTCTGATTTAGATATCAATCCGAACTTCCAATTTATAAGCTACGTAAATCAGGAAATCAGTAACGATTTATTTGCTACTAAAGTTGGTGATGTTTTTGGTCCTTATAAAGACAAAGAATACTTCAAGTTATCTAAAGTAGTAGAAGAGTCAAGAATGCCAGATTCTGCAAGAGCTAGTCATATCTTAATTCCATATGTTGGAGCACAAAGAGCTGCTGCTGATGTAACTCGAACTAAAGAGGCTGCAAAGAAATTGGCAGATAGTATTTTAACTGTTGTGAAAAGAAGCAAAAGAAAATTTGCTGATATAGCTAAAAATTTGTCTTCTGACAGAGGTAGTGCTGAAAAAGGTGGGGATTTAGATTGGTTCAATTACAATAGAATGACTCCAGCATTTAGAGATTTTTGTTTCACCAACAGAAAAGGAAAAGTAGATGTAGTTGAAACTCCTTTCGGATACCACGTAATACGTATTGATGGTCAAAAAAATTATCAACGAGTATTGAAATTAGCGACTTTTGCTAAACAGATTGTGCCCTCTGAAGCAACAGAAAATGCTGTGTATACAAAAGCTCAGGAGTTCGCCCTAGAGGTTACAAACACCAACGATTTCGCATTAGCAGCTAAGAATAAAGGATATACTCCTAAACCAGCTGTCGGTATGAAAACCTTAGATGAAAATGTACCTGGTTTAGGAAATCAAAGGCAAATTGTAAGTTGGGCCTTTGGGTCATCTACAGAAATCGGAAACTTCAAACGTTTTGATTTGGAAGGTAGTTATGTTGTAGCTTCTTTATCAGGGAAAACAGCAAAAGGACTAATGTCTGTTGAAAAGGCAACGAGTCGAGTTAGACCAATTGTATTGAATGAGAAAAAAGCAGAAATTTTAAAAGAGAAATTCGCAGGTGGTGAATTAAAAGATATTGCTAATGCGCTAAAATCGAGTGTAAGATCTGCGAATGGAGTTACGTTAAAAAGTCCAACATTACCAGGAATTGGAGTAGAGCCTAAAATTGTCGGTGCTATGTACAATGCGGAGTTAAACAAAGTGTATACGAAAGTAGTTGGAGATAAAGGAATATTCGCTTTCCAAGTAACCAAGAAAGAGGATCCTGTTGCGTTGCCAAATTACGAAACGAATAGAAATCAATTAACAGAGGCGAGAAGAAGATCTACATTTAGAATCTATACCGCTTTAAAAGAAGCGTCTGAAATTGAAGATAACAGAGCACTGATGTACAGTGCGAATTAAAAGTATTCTTATAGCATTAAAAAATCCGCTCTCGTTAGAAAGCGGATTTTTTTATCTCTATGTATTGTGATTATCCGTTCATGGAGATTAAAAACTCATCGTTACTTCTGGAGAATTTAATTTTCTCATTGATGAACTCCATGGCTTCAATTGGATTCATGTCTGCAAGGTATTTTCTTAAAACCCACATTCGCTGAACCGTTTTTTCATCCAATAATAGGTCATCACGACGTGTAGAAGATTTGATTAAGTCAATAGCTGGATATATTCTTCTGTTAGCTATATTTCTTTCTAACTGAAGTTCCATATTACCAGTACCTTTGAATTCCTCAAAGATTACTTCATCCATTTTCGAGCCGGTTTCGGTCAAAGCAGTTGCTATAATGGTTAATGACCCACCACCTTCAATATTACGCGCTGCTCCGAAGAAACGTTTTGGTTTGTGTAATGCATTTGCATCAATACCACCAGAAAGAATTTTTCCTGATGCTGGAGCAACGGTGTTGTAGGCTCTTGCTAAACGGGTAATCGAGTCTAATAAAATCACGACATCGTGTCCACATTCAACTAATCGTTTTGCTTTTTCTAATACGATATTTGCCACACGTACGTGTTTGTCTGCTGGCTCATCGAAAGTGGAAGCGACAACTTCTCCTTTAACGCTTCGCTGCATATCTGTAACTTCTTCAGGTCGTTCGTCTATTAAGAGAACGATTTGATATACTTCAGGATGATTGGCCGCAATGGCGTTAGCAACATCCTTTAATAACATCGTTTTACCTGTTTTAGGTTGTGCTACAATCATTCCTCTTTGTCCCTTACCAATAGGAGAAAATAAATCAATAATTCGTGTGGAAAGAGAACTTCCTCTTTCTGCTAAATTGAATTTTTCCTGAGGAAATAAAGGAGTTAAGTGTTCAAAGGATACTCGATCTCGAACAACATTTGGATTTAATCCATTTATCTTTGACACACGAATTAAAGGGAAGTATTTCTCACCTTCTTTTGGGGGTCTAACATTTCCTCGTACAGTATCACCTGTTTTCAATCCGAAGAGTTTAATCTGTGATTGAGAAACATAAATATCATCTGGAGATGATAAATAATTGTAATCGGATGATCTCAAGAATCCATAGCCGTCAGACATCATTTCCAATACACCTTCACTTTCGATAATACCATCAAATTCAAAATCTGGATCACGGTACTTATTACCATTCTTCGGATTTTTGCCAGAAGACTTCTGATGAGAATCTTTGGACTTCGGGTTTTTTGAATTTGAATTTTGTGGACCAGATTTCTGAGTTGTATTCTCTTTTTTGGAATTGTCAGCTCCGTTTTGCTGGTTTTTATTCGTATTCGAAGGTCTACTATTTTTAGCATTTGGAGCACTGCCATTTTGATTGACTGTACTTTTTGTATTGGTAGCAGGGTCTCCTTTGCTTTTTGAAATTCGCTTACGTTTCGGTTTATCAGCAGTATTTTCTGCTCCTTTCTCCGAATTGGTAGCTGAGGCTTGTGTGTCCAATATTTGATAAATCAGATCAAGCTTTTTTAACTGACTTACTTTTGAAAGTCCTACAGTTTTGGCAATTACTTGTAAATCAGTAAGTGTCTTTTCTTTTAGTTCAGAAATTTCGAACATTTATATAAAATTAAATTGTAATAATTTGCGTCTCTTCAATACTAAGTTCAAATGAATTAATCGTGCATCGCTTTGCACAATCATTTTGCGCGGTTGAGGTACAAATATATAGTTTTTTTTTAAGTTCCAACTTTTCTTTTTTAAAAAAAGAAGTTTAATTTTGTTGTGATAAATGATACAGAGAATTCAGACCATATATTTATTCCTTGCCTTTATCTCTTCTGGGGTGATGGTTTTTTTCTTTGATCTGTGGAATACGAATGTCGACGGAGTTCGAGCGATGGATTTATTATCGGATTCGGATATTTCTCTAAAATTCGTACCCATATTATTTTTAATCTCAGCATTATTGCCGTTATTTACCATTCTTAAATTCAGTAATCGAAATTTGCAAATGAATTTAGGGAAATTAACAATTTTGATAAACCTTATTTTGTTAGGTTTATTTGCATATCTGATACTAACATTATCTGGAGAGGCTGCCGTTTCGAAGAAAGATATTGGGATGTTCTTACCGTTAATATCTATTGGATTTATTTTATTAGCCAATAGCGCCATTAAGAAGGATGAAGATCTTGTAAAATCTGTTGATAGATTGCGATAAACTAGCATATAGTATATTTAGTGCGAAAAAACCGAGGAAACTTCCTCGGTTTTTTAGTTTAAAAGAAAAATATGACGTTTTAAATTTTTTTGAAAAATTAAGATTGAGTATTTTAGAAAGGTAAAACTATTGTATAGTAATTTTTTTTATCCCTGATTATCAATATGATACAAAAAAACACTCCCTATTTATAGGTAGTGAATCAACCATATATGGTGAATGAAAAATTTCACCATTTCTGGGGATTGTGGGAGGAACAGTAGAACTATACATTTATAATGTAAATGAAATGAAAAAAATCAACGTTCACGTCGCTGACGATCATAAAGTTCTAGTTGATGGAATTAGCGCCGTTATAAATACTGACAAAGACATTGAAATATGTGGTTATTCGCTAACAGGTCAGGAAGTAATTGACTGGTTCAGTAAAAAAAGAAACAAAGCGGATGTATTAATACTAGACATAACAATGCCAATAAAAGATGGTTTTGATGTGCTGAGGTATTTTAAAGAAAAGAGGATATACCAAAAGGTGATCATATTTTCAAGTTATGATGATTTGAAGATTGTTCAAGAAGCTCTTAACCTTGGATGCTACGGATACGTAACAAAAAAGAGCGCTAGTGAGCATATTCTTGATGCCATAAAATCAGTGGCAAAAGGAGAACAATATTTTAGTGATGATATCAAAAATATCTTACTAAAAACCTTTACAAATCAAGTTACCGAAACTGGAGATTTACCCGATAAAATTATAATTGAAAGTCTGACAGACCGTGAATTAGAAGTTTTAAAGTATATCGCTTATGAATACAATTCGGCAGAAATTGCAGAAAAAATGAATTTAAGTGTTAGTACAATTGACACTTACAGAAAGAGTTTATTGAAAAAGCTTAAAGTAAAAAATTCGGTAGGAATTGCAATGTACGCAGTGAGGAATAAATTAATTTGATACAAAAACCCCCCAAAAAATAGTCAAAGCATAATAGTTTATATCCCCCAATAGAAAGTTTGGACTATTTTTATCCCCCAACCGATACTATTTTCTTCACTGCTCGCAGTTCCCTTTACTAGACCATAACAAAAATAACTTTAATTAAAATGCCCAAACAATGAGAGTAACGAAACAACTAACGTTATTAATTATCACGTCTATGACGTTGATTTTATCATCGTGTTCTTCGGAAGAATCGATGCTAACAAATGAAGTGCCCACAAACAAACTTTTAAAATCTTTTACGGTTAAAAAAGATGCCAATGGAGCCTATTCTTTAAATTTTGACTTGAATAGCGATGCCGTAGTCGATAAGACCTACAACGACTACTCAAAAACCAGTCAATTTGTATTATATTCGTCAAACAAACCTGGTGTGCGAAATGTAAAGGAACCAATGTCAATTAATGATTCGAAATTACAAATAGGGTTTTTGGATACAAACACTGACGAGAAGCCGTCAATTACTATTGTTGATGACAATATCACTTTTGGAAAAGGAGATACTGAAGCGCTTCAGAGTTTTGAAATTTCAAGTGTTGATGACAGCGCGTATCAACTGGACTTTACCGTTAAAGATGATATTACCGCCAAGTTCGTTTATAATGAAGATTTAGATACCTATGAAGTACATCTTGATGGCGGAAAAAGCGATACATCATCGTATACTGTGATGTTTGATAAAGAAGAGGGTAAGAAACTGCGAATCGACTTCTTAAATTACAATGAAAACGAAGAATCAAAGGCCAGGGCTGTACAAGCTATTCGTAAACCTAAAATCATCATTGATGATTAAAATTTAGTAAGTATAGTTGAAAAATAAAAGTATATTATCTTTCGCGCTATTTATCTATTTTATTGTCTATTTCAGTTTGTTGTCTATACAAGCTGCAGAATATAAGAGTAATGAAGAGGCTTCAATTGAAACTTCTTCATTGCTTTTTCAACCTCAACAAAAATTAGATTTTGATCAACAATTATCACTTATAAAAAAGATGGTAAAAGAAGAGCAATATTCCAATGCGCTCGAACGCTCCTTACTGCTCTTGTCAAAAATCCCTGAAAATAATATAAGCTTAAAGTTTCAGCTGGAATCTGAATTGTCGGTAATTTACACCAGGACTAATTTATTCGAAGAGTCTTTGCTATATGCAAAAAAAGCACTGTCCACATTAAATCAAATGGATGAATTAAATGTTGAGTCCGACGATCGACTTTTTTTTGATTCTAATGTAATCGATACCTATTTGAAGATTGGCTCTCAATTTTTTAAACTACAACGATTAGAAAAAGCAGATACCTTAAAGCGCAATCTATTAGATAGTGCAAAATATTATTATCTAAAGATTGAAAATTTCCCTTCTTTGAATTCCAAAGTTCTGGATACGAAGGGAAGGGCCTTCACTAGTTTGTCGGGATTATTTTATATGGATGCTCAATATGGTCAGGCAGAACAATATGCCTTGAAAGCCATTGAAATTCATAAAATGCGAAAAAATAAAATGAGTCAGGCAGCCGCCATTAACAATCTTGCTAACATTTATCTGCACCGACAAAAATTACAATTGGCTAAAACTAAATACCTTGAAGGTATTGAATTAATTGATGATTATAATACGACTAAGGCAGTAGAATTCAAGGCAGATTTATATAATAATTTGGCTTGGACTATGCGTAAATTAGAAGATTTTAATGCCTATGATACTTTAGAAAAGGCCATTGAATTTACCGATGCAATCAGAGATCTTGAAATTAAAAGAATTATCGAAGATATCTCTATGAAGTATAATGTAGAAGGCGTGAAAAAAGATGCAGAACTCGCCAAGCGAAATTTTCTTATATTTTTTATTGTTAGTCTTTTGATTATAACATTACTCGCTACTACGATTATTCTTACTTACCAGCGGAGAAAACGCCTAGCACTTGAATTAGAGAATTCAGATATGATTCAAAAGCAACAAGTGGCTGCGGTGCGATCAGAGTCTCAGAAGCGAATTTTAAACGCAGTTATTGAAGGTAAAGAAAAGGAGCGTAAAGAAATCGCAGAAACCTTGCATGATAGTGTGAGCACCCTATTGTCCTCTGCAAATTTACATTTGCAAGCCTCTGCAAAGCAATTTGAAGCACAGACCCCAACCGAAATTCTTAAGGCAAAGCGAATTATTACTGAAGCTTCTAAAAAAATTAGAGATTTGTCACACAATTTGATATCGGCAATACTCGTTAAGTTTGGCTTAACCTATGCTATAAAAGACTTGGCTCAGAAGTATTCGAATTCCGATTTGAGAATTGAAACAGAGTTTAAAAATATTTCACGATACACAGAGAAATTTGAAATTAAAGTCTACAATATTATTCAGGAGTTTATGAATAATATTTTGAAACATAGTGAAGCGACTAAAGCGCTTATTAAAATTGAAGATTCGGATCAGAACATTAAGATTTGTATTCATGATAATGGCGTTGGTTTCAATTTGAGTTCGTTGGAGAAAAAAGAAGGTATTGGTATTAGGCAAATTGAAGCCAGGGTGCAATTAATGAATGGAGACTTTAAAATTGAGTCCATTATTGATCAGGGAACCCAGATTGAAATTTCAATTCCAACCATTGAAATTGAGAAGCAAGCTATTAACGTTTAGCCAGCTCAATTATTTCCAGATTCTTTACATTTCCGTCTCCGATTTCGAAACGAAGCATGGTTCTCACTTTGTGGAAACCAACTTTACCTGCGGCCCCAGGATTTAAGTGCAATAACTCCAAATCATTATCATATTGAACCTTTAAAATATGGGAATGACCACAGATGTACAATTGAGGTTTAATCTGTTGCAATTGTGCTTTGACTCTTTGGTTGTATCGTCTGGGGTAGCCTCCAATGTGTGTGATATAAACTGTCATTCCCTCACACTCGAAGACTTCGTCTAATTTAAACTCGTTTCGCGCATCTTTTCCGTCAATATTACCAAAAACACAACGTAGCGGTTTTAATTCTTTTATTCGGTCAGTAACTTTTAAATTACCCACATCACCTGCATGCCAAACTTCATCAGCTTGACGAACAAACTTTAATATTTGATCATCAATAAATCCATGGGTATCTGAAAGTAATAAGATTTTCTTCACATTGTAAAAATACTAATACCGAAATAAATTCCGTAATTTTGACTCCTTCTAAAAAGACACTTTTTTGAGGTATTTTATAGAGTTATCGTACAACGGAAAAAACTATCATGGTTGGCAAATGCAGCCTGATGCGATTAGTATTCAAGAGAAACTTAATGAAGCGCTTTCGAAGGTTTGGCAGGAAACAATAGAAGTTGTTGGTGCTGGAAGAACAGATACAGGTGTGCATGCCAAACAAATGTTTGCCCATTTTGATGTGCAAAGCCAAGTAAAAGAGGAGATTGTCTACAAGCTTAATTCTATTTTACCGAATGATATTGTTGTTTCTAAATTAGTTGAGGTAGAACCAGAAAAACATGCCCGATTTGATGCCGTATCTCGGTCTTATGAATATAAAATTTGGTTGGGTCGAAATCCATTCTTATTGGATTTTTCCTGGCAAATACATTCGCAGTACTTGGATGTGGAGGCGATGAATCAGGCTGCGAAAATTTTACTGAAATACAAAGATTTTCAAAGTTTTTCTAAGGTCAAAACAGATGTGTATACATACAACTGTGATATTTTTGATGCGTACTGGGAGGTGAATAATGAAGAGCTTACGTTTTATATTTCGGCAAATCGATTTTTGAGAAATATGGTTAGAGCGATTGTCGGCACCATGGTTGATGTTGGGTTAGGTAAAATTTCGGTTCTTGACTTTGAAGAAATCATTAAAAGTAAGAATAGAAGTAATGCAGGTTTATCTGTTCCAGCGCGCGGATTATTTTTAACAGAAATTAAATATTAAAGAATTGGCAAATCATTCAGGAAAAGCTTTTGATGTTGAAATTTTTTCGAGACTAATGTCTTTTGCGAAGAGGTATAAACTTTACTTTTTTATTGCAGCTTCATCAACAATTTTATTAGCGTTGTTTGCGATTTTAACTCCTTACATTTTAATCAATACGGTTGATGATTACATCTTAACAAAGGATAAACAAGGTCTCCTGGATTATACGTTATTAATGTTGGGCGTTCTTCTTGTTGAGGTAGTTTTACAATTCACATTTATTTATTTTGCAAATTGGGTGGGACAGCATATCATTCGCGATATACGAGCTAAAATATTCAGACATATTTTGGCTTTCAAAATGTCCTATTTTGATAAAAACTCGGTAGGAAAATTGGTGACTAGAGTCGTATCTGATATCGAAACAATTGCGGCTTTCTTTAGTAATGGCGTCTTTACTATTGTCAGCGATATCCTTAAAATGGCCGCAGTAACTGTCATAATGTTTGTTTTAAATTGGAAACTGGCCTTAATAACACTTTCAATTTTACCTATTCTTATTTACGCTACGAAAAGATTCCAAGTAGCGATTAAGGCCACCTTTCAGGAAGTTCGAAATCAGGTAGCGAACCTTAATAGTTTTGTTCAGGAACGAGTAACCGGAATGAAGATTGTTCAGTTGTTCAATCGGGAAAAAATTGAATACCAGAACTTTGTTGAAATCAATGAGAAGCATAAAAAAGCGCACATCAAAACAATTTGGTACTACTCGGTTTTCTTTCCTATTGCCGAAATTTTGTCCTCTGTCGGAATCGGTTTGATTGTTTGGTTCGGAGGTGGGCAGGCCATTCAGAATTCTGGAATTACTGTCGGTATGATTATGGGATTCATTTCTTATGCCCAAATGTTGTTCAGACCTTTGAGACAAATCGCAGATAAGTTTAATCAATTACAAATGGGGATTGTTGCTGGAGAACGAGTATTTGGAGTGTTAGATACGCAAAGTTTCATTTCTAAGGAAGGATCTATAGAGGCCAAAAATGTTCGAGGTGATATCAAATTTGAAGATGTAAAATTTAGTTATATCAGAGGTGAGGAGGTGCTGAGAGGCATTTCATTTGAAGCCAATAAAGGACAGACCATTGCGCTAGTTGGAGCCACAGGTGCTGGAAAATCGACAATTATCAGCTTGATTAACCGTTTTTATGAAATCGACAGTGGAAAGATTTCTGTTGATGGTGTTGCGATTGACGATTACACTGTTGAAAGTTTACGAAGTCAAATAGCCATTGTTCTACAGGATGTATTCTTGTTTTCTGATACCATATTCAATAATATCACACTTAAGGACAAATCGATTTCCTTAGAGCAGGTTAAAAACGCTGCAAAACAAATCGGGATTCATGATTTTATCATGTCGTTGCCTGGAAATTACCATTACAATGTGAAGGAAAGAGGGGTGATGCTATCCTCTGGTCAGCGTCAATTAATTGCCTTTCTTAGAGCTTATGTTAGCAATCCATCCATATTAATACTCGATGAGGCTACGTCTTCTGTAGATGCATATGCTGAGCAATTGATTCAATATGCTACCGACACTATTACCAAAGGAAGAACATCAATTATCATTGCACACCGATTAGCGACCATCAAAAAGGCTGATACCATTATTGTTATGGACAAAGGTAAAATCGTAGAGAAAGGAACGCATAGTAAGTTGTTGCGAAAAGAAGATGGATACTACAGAAACTTGTATGAAAAACAGTTTCAGCTTGAAAAGGCGTCTTAAATATTTAAATCCTTTTTCAATTTCTCTAGGAGTTCATCCTTAGTGTTAAACAATACGAATTCTCCATTTTTGATGTAAGAAACTTCACCTGTTTCTTCAGATACTAAAAGACAAACGGCATCTGTTTTTTCTGATACTCCAATTGCTGCTCTATGACGCAATCCAAAACGTGCCGGAATCTTATCAGTATCAGAAATGGGCAAAACAACCCGAGTAGCGACCACATAATTATCTCGAATAATAGTGGCTCCATCATGCAAGGGAGAGTTTTTAAAGAATATACTTTCAATTAAAACAGAGTTTAATTGGGCATTCATTTCATCACCCGTATTAATCAAAAAGTCCAAGTTATTGGTGCGTTCAATTACAATAAGAGCTCCTGTTTTGGTTTTAGACATGTTATAACATGCCACTAGCAATTCATCCGTATCAACATCAGCATAAATTTCTGATTTCAAGAATTTTAATTGTTTAAAGAAGCTTTTGTTTCTTGAAAAATTGGTCGTTCCGATCATCAGTAAAAACTTTCGGATCTCTTGCTGGAATACAATAATCAGCGCTATCACTCCACCCGAAAGTAAGTAGCCTAAAATACCACTTAGCATTTCCATTTTTAATGCCTGAGTAATTTTCCAGATTAAAAAAATGAAGGCAATTCCGATGATGATGTTAATAGCAACAGTGCTTTTTAGGAGGCGGTAAATATAATAAAGTAGCAGGGCTACCAATGTGATATCCAATGCATCTAACAACGAAAAGTCAACAAAATCGAACATATAAATTGACTGTTAGGCTAAAATACTAATAATATCTATCTGGGCAAATCTAAGGAGCTATCGAAAAAATTAGGTAGCACCAAGTTGGTTGACAAGTGTGACGGCTTCAACGGCTTCTTTTACATCATGAACCCGTAAAATATTCGCACCATTTAATAAAGCAATGGTGTTCGCGGAGGTTGTAGCATTTAATGCTTCTTGTGCTGTAATATCGAGTGTTTTATACAGCATTGATTTACGCGATAGGCCTGCTAAAATTGGTTTGTCAAGATGTTGAAATAAAGACATGTTTCGAAGCAGTTGAAAATTATGTTCGATGGTTTTTCCAAAACCAAAACCGACATCAATAATGATGTCACTTACATTTAGTCGATGCAGTTGATCAATTTTTTCTGAAAAAAAGTAAATCAGATCTTTGGTCACATCCTCATAAGTAGGATTGTTTTGCATGGTCTTTGGAGTACCAGCCATATGCATGAGAATGTACGGTACTTTTAATTTGGCAATCGTTTCATACATTTTAGAGTCCAAGTTTCCACCCGATATATCATTGATTATTGCTGCACCTAAACTGATGGTTTCCTTTGCTACTTTACTTCGGAAAGTATCTACCGAAATAACAATATCTGGAAATTTTTTAATCAATAATTCAATAACCGGAACAATACGTTTTAATTCTTCTTCTTCGGATACTTCTGCTGCTCCTGGTCTTGAACTGTAGGCGCCAACATCGATAAAAGATGCACCATCTACAAGCATTTTCTCAGTCTGATTCAGGATGCTTATTTCGTCTTTATACATACCTCCGTCGTAAAAAGAATCAGGGGTAATATTTAAGATACCCATCACTTTTGGTGAATTCAAATCGAGTAATGTTCCTTTACAATTGATGGTCATTTATCTGACAATTTTATCGGTTACCTTGGTTTTTTCAAGAGGTGTAAAAGCCTCGAATTTTTCGAATAATTCTTCAACTGTATTCCCTACTAGTAACAATTTGGTATTTTCTTTTTTCAGAAAACCTTCTTTCACCATTACATCCATTTGTTGAAGAGTCGCATCGAAATATCCATCGATATTTAAAATACCCACTGGTTTTTGTTCGATGTGCAATTGTTGTAGTGTTAAGGCCTCAAATAGTTCGTCGAGCGTTCCGTAGCCACCAGGCATGGCTATGTAAGCATCACCAGTATCGCTCATCTTTATTTTGCGTTCTGCCATCGTTTTCGAAATGTACAATTCAGATACCCCTCGATGAACGACTTCGCGCTGTTCTAATAATTTTGGAATTACGCCAATTACGTGTCCGCCTTTGGCCAACATCGTGTCTGCCGTTATACCCATGAGACCCACCTTTCCACCTCCAAATACCATACGGTAGCCATGGTCAACTAAATAATTTCCAAGTTCGATAGCAAGGTTTTTGTACTTGTTCGAATGCCCAACGCTTGATCCACAAAAAACAATAATATTTTTCAAATTGTTGAAGTAAAAATCAACGTAAAAATAAAAGAAAAGCTATGAACTTTTACTACATTTGAGAAATTCTTTGATGACGATGCAAGACACTTCTACGCAATACGACCAGGTAATTGAAACATCCAGATCTCTATTTAAAAAGAAGATGAACGATTACGGTTGCGCCTGGAGAATTTTAAGACTTCCTTCTTTGACCGACCAGATTTTTATCAAAGCTCAGCGTATCCGACAACTTCAAGAAAATGAGGTTCGAAAAGTTGATGAGGGCGAAAAATCTGAATTTATAGGAATCATCAATTATTGCATTATGGCGCTTATTCAGATTGATTTGGGTATAGTTGAACAACCAGATTTAATGGATACAGAAGCCATAGAATTATACGATAAACATATTGGAATTACCAAGCAGTTAATGATGGATAAAAATCATGACTATGGCGAGGCTTGGAGAGATATGCGAGTGTCGAGCCTTACGGATTTAATTCTTCAAAAGTTATTACGGGTGAAGTCTATCGAAAATAACGAAGGTAAAACTGAAGTTTCCGAAGGAATTGATGCAAATTATCAGGATATGATTAATTATGCGGTTTTTGCCATGATTCATTTAGGGTAATCATGAGAGAAGCTATATTTGAGATTGTATGTAGGCGTGTGTTTTACTTCGATAATAGTGGCTTCTACGTTGTTTATTAGGGCACTTAAAACAAATTTAAATGAAATTCATTGTACAAATTTTTCGGATTTTAGTTGGAGCACTGTTCATTTTTTCTGGGGCTGTAAAGGTTGTTGATCCAATAGGTTCTCAATACAAATTCGAAGAATATTTCTCGGCAAGTGTTTTGGATTTGGAATTTTTAATACCGTACGCACTTCCGTTTGCCATTATTCTGATTGTTGTTGAAATCACTCTGGGAGCAGCTCTTCTAGTGGGATGGAAATCGAAATTTACAGTACGCTCATTATTAGTTACCATTATATTTTTCTCATTCCTTACCTGGTATTCGGCATACTACAATAAAGTTACTGACTGTGGATGTTTTGGAGACGCCATCAAATTAACTCCATGGCAAAGCTTCTATAAAGATGTTGTTTTGACCATTGCGATCTTAATTTTGAATTTTAGAATTAACGATATCAACACTATTGATTCGAAAAGCTTTGCTAAGAAGATTACTTTTTTGGCTTTCTTTCTATCGGGAGGTATCGTTTACTATGTATTGAATCATTTGCCAATTATCGATTTTAGACCGTATGCTATTGGAGAAAATATTGAGGAAGGGATGAAATATCCAGAAGATGGAACCTTGCCTAAAGTACACGATTTTATGCTTGAGGATAGTCAGAATGACTTGGCACCATTATTACTGCGTAAAGAGAAGCTGATGCTTATTGTCGTTTACAGTTTGGATAAATCAAATCTCAAAGGAATTCCTAATGTGAAAGAAGCTGCAAGAAAAGCGAAGCAAAAAGGATATACCGTGTATGGTGTTTCAGCCTCTTTTGATGAAGACTTGCAACAACTGAAAAAAGAATACAGTTTACCTTTCGATTTCTTATTCTGTGATGAAACTACATTGAAGACCATGATTCGTTCGAATCCTGGAGTGATGACGTTTGAGCGCGGAACAGTGGTCGATAAGAAGTCATGGAGAGATGTAAACGATTTGAAGTTATAATCTAAAAGTTAACTTTTGAAACAATTAGTTTTTGTTTTTTTGGGAGGAGGTATCGGCAGTATGCTGCGATACTTAGTTGGCAAATGGTTGAATAATCCGAATGTTGATTTTCCTTACGGAACCTTTTTTGCCAATGTAATTGGAAGTCTTCTCATTGGAATTATTTTAGGGTATGCGGCTAAGAATGATGGTTTGACTCAAGAACAAACATTGTTTTTAGCAACAGGCTTTTGTGGTGGCTTTACCACCTTTTCAACTTTCGCTTACGAAAATCAAGAATTTTTAAAATCAGGGGATCTTTCTTCTTTTGCGCTATATTCCATTGGAAGTTTTGCATTCGGAATTTTAGCAGTTATAGGAGGTATGTATCTCATTAAATTAATTTAAACCGTGGACAATCAATTGGTCACTTATCAATCCGAAGAGAACTTTGCATTAATCACGATCAATAATGGCAAGGCAAATGCGATTAATCATGAAGTAATCGATGGTTTAAATACGTCTTTTTCGAAAGCCGAAGAAGAAGGAAAAGTGGTGATTCTTACGGGAACTGCCGGAATTTTTTCTGGAGGATTTGATTTAAAAATTATGAAATCTTCACCAGATGCTGCAAAAAAACTTGTGACTAAAGGGTCACAGCTGTCTCATAGAATGTTATCCTTTCCGCTACCTATAATTATTGCTTGTAATGGACATGCCATTGCAAAAGGAGCCTTTTTATTACTTTCTGCTGATTACCGAATTGGTGTGGAAGGAGATTTTAAAATTGGATTAAATGAGGTATTGATTGGAATGACTATGCATCATGCCGGAATTGCCATTGCCAAATCAAGACTGTCTGAGGTGTATTTAAATCGAAGTGTGGTAAATGCCGAAATCTATAATCCGAAAGATGCAGTTCGTGCAGGATTTTTAGACCTATTAGCTCCATCCGTAGAGGCAGTTATACCGACAGCAAAAAAAGTAGCAGGGATGTTTTCACAACTGAATATCAAAGCCCATGCTCAAACGAAATTAAGAGTGCGTCAGCAACACCTTTCGGATTTAAAAGACGGAATCCAGAAAGATCTGGATTCGGTTGTTAAAATCGGTTAATAAATTAAGTTAGGCTCTCCGTTTTGACATTCTACTCTGAGCGGAACATCAGGTAAGGAACAATCACTAATGATTCCCCATTTTTCATTGTATGCAAGCTGTGCTGTCGCATATCTACGAAGTAACTCCTGGAAATAGTTGGTATCAATCGACTTTGGATATGCAATGTATCCGACGACTCCACCACAAGCCTTACTTCCATATCCTGTAAAGGTCCAGTTTGATGAATCTGTACACGTTTCACTTGAGGCTAAACTTTCGATCTCGGCAAAAAGTGTTGCAAGATCTCTGCTTTCCAATTCTTTAATTTCTTCTGCATTAGATTCACATCCTAAAAAGGTTAACCCAATACACATTCCAATTACATAAATAATTTTTTTCATTTTTTAAAGCTTTTAATTCCGGCAGTTATAGCCACATTCAAATGATTTTTACGCGGTGTCAATGGACAAGAATATTTTTCGTTATAAGCACAGTATGGATTGTATGTATTATTAAAATTTAACACTACTGTACTGTCTGCTTTAATGTCGTAAGTCATAATATCCATATATCTGCCGCCACCATAAGATGATTCTCCAGAGGTATCGTCTGTAAAAGGAAGGAACAAATAATCTTTGTATTCTTCATTGTGTAAATCATCTTGATTTTGATAAATCAGCAATTTGCATGCCACATTATTAATCTGAAATTCTATGGTTCCATATTCTTTATACAAAGGCTTTCGATCTGTAGTGGTCGCCATTTCAAAAATGGGTGCATTGTCAATTTTTGTGAATGTACCAGTGACGATGAAATTTGAGTCGATGGGGAAAAAGTCCAATCCTTTGAAATTTTTTAAATCGTTCTTCTTCAATGGTGATTTTGAGGCATCTTTAAATATCGCATTTTGTGCAATTTGATATGCGGATTCGCCTACTATGGCGCGTTTTCCATTTGAATTGCAGGCGATGAATAAAAGGCAAACAAAAAGTTTAATACAATAATTCATTCAAAAAAATCTACATAAAAATACGACTTTTAATTTTTTTTTCTAGCTTTATCTAGAATTTAAGAATCATGAAAATAGTCAATACAATCAAAATTCTAAAACCATGGAACATTCCAGGCTGTCGGAGCTTTATACGGTATTGAAATCAACTGATAAATTAACTAGTATAGATAAAAGTCCGGCTACACAGTCGGACTTTTTTTATCGCATGGCTTAAGTGCATCATGAAGAAGTTATATTCTAATTATTTAAATACTTTTAAAGGCCTTTCGAAAGAAGTTTGGTGGCTTGCATTTATCACCTTCATCAATCGTTCGGGAACAATGGTAATTCCATTTTTATCGCTGTACTTAACCGAAAGTCTTAATTATACACTAGAAAATGTTGGGTGGATTATGAGTGCATTTGGCGTTGGGTCGGTGTTAGGTTCTTGGATGGGAGGTAAACTGACTGATAAATATGGATTTTATCCCGTAATGTATCTCAGTTTAGCACTTACAGGAATCCTATTTATTGGGTTGCAGTTTATTGAAGAATTTTATGCATTCTGTTTTGCAATTTTCCTTGTAATGCTTGTTGCTGATGCGTTCCGACCTGCGATGTTCGTTGCCATGAATACGTATAGTAAGGCCGAAAATAAAACACGCTCTGTGACTTTAATTCGATTGGCGATTAACCTTGGTTTTTCTGCCGGTCCGGCGATTGGTGGATTTATTATTACTTCTATTAATTATAAAGGACTGTTCTGGATGGACGGAATCACATGTCTGCTGGCAACATTGGTCCTAATCAATGTTTTACACCCGAAAAAAGCTCAGGTAATCGATGAACAGAGAGTGGAAAACCCACAACCAATTCGATCTGATGGATTGTTTTGGATCTTCTTTGTGGCCATGTTCATTTTTGGATTTATTTTTCTGCAATATTTCTCCACAATGCCTTTGTATTATAGAGATGTACATGCATTAACCGAGTTTGACATTGGA
>Ga0213864_10000353_pt1 | contig 20556 bp, 11 predicted proteins | sample PICome_5_FD_160078 | JGI IMG/M metagenome (GOLD analysis project Ga0213864, IMG submission 160078) | Coastal seawater microbial communities near Pivers Island, North Carolina, United States - PICO247 | ecosystem: Environmental > Aquatic > Marine > Coastal | place: USA: North Carolina... | reverse complement strand
GGGGGGGGGGGGGGGGGGGGGGGGGGGGGGGGGGAGGGGGGGGGGGGGGGGGGGGTGGGGGGGGGGGGGGGGGGGGCGGAAGTGGGGGTGGGGGGGGCGGTGGTGGCGGTGGAAGTGGAGGAGGTGACGGCGACGGTGGTGGTGGTGCAGAAGGGGGCGGTGGATTTAACGGCGGGCTTCGCATGAAGAGCTTGAGTTCTTGTGGTGAGGCGAAGCTTCCTACGCGCCCATTTGATTCCAGAACGTATGTGAATTCAACGTGGTATACCTGCTGCGCCGCGTTTGACCAGTAGCGAAATTCTATCAAGTCTCCAGCGGTCCCTATGATTCCTATTGCAAATCCGGTGTTAAAGTAATCACTGACCCCTCTCACCACTCCGTCATTCACACTGATTGCAGCAACTTGATCACATGTCGTCGTAGGAGAAGTACCATCAACAGGAAATCCTATCTGCACTCCGTTAAGTGTAACATACGCGGGAGCTACAGTCGCAGTGTCAGGAAAGTTCTGCAAATTGGTAGACGTTGTAAAGTGTGGCGAACACCCTGGATTGATCGTTTCAAGGTCACGTCTATGCTGCTGTTGCAAACGCCTTCCCTGTGCATGGTCATTGGTGTACCGGAACGTGAGCTCGTTTGAAACGTAAATCTGGTAGCCTTTGGTCGGAGAGAGCCTTTTGAGAGAGCCCTGGAATCCACCTCCGTCAAAAACAGCAAAAGGAAAATCATTTGCCGATCTGGTTCTGATCTGATCATCCGGTGTAAAGCTCCCACTTAAGATACGCAACCCATTGTTGAGATCTATCTCCACGTCGGAGAATACAGGGTGCCCTATCCAAGACCACCCCGGGGAAAGCGTAAAGTTCTGAACAGGCGTCTGTGCTGGCCCAGATTGCACAATTTCGGATCCACTGGGTCCACTAAAGTACACCATGTACCCAAACGAGTAGGACAAACCAATCGCAGTCAGACTCCCTTGCCAATTCACCCCATCAAAAGAAGCAAATAGGACGTAAATGTCGCGCGTCTTTATCTGGTCGTCCACCGAAAAGTTTACACTCTGAAAGAGCAATTGATGCTGGGATGGCCATCCGAAAGGTAGGCAGTGAAAGCTTATCAGTTGCCATCCTTGCACAAGGTATATGACGCCACATGGCGGAGGAGGACTGGTTGGAGGCAGAGGCGCCAGTGGAACAGGTGGTTGAGGTGGCGGTATTACAAATGAGGGAGGCGCTACTGCTCCGATTATTGTCCACCAAGGTGGAGGAGAAGAAGGGATTGGATGCCGGGGTGAAGGAGGACGTGACGGAGGCTGGCTGGGAGGTGGAGGTGGATTCAAAGGCGGCTGTGACGGAGGCAACGGAGGCGCGACGGGAGGTGGTGCTTTGTAAATGCTCATTCGGCACTGATTCGACTGCTCGTTTGCAGCGAATGTCCTAGGAAGCTCGTCGCCAGACGAAGCCGACGTAGAAACGTCAATGATAGCAATGGCTTCCTCTTCTGTAGTTACATTCGGTGCTTTAAAGGATACGAGTGGCCAGCCTGGCGGCCACGCTCCCATACCTGTGCCCCCCAACCCCATAAAGAATTCGCCGGAGCTAACGACCTGTGCGTATTGTTTGTTGTCGTGGGTAGGAGAATGAGCCCATGCGTCGACATCAAACCTTGAGAATTGTATGTTGATCTCGGAAATGAACCAGTGCAGAGACAGTGTAAAGAATGTGTGGTCGCCATATGTCTCTTTCCGTATCGTAACGTCGCATGTACATTGCGGCTCAAAGCTATCCACTGTGCAGTTGGATGTGTCGTATTGCACATACGGAGAGAACGGTGGAAAGGGTGAGTATAAAGGAACCATAGGTGGGACGAATGGAGGTGGCGGGAATGCGGGCTGTGATAGTAACGGTGGCGTGACGTATGGAGCTGGAGGGGTTACAGGAAATCCCTGTGGATTGCTGGGAGGCGCAGGCGGAAGAGAAGGTGGTGAGTAGGGAACTAGGTTTAGGTACCCGTCGTTTGTAAGAACCCGTGTAAGAGGGTAAAGCCCAGCCGCCGACCTCGATATGAAATCGATTGCTACGACTTGATCGGATGCGACGAACATGTAGACCCTCGAATCGGTGTCGCACGGGTTGCCCATTTCAATAGGAGAGATAGTTAGTACATTCTGTGTCATAGAAACAACCTGTATAGAACAAAAAGTGCTCCTGGTAACCATGACGCACCCGCTCTGGATGGCGTACACACTAGAACATCTTTTCAATGTCACTGTGCTGGACAAAGTGTCCAAACCCATATTTAAAGTTCTCCAGGATGCCGGGAGAACTATTTCAAACCAATCGCCTGGTATTGGTGCTTCTCTCAATGGCAGCTCTATTGTAGCTACCTTGCGCAAGTGCAAAGTGAACTGGCACTCCACACGAGAAGTGCACCCAAAGAGACACTGTTGGTTTATAGCCGCGCCGCAATTTTGAAAAACACTAGAAACCGATGAATAGCCCAGTCGACGGCCGTTTGCCATTGTCGAACAGTCCTCGGGGCGCTTGAACAGCGTGGATCTCTGGTAATCTTCATCTTTGATGTACAGACCCCCTCCAAGGTCTGGGAGATCTCTCAGTCGAGCGTTCCGGCTCCAGTCGAGTATGTCTACCTCTCCCTCTGGAACGAAATCTCCTCCCAACACGTTAGGCGATGCCATGTCGTAGCAACCAAACATCTCAGGGTCGGATTCGCGTATTACAAGGTCGTCGCACTGATGTAAAAGACCCAACGCCATGTATTCTAAGAATGTCCATTGTCGGTAGTAATTTGTAACTGTGTTGGCTTTGGAGATGACTATTCGAAATCCAGTGCACCTCTGCAACTCGGCGGGTATAGAAGGTGACGGGGGAATGGGTGGGAGAGACGGTGGGCCAGGAATGTCGTAGCATTGCAACCTGTACGGATTTCCAAGAAGGATCGCGGTGCTCACGGGAGTGCGTTCGTCGTAACCAGGCCGTTGATAAAGCGCGCAGTCGATTAAGCTCTCCGTGTGAGAGCAGTTGTCTACCTTACTGATTGCGAGCAACGGCATGTTCGGAGGAAAGGGAACGTAATCGCCGTTTGTCTCGTCCTTCTTACTAGATAGGATACCGTTGCCCTGCGGAGTCATAGTCGCGCCGTGTATGTAGCTTTCGAGCGTTTCAGAAAGGACGGTCACTCCTGCGACCTCAATTTGAGTGACGGGACGGTTGACCGCTATGTAGCAAATAGCAGAGTTATTCAAAGAGTCCATGGTGTAGAGTTGAGCCGCACACCGAGGAGCGTCATTCCAAAAATCACACAATGGTGGTAGTGCAGGTGGAGGCACCGGAGGCGCGGGAGGGACTGGAGGAAAGAAAGGTGGGGTAAGTGGTGGTGTCCACGGAGGTGGAGGAGTTTCAGGCGGATAACGGGGCGGAGAGAATGGAGGCGGTGGGCTAGGTGGCGATATTGCCACGTTTGGAGTGTAAATCGACAGAGGATTCTCGAATATTTGCGTCTCGCTCGCAGTAGGCAACAGAGAAAGAACTAGATCGGACCGAACGACCACTGCATTCTCTCCATACGGAAATATCGGCGGGGCTACTCGCCAGTGATCTGTGGAGTAGTTGGACGATCCCCGAAGCGCTGCCGACAGAACAAAACCGTTCGTTGAAGGGTAGTAATGCACAAACCTACCGTAGCCGCGAGTCGGTGACTGCGCTTCTCTTCCGAACATAGGAAGGTCAATACACGGGTCGGTGGCATGGAAAGATGTGTTGCTTGCAGTGCACGTCGACTTGATTAACGCCGCGTAGAATGGACGATCTATGCTTAGACACATTCGGCCAGGATAATCCAAACAAGCCGTCGTTTTGATGTGCACAAAACATCGTGAACCAGGAAGCGCTTGTCCAAGCACACACGGTTCTAGTGTCATAGGAGCCAAAGGTGGTGGTGGAGATGGTGAAGACGGAGCACGTGGCGGCGCGTAGCAACATCCACAGCTATGCTGACAATTTTGAAACACGTGCAAGTTTACGATAGCAAAATTAGCAGACACCTCAGCAGCGTTGCAGTAGCACATGTTTAGACCAAGAAAGAGTTTGCACAGACTCTCCTCGTAGACATTACTGTCTTCACAGGGTGTAGAAGGCGCAGGGGGAGGAGACGGAAAGGGGCAATTGCCGTTGCGCTGATCGAGCTCGGGGGATAGCAGTTTCCACTGGTCGGACACCGCCACACTGTCCGTGGGTGTAGAATAAATAGGCGGGTCTGCATGAGATGCATACAGATACACACCGTTGGCAGTCAGTCGGTTGATTGCGTCCGTCTCCCACACCACTGAGCTCGAGATCGATGGTTCGACGACCAAATCGGACGCGTACACGAAAGGATGCGTGGGAATCCATTGTGCAGGGTTCCATGACCGCTCATTGCTGTTCCAATTACCGTACACAAATGTGCGCCTCTTCGGCGGCGAAAAAAACGGAGCAAAGGTATAGGTGCTTCCTGATGCGTTTTCAACTGTCAGCACGGAGGCGCCACAAGCCGTTGTGTGTACGCCCAACGATGTCACAGTTGTTACTGCTTCCACCACACAAAGCAACATCCGTCACTACATTTAAGCAACCCCTTACAATTTGTAAGATACGGGGTGGTATATGAGGATAGCAGCTACCCGGACAACGTGAGGAGTAGCAAGAAGGAAGTATTTAAGAAGCGTCGTTATAACGGACAGTATGCCCAGGCGCAAGCGGTGACCTCTTGGAAAACGGTAATTTAAGACGGTTTCGTGAGGTGTGTGAAAAACCTGGTTCGCGAGCTGCCAGACTCCCCGAGGCAAAGCGTCCGATTTGCGTGACAGAGTGTTGGCCACATCAAATAACTACACTGTGCGCGCAAATGATAGTGAGAATAGAAGGCATGCGGCTGCGAGCGCGATTTTTCTTCTTTGTGGCGTTGTTTTTGAACGCCGTGATCGCTCAAGTACAGAGCCAAAATGCCGCAACATGCCGGTCGTTGGCAATGGACTGTTTGTTGGAGTGCATTAGCTCAGCAACGGGAGCCGGGCCCGAAAACACCAAAGAATGCAAAAAGACCTGCATGAACATGTATGAGTGCAGTCTCAGTCGCGACGTGTGGACACAAGCACAATCAGACTGGTGCTGTGCGTGTCAAGGACAGCGATGCCCTGGAGAGTGAGCATCTTAAGCAGGAAGCACGTGCAGCCTCGAGAACGAAGATTTTTTTGTCACTGACCATGCCCACACGGCCGCAAACACCAGGCATATTGAAGCGATGCCTAAACTAAAGGCTGTAAAGAAGAGAGAATTGTCCGACGATGGTGGGGTGGTCGCTGGCACCAGAGGGAGTGGGGGAGTAGGCGGCTGGTATGGAAGGGGGGGGAGGAAATCATTCTGTAGAGACGAGGCGTTTGCAGGTCCCATTGGAAACGGGGGATTCGGAGGCTGGGGCGAGAGAGACAAGTTTGTCTCGTTTAGTTGCTCCACAAGGTAGTTGCGGCTCGTATTACTGTATAGTGTGAATTGTGAAGGGCTCATCGGAGGAGGAGGACCATTTGGAAAAAGCATACCCGCGCACATCATTCCATCGCTGATGTACGCGCCCAAAGGACTTGCAGCACAAAGAAGTTCCGATACCGCCGGCACGCTTGCCATTTGCAGTTGGGAAGGATAGTGGCCGGCCTCTGAAGTCGCTCCCATGCCAGCGATAACAAACGAAGACTCATCGGAAACCGCTTTCCACGGGGCTAGTGCTGCTTGGAACGACTCTGGAGCACTCGTCGTTGTACGAAGCAAAGCGATGTCGTTCCTCAGCGTCTGAGATCCTGAGTACTGTGGGTGTAAAATATACGCGTCTATTTCCAGTTCAAAGCATATGGGGGGTTGACATTGGATCGAAGCGTCGCGTGCACCAACCAACGCCTTCGAAAGATAATGCTTTACGCAATGCGCGGCGGTAATCAAATGTCGGCTCGAGACCAAAGTCGCACCACAAAACACATGCCCTGTTGTGTCAGCGAGACTAGAGAAGAAAGGCATGTCGTCGGCGTCAATTCTCCAGTTCTCTTGCATCACACTTGAAGCACCGTTTACGATACGGCCAGATTGGTTGAAGATAACAGACGTTGGCTGTGGAGCATGAAAGCTACTAGACCTTCCTGATATAGGAACGTCTACAAATGTATCACCACCGACGATAGAGTGGTGCGTCACCTCAGAGCTCAGGAGGACAGAGCCGGGTGTCAGTATAGTGTCTGTCCAGTTGTTTTGAGACGCATTTGCCGTTGGCTGCAATGAGAGCCGCGTCTTAGACTCTGGTTGTGCCTCGGAGCACCCTCTTGCTGGCACCAGGGCACAAATCCAGTCCGCGTAGTAATTTACTCTTGTGTAGACTCCAGGATAATTAGGACGACCTGCAAGCAAATAAGCGTCTGTGTCAATTGTCTGTGTAAACAAGCAACCCTCACCCCGGGAGTACCTCACCGCATCCTATTCCCCACGAAACGACGCCAGCCAGACTGAGGGTTCTGTTGCCGGCTAGCAAAAGAGGTCCTCCAGAGTCCCCGTAACTGCGTTTTCAGCATGCACACATGCCAGTCAAACGCAGATTGCACAACAGGGTATACAATTTGGTTTAAATTTTGTTGCTTAGTACCACGCGTCGCGTACCCACGATGGTTCGCTCATGTCGTCTGCCTCTGTCATTCAGATTTATGATTACATCACCATATGGTGATTCAACACACAAACGTTTGTCCAATTTGACCTCTACGCTAGGACGCGATTGCATCTACCCGTGCCACACAGGCGGTGCCCAGAGGATCCGGCACCGGAAGGAAATATATGGCGACGGCATTCAATATTGTCTCTGGTAACAAAGTGTGCAGAGCCCCTGTGAAGTTTTTGTCTTTGGAAGCCACCATCGGCGCGGGAAAGACGACGCAGCTCGAGCTGATCAAAGAAGCCCTTGGCGGGCGTGACGACGTCGTATTCTTGGACGAACCGGTTGACGAGTGGGAGAGGCGGGGCCTTCTCGCGGACTTCTACCACGGGCGTATTGGCACAGGCACCTTCCAGCTAATGGTGCTGATGTCTCTCGCGGGGCCCTTGATCGCCGCCGTACAGAAGCGACCGAGTCTGATAATCGCGGAGCGCAGTCCGTTCAGCAACTATCACACTTTTGCTAAGGCCAATCTAGTTGAGAGCGAGCTCACGGCGTACCAGTACACGTTTGAAGAGCTCCTCAAGGCGATCCCGGCGGGGGAGATCGAGACTCACATGGTCTATCTTAAAATCTCACCCGAGGCGGCGCTTGAACGCATAAAGGCCCGCAACCGGTCCGCCGAAGATTCAGTCAGTCTCGCGTACCTAAGGACTCTGCACGAGTACCACGAGGCGATGCATACCAAAAAGGTTTCCAACTTTTTTAGTTGCGTTGACGCTACACTTCCCCGTGACCAGGTATTCGACTCAATTATGGGGTACATCAGCGAGCTGCTGTCTTCTAGTGCGCCGCGTGAAACTGTGGACGCAGCGACAGTGCCCCTACACAAATCTGGCGGTGATTAGAAAACAGTTCGGATTGAGCACGCAGTGCATCTCTGGCACTCCTTAGTAGACTGTCCAGCCTCTCTCGCTCCGCGTCGTCTTGAATGTCCGATTTTGCAATCTCGAATGCGAGCTCCATTGCCTGCACCGTCTTGCGGACGCCCTCCCAGATAGACTGTTCGTGATCCAGTTCATTCAGATTGTCGATGATCGGTTTTAGCTTTCTAGAATGCCCTGCCTGGTCATAGTGTGGACGTGCCCGTTTTGTGCCGACAAGGTCCATTGTATCTCTCTCTGGGGAAGATACTGTCGACACGGTCGCAGCGTCGTCCATGTTAGTTGGCACCTATCGGCTGACTGTCTAGTCGGAGGCGACGTGGGTTAGCGGCAAAAGAGTGTTTTTTGTCTCCGTGCATCTCGCGATAATCTCAATTCGCTGCAATTTTGGTAGGGTGGACACGGTTTTGCGTCCAGCACACGGGGCGCCGCGCCTTGTCGGAGCGCGGGCCTGTCTCCCGGCACCGGCCAGATGAAAAAGTCTGCCTCGAAACCGTCGGGAGGGCAGAGCCAAGCCGCGGCGGAAAAGGAAAAGGCCATTGAGACAGAGTTTAATGACAAATTAGAGGCTGGCAAGCTGCCTACAAATAGCCCTCCGCCGGTGTTGATAGTCGACAACCCGATTCCGAACGCAACACGACCAAAGTTGGTCATCCTCGCCGACGGGCATGAGTGGGGCATCACCTACAGAGATGTGGCTGTTAAAAAGAAGAAGCCGGTGGGGTCGGACGAGACGAAATCCAACACCGAGCGAGCGTACTACGTCAAGGGCCTTGACAAGTATCTCGAGGCTTTTCCCCGCGCCTGGGAAGAATGGAATGCGAAGTTGCGTGGCCGATTCAACAGCTTGGCGTTGGCCAGACCCAACATCGTGGCGCACCACGAGACCTACTATCGCATTCTAGCCAAGCAGAACGCCGCCGGGGCAGCGCCTCCGGCGCCCCAAGGGGTTCCGCAACAGCAAAAGCAGCCGCAGCCCCGCCCGCCGCCGCCCGTGCCCATGATGGTTGAGGACCCCAACCAGCAGCAGCAGAAGCAGAGTGGCTTCAAACAGCCTTCGAAGCGCCCGAAACACAATGCTCTGCCCCCGGGACAGAACCACCCCGTGGTGGTGAAAACCCAGCCGCCTCCGAACAGGCTCGACGAGGAGGTAACTCGGCTCAAGGGAGCCTTTTACAAAAGCATGCTGCTAAAGTCAACTTCCGATCTTTCGTACCGGACAACGCCAAAGATTTCCTATGAAGATATTGAAACAAAAATTCGAGACACCCGTGGAGCCTACGCCCTGAAGGCCCCCGGGCTTGGGTTGGGATACATGCTGGCGCACGCTGACAGCCATGCAGTTTCGAACGCGCTGTGGTCAGATTGGGCCGGACAATACAACAAGAACCAATCCATCGAGGACCAAACCATCGAATTTGCCTGGAAGTCCTTCTTTGAAGAGCTCAGAATGTCGAATTACGACGAGAGTTCGCAAATCATCGACCCTAAGACGATGAAGCTCCGCCCTGGTGTAATAAAGATAAACCGTGGTCCCCTGCGCCTGACCTACAGAGGACACGGGACTTACAACATCGTCTACACCGCCCCGGAGGAGGCTGAATACAATGAAAAACTGCGTTCCAAGTTCCCGCCGTCCATTCAAAGAATGCTCGGATCGGTCGTTTTCCGCGTGCCGATTCGCGACATGTCCGAACGCGAGCCCCTCCCCGTTGTTGCGGCGGCTCGCGAACTGGCCAACTGCATCGAGGCAGCAGATGGTGGGTTTGGCCCGCCTGTTTGGGTGGGCTCGGCATTCGTCGAGGGAATGGAGTCAAACGTGGATGTCTGCGAACTCTTTACCATCTCGACGCGCATGAGCATGACCATCCGCGAGCTTTACGATCCCGTTCCGGCGGCAATTTTGCAGGAAGAGAACATGTTCAACAATCTGAAACTGGCCATAGAGCACACCATGAAGGGCCTCAGCGACGTCGTCTTTGCGTACAGCGTGCGGAGAATCATTCACCTCGATGCGTCGCTGCTAAACTTCATGGTTCAAATGAACGGCAACCCTCAGACCTTCCCGGACAGGATTCTCAGCGCACGGAAGGTTTACGCCATCGACCTCGACCCAAAGCTTTACCGAGCTGTCGAATGCAACAGCACGGATACCTCAAAGGGCTGGATATTTGTCTGGCTTTACAATGTGCTATTTCTGTCCTGCATGCTCAAGGCAAACGTCCCGAGCACCGTCTTCGACTGTTGGATCAATCAGCGAGTTATCGATGATAATACACAGGCTACTCTCAAGAATGTGATATCATCGACGATGGGAGCTCTCAAGTCGGGATGGTACGGCAGCGACTGCAACTGGGCTATTACGTCTAGATGGAAAGAGCCCATAGGTAACTGGGCTTTTTCAGGCAATCTCCGAAAAAACTCGAGCTCAGAAATGGAACTAGAGATACGCGAGCTCTGCAAGCACTACTTCATATCCATTCCCGAACGGGAAACGGAAGACATGCTGCAACGCTTTATAAAACCAGAGGGGTTTTCAGAGGAGGATCGCGAAAACGCCGCCACGCGTTACAATTTGGTCTGCACTCCGTACTCGATCCCTACGAGCCGTTACTTTAAACGTCGACTCGCGAGTCAAAAAGATGCACAGGCACCTCTACTCGTCGACGTACTGTTCGGTTTTCTTGGGGTGGACCACAACAGCGAATTTCCGCCTAACTTGCACAAGAAGCTGCTACCCAGAGGTCCCAAAATCGAAAACGATGATTACGATTCTTGGATGGGTCGTTTGGACGGAAACGGTTCCTGGCCCAGGTGACCTAAACATTTACTGTTGAATACTCCTTTCGAATAGAGGAGTGCAATGTCTGCTACCTCCAATTCAGCCGTCATTTACGTAGGTGGCTTCATAGGGGTTGCTGTGACTGCTGTCATTGTAGTCGCAACGCTCTCATCGGACGAGCTTGACTTACCGAGGCAGAAGCTAGTTTTGTTAAGCATGCCACAGGCCCCGCCGGCGCCTCCTGTCCCGCCACCGGCTCCGAACACACCGCCTCAATCACCCAACGCTCCTCCAAGTCCACCGGCCGGTCGACGGCTAGAGCAGATTGCCGCGGTAATGCGCCGCCCCGCCTCGGTTATCTGGACGGGGTCCTAGGGTAACAAAAGCACTCGAATGGGAATAATTCGTTGGGATACCCCTCCCCTGGCTAGACAGAGAGCTCTTTTACCCGCCATCCTTCAGTGGGTGCTGCTAATACAGCAAGTGCAGCTGAGGCGCTTAACAGGGCCGAAACTACCCATGCAACAAAAATTGGCAAAAATCTCCAATGTATCTCGTCAAGCGGAGGCGAGGGCGGAGACTGAAGGGGCGAAAAGGGCGGAGAAGGGGGGCTTGTAGGTGGTAGAGACAAGAGAGGGGGCGGAGAAGGAGGTTTTGCAGGGAGGGCAGACGTGTCTGCTTTTGGTCCTACTGATGCGCTTTCAAAAGTCGATGCAATAAGAAAAACACATATTGAGAGCATTCGCTTAGAAGGATTTTTTGTAGATCTCCTGAAGTGCACCTCTCATCTGTATCTGCGAACCTGATTTACCTATCGTCTTGAGCGCTTCTTTAAGCTTAGCGTTTTTGGGCCGCCGCACGGCGCCTGTGATTGAGCGAGACCCTCTATGCTTGACAGAGTAGAGCTTCTGAGCCAAGTAGGCTACAAACGGGGCGTAGTCGACGCCCCATGGATCGGAGATCACGGCAACCGCATCGACATCATCGCTGAGCACTTGCACAATCTGCCCGGCTACCGATGCAAATCCCACGAGTTCAGAATATCCAAGGTCATTGCCCTCTTCTGGATCTGACTTCGTGTTGTTCATGTTTACTGCACCTATATTATAATCCACGTCGTCCTCGTCGTAGATGGAATGAATAGTAACGTCCCCGCCAGGACGAGGAAGCTGCCAACACAACGGAAAGAGGTGCACGTTTGCTTGCGCTTCCTGCAGATCGCTGCAGATTCTGGACACGTGCTTGCCGCTGGCCACGGTTATGCGACGAGGAGGCGGAGCCGGCCGTGGCTTCTTCGCGGAGGGTTGCGGGTCGTCGTCGTCGTCGGTGAAGACGACCTTCTCTCCTCGCTCCAGAGGCTCCATAAAGGACGGCACCGTGGCTTTCTCGGTGGGTAAAGCAGACTCTAACAGACCGTCGTGCTCCTCCTCATCTGACGAGGTGTCCGAAACGTCCACTTTGCGTGCGCGCTGGGAATTCTCCATTCTCCTCTTCCGGTGCCGGGTCGGAAGACTGGGTAGTGTCGACAGCACGTGAGCGTGTGGTGTCTAGAGGTCGGGTTTTAAGTTGTGCCAAGAGCCAAAGCGTTTCTGGGTAGCAATGTGGCGGCTTCATGGGCAATGCCGCGACGTTCCGCATCCTTCCTTGCAAAGTGTACCCCTATCGATTATCTCATTTCAGATTGCCCGTGGGCATGCAGATTTGTCGTAGCGTGGTTAGAATGGTAAACTTGCAGGGGGACATGCCGTGATCCCTCAGAGGATATGAGAATTTTGGACGGTTTCGTGAAATTTTACATTTGTAACAAGGTTTCTTACATTTGCCACAAGCCCCCTCGGGTTATGCTAGCCCATTTTCTGACGAATCCGGCCAACCAGCTCAGTTTGTGTCGTCAATTCTGAGTAGCGGTGGTTTCAGGCCCTCGGTGTGACTGCCTCGGTGTGCATGTCTTTGAACTGTCCGGAGTGCCATGGCACTCCGGAAAAATCAACGACGAATTAACCAAATGTTGAGGGTCGACTAAAGCCAGGGGTTTCATTAATATCAATTTTACTTTTTAGGCAAATTGACCACAGAAACCGCCACCCGGGCCCGAAACCACTGATACTCAGAATTGACGACACAAACTGAGCTGGTTGGCCGGATTCGTCAGAAAATGGGCTAGAATAACCCGAGGGGGCTTGTGGCAAATGTAAGAAACCTTGTTACAAATGTAAAAACTCACGAAACCGTCCAAAATCCCATCTCCTCAGGGAGAACACGGCAAGCACTCCCGCAAGTTGACCATTCTAAGGTCCATGGTGCTCAACCAAGACACAGGCGGCTGGGGAATCGAGCAGCTCGCCGGAATCCGGCACCAACGAAAATGCAATCCAACGTCGACGCGCTGCTCCCGACGAAGGAAGCCGATGCGCTCGAAGTCCTGCTCGATGGCTACCACCACCCGGATTACGACGCCGCCGACAAGGTTGTATTCAACCGTGTGGGTGACTGGGCTTCAGCTGAGTACAGCCAGACAGCACACACACAGATCCGACTTTTAATCTCGTCTCACCTCGATCCGGACGTCGTCAAGTCAGCCGGGGCGCGGATTGGTGGTATGGGCGGCCTGCAGGCGATGCAGGGCGTCTTTTACGCTCTCCTGGCCCTCGTGGCGGAAAGCGCCAACGCACGGATTCCTGATGGCGAGCTCACCGAGGAAGTTGCGCGCATGGGGATTGGCGTCATGAAGGTCCAAGTCACGAGCGCTTGGGACGGAATTCATGGGTGGTCAAAGTGACCCGGAGGGGAGGGTGACCGGTTGGTTTCGCCGAGGACGCACTCAATTTTCTGAACCACGTCCCTAGGCGCGATGGCCAGCACCCTGCAAACCTCGCTGCAGTAGGAATGGTCGTGCGCCATGAAGACAGTCCCGGTGAGCGCGCCGCCGCAGCGCGAGCAGCGCCAGAACTCGCCATCCCCGGGCGCGTCTTTACCACTTTCGGACCCGGATACTAACTTTAGAAGGATTTTGTTCCAAATGTGTGACATTTTTCCAAAGATTCCCCTGTCTCACCACCCCCCTCCACCCTTCCGTCGCCCTGTCCCCTCTGTCTCGAGATTCAATCTCGTTATGGTCAGAGCTGGAGCAGCCGGAGCGCGGCGAGGTTGCAGAGCTCGTCGACGAGGCTGCTGTTCTGCGGCACAGCCCGTAGTGGGCCCATGTCGGCCAGGTCTTGCTCCGCTGCTTCGGCTACGCCTGCTCCTCCGGCATGAGGAGGCGCCGCGGCCGGGGCTGGGACACCCTCGGGCCGGGCTTTTTCTCTGTTTGAGTTCGGGTCTATGTAAGCCCTGATTGAAGCGTCCAGCCAGTCGAGATTTAGGACCGTGTCTTCGGCAGCGTATGCTTGGCTTTTGGCCGTGATGAGTGGCATCACCGTCGTCACAAAGGTGGTGAGGCGGCGCTGGACGGTTCTCTGTCCCCTGTAGATGCCTTTAAGAAAATTCACAAGGTTTGCCATGCAGAAGACTGCCTTTGCGACATCCATGTTGTCAAAATGCTTCCCCTCAGCTGGGAATTTTGTTGGTGGGTTTGACCCGGGGATCAGCACCCCGTCATCTGCGCGATTGGCCTGTCCGCGCTTGTCTCTTTGGGTATACCTGACGATCCCCGCATTGCCGTTGAAAGCGCCCACCACGGCCTGACAGAGCCTCCCGTAGTCAGTCACATCTGCGCCTTGTTGTTTTAGAAGTGCACTGAGTGCGGGCTCGTTGCTCAGCCTGTTCACCTCCACCCTTGCATCTCCCCAGGCCTCGAGCAGTTGCATCCCCGTGTAGTCCGTGAGCAGTTTCTGGTCGGCCGCGACGGCGATAATGGCCTTGTCGGCCTGCACGACGCGACGTTCGTTGAACTCCATGATCGGAAACGCTTTCCACGCAGCGACGGTGATTTCATCAAAACGCTGCAGTATCTCCCCCATCTCGGCAATTTCGGTGTCGCTGTTCTCAGGATCGCGACTGGCTTGTATACTGAGTCTATCGAATGTATCCGAAGCGTCAACCAGTTGGCCTATGGCAATAAGGGGTGGATTGGTAGGCCTGGGTCCGCCGTCTTGTAGCGGGTCGTAGTACCGCATGCATTTTTCCAGCTTGCGTTTCCACCATTCGACCCTGTCCTCGTTTCCCCGGGGGTTGGGGTTCCGCCGATCCCCGAGCGGCCACTCAATCTTTTTGTTGACCGCCAGCCACGCCTTGTTCCGCAAGGGCTTGTACACGTGCATAAAGTCGAGGTAGGTCAACGCGCCTACCGTAGCCATTCCGGTGACAGCAGTGGCAGCGTAAACAAATGGGTAGGGAATGGTTGCAGACGTCGCAATGGTACCTTTGACGAGCGTGTGATAGTAGGTTGTTGACTGTTCCACCAGCGTTGCCGAGGCGAGGACTGCAGTCCTCTCGGCGGCGTTCACACATCCCGCCGCCCCGAAAAGACAGCCGAGCATCTTTTCTCCCGCCCTCATATATCCATTAGTTGCAGCTTCCTCAAACACATTTTGAACCGTTAACAGTACACCTGCACTGGCCGCTCTCAGCATGTTGTTTTGACCGGTTCCAATAATTTGGCCCACCTGGTCTCTCGCTTCACTTCCGTAGATCTTCTCGTCGACGAGGTTTTCGCGGTACGAGACTGAGCGCGCAACCCGGGCCGGCAGTAACAATGGGTTGTAAACATGTTTGAAGAAACCGGTTACGGTGTTGACGCAAACTCCCGCAAGGGTCGTTCCGATGAGGATCTTGTGGCAATGAGCAAAGGTAGCAATCCAATCTTTCAAGCTGTCCGCCCTCCCAAGCGACTCAAGCGCCTTTCCCCGGGCGACGCCACGAAAGTCGACACCAGTGTCCATCGAGGCGCCGATTGACGCTGTCTTCGACCGTCTGATTGACGCGACAGCCCTGTCAACATCGGCGTAATCCAACGGAAGACTGGGGAGAAGCGCGTCGATGGCAGCCATCGACTTTCTGGCCTCCGGGAGCCCCCCGTCATAGAGCCCAATCTCGGCAAGCATCTGCGTCCACAACTTGACCAACTGCACCGATAGAATCTGCATGTCGGTGCTTTTAGTCATGACTTTAATCAACTCCGATGCGTTTGACAGTGAATTAGCTACGCTCCAAGCTACATTGTCTTCGTCGACCTCGGCGTCGGGATCGAACGCGTACCCGCCTGCAAACTTGGAATGGTCTGGTCCTGGGCTTGACGGCCGCCCCGGGCGCGCCGCCTTTGGGCTCGACCCCGGGCTTTCGGCGTCTCCCCGCGAACGCTTTACGTCCGTGGCGTCCTGTACGGGGCGTTTGACGCCACCGCTTCCAAAAAGCGGATTCATGTTAAAATCCCCTACTCAATTTAATCTCAACCAAACGTTATCACCTAAACGCCCCGTTTGCTGAATTCAAACAATGCTGCGGCCACCTCACCGAGGCGCATGGACGCCACATTCCTTTGGGAGCCGGGGGGCGCAATGCCGTTTTTGACCCCGTTGATGCATCGGTCAAGTACCTCGATCATCTCGTTCTTTTCTGTGTCCGGGAGTGGATTGACAAAGCGATGCAACTCGGGCCCCGTGTTGTGCAACACAGGCTTGCTCATCGCGATGCTGAGCGCCATCGAGAGCAAAAACGTGCGCCGCCCTTCGACGCTCCAGTGCGGCATGCGGGGCGTGGCGTACGACTTGCGAATGCGGTAAGCGTCCAAGAGACGCTCTAATCGGATGCGAATGTCCAGCATCCGGGAGAAGAGAGTCTCGTACTTGAAGAATGAATCCTTTCCAACGATCCTGAGCTTGGAGACTCGTCCAAGCGAGACCGCGTCTCGATCTGCATCGGAACCGTCGGCCGGGTCGGATAGGTACCGACGCACTCGTGTTTGCGCATCTTCACGCCGGCTCAGCCTTTCCGCCTCGTTGGATCCTGGCGGGTCCTTGATCCCCGCCACGATCTTTAAATCCTCCTCCATGCGAGCGGGCATCTCTCCGAGACCTCTCTTGTAAAAGATCGTCGCCTTCTCAGCATCACTGATGTCAACTAGGTTGTCAGCATTAGGGATGTTCCCCGTCCAGTCTCGACGAATCATCTCTTCGTAGATGAGAATTTCAATCTGCATTACATTCTCCATCCAACGAACGACGGGAACTACGGGGCCTTCACCCGCCCCCCAGCCTTGCGACATCGCAAACTCGTCCAGGGTGGGGCTCCCTTTTACTGCATCGTACAGCTTGTCTGCCTGTGCTAGCTGCTCAGGCGTCAGGTCGTCAAGAGTTGCGTCGAGTAAAACAGCCCCGGTCGGTGCGCCGGATGCAAGCGGTTTGCTGCCGTCAGGCGTCTCATACCCATCGGCCGGGGGCAGTGTGATCTCGGAGAGTGCATCGTTCCTAGTTCCTTGTGGAATGGGTGCGAAGAACTGCGCCGCGTCCACGCGCGCCTGTCGTATTGCCTCGTCCTCCTCCACGAGGTACTCTGGTAGTTTGTCAATGATCTCGAGGAATCTGGCCCGTAGCATTCGGTAGTGCAAGTGTCCAAACTCGACGAGCGTCTCTTCCAACTGTGTAGCCACGTACCGATCTGCCGCGCTGGCGAAGAAGCGCGCCCCCGTAGTGTCGCTGATCAGCTTGTACTGGTAGCCGTCAGCGACCGGCAGGTCCAAGGAAAAGAGCACCACCCTACGAGAGGCGGCCCAGCACTGTACCTGAAGCAGACGCTCCGCGTTCCAAATCATCGACGACGTTGCGTCAGCGACGCTGGCTTGCTCGGGAGAGGCGCTGGCCAAAAACGCAACCTCGGACGACGGCAACACCAAGCTTTCCGGATCGACAAGAAGCCGCGCCCGGATTGTTTCTGGCGGTTCACGAAACGCAAACTTGTCGGTCATCGATGGCGTCGACGGTGCGGCCGCTGCGGGTCCAACAGGGGCCATGTTGATCAGGGAGCGAATCTCGTCGGTCATCCCCGCAGTCTCGTAAAAGACAGGGTCGATCGTTGCGGTCACACACGGTGCAAAGCGTGGTTTGACAAGCATGTCGGCAACAGACGTGGCCCCCGACAGGAGAGACTTTTTTACGGCGTGGAGCCCTTCGACGACAAACTGAAGCCACACGGGGATGGACGCAAACATCGTAGCCCCCACCGGGAAGAGCCTAAGGGGTGGGCTTGGGTCCCCGTATCCAAACGGCACGTGGAAAAGCAGATCGGCGGGGGCAGTCGGAGCTGTAAGCTTGTCGACGACATACTGAAGAGCCTCTTGTTTTGAAGGGGAGCCGTCCAGGGGCGGGAGCCCTGTCTCTGAGAGTGAAACGCAGAGCTTGGCCATTCGTTCCTGCATCGCGGCAACAAGGAGCTCGTCCGAGAGCGGCTGCGCCGGGGGCGAAACCTCTGTCTCGACATTGGCCCCTCTGGGCGGCTGGAACCGGTCCACCTGTTCTGGCGTGAGCTGTCCACGCGGCACAACGAGCAGTGCGGGATAGGACGCTTCGATTGCGTCCAGCGCCCCTGTCGCCTGCCCTTCACCGACTAGAGCAAGCAACTCGAGGGCCTTTTGCCGCGCAGCCTCCTCGCGGTACAGCGAAACAGAGTAGAGGGACGCCAGGGGCTCGGAAGGAGCGCTGACGAAGCGCATTGGGTCGCCAGACACTGCCCGGGCCGTGGTTGCAATGGCAGAGGCGAGCGAGTTCATGTAGGCCTTGGCAGTAGCTCCCCGCACAGTGCTCAGCCGCATCCTGCTGGCAAACCGCGACGCGTCGAGGCCGCTGCGTGTGCACTGCATACCGGGGTCATCGTCGGTAAACGAGCCCGTTGTGCTGTTTGCCATGGCCTCGCGCAGGATGCCCGCCACCTTTTCGGCGCGTCCCGCAGCACGCTTGAGCGGGTGCTTCATCGCGTTGCTGGTGGCCAGGAGCAGTCGGTCGGGTGCTGCGGCCTGTCTCAAGATCACGTCCATGGTTTCATCTACGCACAGCTCTGCAATCAGCTGCAACGCGGCCGCGTGAAACTCGGTGCTCGGCAACTTGAGCGCCTCGTAGACGTCCCGTGTCGACTTTGAGTTCCTCCGGTGGTCTGCCACGAGCTCCAGCGCCAACTGCAAGGGCTCTGAGCGTGGGCGCATCACGCTCTCCGAGCGAATGTCCGCCGGCAGCTGGAAGACGAGCGCGTACGAATCGGGAGGTCTCAGGGGGAGAGATCGGTTGGTGAGCGGGGCATCGGCATTCGAGTAGGCCAGAACGAGGCGGGGTCGGAGATTGCTGAGCTGCCACAGTGATAGGCACTGCCGTAGCGCAGTCCGGGCCGACGTCATGGACGCCGTCAATGCCTTGGCCGCGTCACCGAGCGACGTAGCCTCACGCACTACGGCACTGGCAATGTCAACGTCGACGTGTTCCATGTCCCTGACGAGAGCCGAGGGAAAGAGTAGGTTGCTCGCCAGGGAGACGTGTGGAAGCTCGCGCCGCAGATAGTGAACCGCGATGGGCACGATAGGCGGGGTGGAAAGATCCCTGACCGCGGGTGGAATCCTGTTGTAAAGAAGCATCGCCAGGGTGGCCTTCATCCTCTGCCCCGGTGAGCCCGGCGCTGTAAAGTAGGAGGAGAGCTTGACGTCCAAGTTGGAGAGCACCGATTTGATGCTCGCGCGAGCCGCAATGCTGAGCGCCTCGCGCCCCTGTCTCAAACGTGCATCGTCCGAAAGAAGCCCAAGGTTGAGAGCGGTCGCTTCGAGCGCACGAAAAACAACCCCAAAACCCATTTGGATCATTGCAAGCCCCTTGTTCTTCCACAAATCGCGATTCTTGTGCTTGATTAGCTGTGCTCGAAAATTGCAGATGGCGTCTTCTAAAGCAATCAGCTGCTGAAGAAGCCCCGAAGAGATTGCGCCCAGCTGCCCACGCTCTGTCTCCCCGCGTCCACATTCAAACCCATACGAGAGGCTGCCTGAGTGTGCGCCGCAGACTTCGGAGTCGTCAATTGTGACCCGTATGCTGCTGCTGATCGACGCCCCGGTGCCGCACACAAACCCGTCAGTGTCCAGCGGGTTGCTTCCTTTGACAACTCCGAGGCGGCCGTAGTGATTCATCACGCCCCCCAAGCCTTGCTTTTTGAGGCTGAACGACTCTGCCTCCATCAGCCACACCCAGACGGCTCGCTCTTTGCGCATCGAATTGGTCTCGTTGATCTTCTGAACTTCCTTTTCACCTAGCTCTACCAGTCCACCGAGAGTGTTCAAGACGCCGATGAGATCGGGGATTGTCAGCTTGATTTTGATGGGCTTGGGCGCGGGAGGCTTTTTGACTGCCGACCACAACCCTTTGAGCGCCGACATGACCGTCTTTTGAATTATAGTCTCCAGAAGTTTTGCTGTGGTGAGCCCAGCGGCTTGCGTGCCAAGATACGTGCTGGCGGCAGCGGTCGCCCCCCCGGCGAAGATTGGAAGGTTGAGCACCAGCATCGTTGCTGCAGAAATGGCAAGCGCCGCTCCTATTCCAGCAGTGTTGATGAGCTGCAACAATCTGCCTGACTCCGCGTTGATCTCGGGCGCTGGACTTACTATACCTACACGCCCCGCAGCGGAGTAGAGGCGCGATCCCATGTTGGCCAAAACCGAGCTGGGGCTGGCAGATGGCTCAGGGGTAGTGTACGGTCTATTGTAAAGCGAGTAGGAGATGTAGGCCAAAGACGGGATTGTCGACCAAAACAAGCCTTGGAGATCGCGGAACTTTGCCCTATAGACGGGGCTCTGATCGAGGATGGCCACGCTTGGGAGGCGGGGAAAGGGGGCCGGATAGGGCACGAGAACGGCGTTCAGCGTCACGTCGCTTGCTGCGGTGGCGGCCAGTTGCGTCTGGCCCATGACCTCAGCCCGGCCAAACCCTTCGGGTGCTGGAGAGGTTGTAAACTGCTGCATCACGCTGACGGTGATGGCCTCCGGGGCCCTTTCACCATCTTCCAGGAAGACGGAGACGGCGCACGGGGAGAAGACGGACGTGTTGCTCGCGTAGTCGTAGTGCATCCCGCGGTGCGTATGGATGCCAATCATCTGGAGCTCTCGCTCTGGCTGGTTGCTCTTAACGGCCCGGATGTCGGTTGGTGATGGCGCCACCCCGTCAATAGCAACGCGGTAGCTGG
>Ga0213864_10000352_pt1 | contig 20576 bp, 14 predicted proteins | sample PICome_5_FD_160078 | JGI IMG/M metagenome (GOLD analysis project Ga0213864, IMG submission 160078) | Coastal seawater microbial communities near Pivers Island, North Carolina, United States - PICO247 | ecosystem: Environmental > Aquatic > Marine > Coastal | place: USA: North Carolina... | reverse complement strand
TAGTAGACCGGTAATAAAACCCGAGCAATAAATAAATAGCCTAAAAAATAGCCTACAACCATCACCATGTAAGTCATTCCGGATGAAGAAGTCCAACCAGGAACACTGATAAAAGTTACACCAGATAGTGAGGCTCCTATCATTCCAAAACTTACTAAAAGCCAATTGGCATTTTTATTTGCATTGAAGAAGGTCGCATTAGATGCCCCACGTGATGTGAAATATCCCACAACTGCCAAAACAGATACATAAAGGAGCAATAGAATTAAAAAGAGTGCATTGTTCATGCAACAAATATGCGCAATCCCTTACATTTGAGACGCAATGAATTTTTCAAGTCGTAAAATAGAATTAGCAGTTGAAGAAATCTCTAGACTGCCGGGTATTGGTAAAAAGACAGCATTACGCCTTGCTTTGCACTTATTGCGTAGACCCGCTATACAAACAGAGGATCTAAGCGCAGCATTATTGGATTTACGGAAGAACACCACTTTCTGTGGTGAATGTCACACTATTTCGGACACCGAAATTTGCGGTATTTGCGCTAGTCCCAAAAGGGATAAATCAATAATCTGCATTGTAGAGGACGTGAGGGACGTTATGGCCATTGAAAACACAGGCGGATACAATGGTGTATATCACGTATTAGGCGGATTAATCTCACCTATGGATGGCATTGGACCAAGTGATTTAACTATTGATGCCCTTTTAGAAAAAATGCAATCTGGCGAAATAAAGGAAGTAGTTTTTGCGTTAAACACGACTATGGAAGGGGATACCACCAACTTTTACCTGTACCGCAAAATCAAAGATTTCAACGCTGCTCTGACTACCATAGCTCGTGGAATAGCCGTTGGTGATGAATTGGAGTTTGCTGATGAAGTCACGCTAGGGCGAAGCATACAACATCGCATCCCATACGAACAAAGCCTACCGCAATAATGCTAGACCTGAGCATCGTTATTGTTAATTACAACGTCAAAGAATTTCTGACGCAATGCATTGATAGCATTTACAAGAGCAAAACCTCCTACTCTTTTGAGGTTATTGTAGTAGATAACAATAGTGCAGATTCTGGTGAGAAATCCATTCGTGAGCAGTTTCCCTCGGTTCATTGGATAAATAACCCTGAAAACATTGGATTTGGTAAAGCAAACAATATAGGATTTGAAACCGCTAAAGGTGAGTATACCCTCATCCTCAATCCTGATACCGTATTACAATCTGATGCAATAGAAAAATGTCTAAACTTTTTAGGAGATCATCCAGAGGTAGGTGGCTTGGGTATTCAAGGAATAGACGGTAGCGGTAGATTTCTACCCGAAAGCAAACGAGCGCTTCCTACGCCCTTGGTGGCTTTGTGGAAGATTACAGGGCTGAGTTCACTCTTCCCCAAATCACGCTTATTTGCGCGCTATCATTTGGGACATCTTGATAAAAATGAAAACCATGAAGTGGATATCCTTGTAGGGTGTTTCATGATGGTGCCCACGAAACTACTGCGTCAAGTGCAAGGTTTTGACACGCGATATTTCATGTATGGTGAGGATATAGATCTGAGCTATGAACTTCAAAAAACAGGTAAGAAAAATATTTACTTCAGTGAAAGCAGAATTATTCACTACAAAGGAGAAAGCACTAAGCGCGGCAGTTTAAACTATGTTCGTATGTTCTACAAAGCCATGGTATTGTTTTCTCAAAAGCAATTCAGTGGCAGCGCAGCATGGGCCTACAAACTCCTTATTTATTTTGGGATATACCTAAGAGCATCACTAGCCGTTGTGGCTCGGATTGCAAGAAGCGCCTTTGCTCCTGCATTGGACGGCGCCTTGCTTTTTACAGTTTTAAACAATATTAAAGTCTATTGGGAATTCAACCACAGATTTATCAATGGCGGTTCCTATCCTGACTTGTACACCTTTCAAATCCAAGGATCGTATGTCTTTTTATGGATTTTTGGGCTTTGGGTAGGCGGAGCCTATTTCAAAGGAACTCAGCCCAAGCACCTGATTCGCTCCATGTTTTTTACCACGCTGTTGATTGGCTTTGCATATGGGCTTCTTCCAGAGGAACTTCGTTTTTCAAGAGCGCTACTCATGCTAGGTGCTTTAATTGGAACAGCAGTTTTACTGTCCTATAGAGCCCTGATTTCTCTACTTACTGGTCAAAGACTCTTCCAAGAACAACAACAACAACCTCGTATTATTTTCTACGGGAAAGATTCCAATTTTGAATCGCTGCAGACCATCTTAAAAGAGAGTAATGTATATCCTGCTTTTACTTGGAAACAGAATCCACTTGAACAAAATGATATAGAAACGCTAGGCGCCCTTATTCAATTACACCGCATAAATGAGCTCATTATTGACAACGATTCAATCAGTTATGATAAATTCATAGAATTGACCGTACAACTCGGATCCCATACATCAATCAAGTCATTATTGCCTCATCAGGGGTTTATAATTGGTTCCGACAGCAGCTTAAGTCAGGGGAGCACCTACAAGAAACAATACTTTATAAGTGACCCAAATTATTTAAGGCAGCGACGAATATATGAGATAGTCCTAACCTTTTTTATACTCAATGTGCCCGTTTCCCTTCTTACCGCTTTAATCTTTGGGCGTTTAAATGGCTGGAAGGCATGGATTCAAAACGCGGGTAATATCTTAATCGGAAAAAGGTCTTTAATTGGATACACATCCGCTTTAGGCGAAAAGTTTTCACTACCCGAAATACCTGAACCGATTTTTGACATTTGCAGAGAATTGCCAAAGGAATTAGACTTTCCTCAAAATGCTAAAGCCTTCATTGAGGATTATGCAAAAGAGGCTCAAATCCACACCGATCTATTGCGCTTATGGCAATTAAGCAAATACTAAACTGTTTAAATTACCACAGTTTTTTGCCGTAAATTCGAGGTCGATAAACCGAAATATCAATGGCTCAATTAGAATTAATCCTACCCAAAATGGGTGAATCCGTTGCTGAAGCTACCATTACCACGTGGCTTAAAAATGAAGGTGACTTCATTGAAGCTGAGGAAAGTGTTGTTGAAGTTGCTACTGACAAAGTAGACAGCGAAGTTCCTTCACCTGTTAGCGGAAAGCTCATCAAAATCATAAGTAATGTTAATGATGTGGCCCAAGTTGGTGAGGCTATAGCCATTATTGAAACAGAAGGTGCCGATGCATCTACTTCAAGTAATGAAGTAGTATCTACACCCGTTGAGGAGGTTGCTGCAAAAATTGAAACTCAAGTTACAGCGGCTGCAGAAACTGTTGCGCCGCCCTCAATTCATGAACCTATTTCTAAAACGTCGAATGGCAGATTTTATTCCCCGTTAGTGCGTAGCATGGCCAAAGAGGAAGGGATAAATCAAACGGAATTGGACGGAATTCCCGGTTCGGGCAAGGACGGTCGCGTTACTAAAAAAGATGTTTTAACCTACCTTGAAGGAGGTCGTGTTGCCGCGGCGTCATCAAAAGTAGAAGCAACACCTTCGGCCCCGGTATCTACGCCCGCTCCTGCACCACAAAAAGCAACTACTGCGCCAAGCATTACTCCTTCCGCTGGAGATGAAATAATTGAAATGGACCGCATGAGAAAGCTCATTGCAGATCACATGGTGAATTCTGTGAAAACCTCTCCGCATGTAACGTCCTTTGTTGAGGCAGATATGACAAAGGTGGTTTTATGGAGAAACAAGGTGAAGAACAGCTTTTTTGATAAACATGGCGAAAAAATAACCTTTACTCCAATCATCATGGAAGCCATAGTAAAAGCCATTCAGGACTTCCCTATGATTAACGTGAGCGTAGACGGTTCCAATATTATAAAACACAGTGCCATTAACTTAGGTATGGCTGCGGCACTTCCTTCAGGAAATTTAATTGTACCGGTAGTAAAAAATGCAGATCAGTTGAGTTTATTAGGACTAACTAAAGCGGTGAACGATTTAGCGGGCAGAGCACGTAATAATGCCTTAAAGCCCGATGAAATATCCGGTGGCACGTACACCTTAACCAATGTAGGTACATTTGGGAATCTACTAGGAACGCCTATCATTAATCAGCCTCAAGTGGCCATTATGGCTGCTGGAGCCATTGTAAAAAAACCCGCTGTTGTGGAAACTCCGGAAGGAGATTTAATTGCGGTTAGGCACAAAATGTTCTTAAGCCATAGCTACGACCACAGGGTGGTAGATGGAGCTTTAGGCGGAAAGTTTGTTAAACGCGTAGCTGATTATCTTGAATCTTGGGATTTGAATAGAGAAATTTAAGTTCAGCACATTAAACCGTATTTTAGAACCGCCTTCGGGCGGTTTTTTTAACCTTATATTTTTTTCATGCAACTCAATCTTGTTCGTCCTATTTGCATTTTTGACCTAGAAACCACTGGTGTGAACGTCACCAACGATAGAATCGTTGAAATCTGTATCCACAAGGTAAATCCATCGGGAGAAGAGGATACATATACTTGGAGAGTAAACCCTACCATTCCAATCCCAACCGGTTCTTCCTTGGTTCATGGAATCTACGATCATGACATTGCCAACGAACCTACATTTCAGGAAATCGCACCTGAGATTCATCAATTGATAAGCGACAGCGATTTAGCTGGATTCAACAGTAACAAGTTTGACATTCCTCTTTTAGCAGAAGAGTTTCTGCGTGCTGGAATTGATTTTGACATGAGCAATAGAAGAGCCGTGGACGTTCAGAATATCTTTCACAGAATGGAACAAAGAACTTTGAGTGCGGCGTTCAAATTTTATTGTAATCAAAATCTAGAAAATGCACATAGTGCAGAAGCAGATGTCTTAGCTACCTATGAAATATTAAAAGCGCAGATACAGCGATACGACGAATTGGAAAATGACATGAACTTTTTGGCCGATTTTTCTAATAGACAGAAAGTTGCTGACTTTGCTGGTTTCATAGCCTTTAATGAAAGTGAGGAAGAGGTTTTTACCTTTGGAAAGTATAGAGGAAGGACAGTAAAAGCGGTACTAAGCGAAAATCCCGGATATTACAGTTGGATACAAAACGCTGATTTCCCTTTGTACACCAAAAAGGTATTAACCGCCATTCGATTAAGAGAATTTAACAAAGGATAATTATGAAAATCATCTGTATTGGTCGCAATTATGCGAAGCATGCGGCTGAATTAAATAATCCGATTCCAGAAGAACCGGTGGTGTTTCTGAAACCGGATACGGCTATTCTTTTAAAAAAGCACCCATTTTTTATTCCAGAACACAGCAAGGAAATTCATCACGAAATAGAATTGGTAGTCAAAATAAACCGACTAGGAAAGCATATCGAACCGCGTTTTGCTCATAAATATTATGATGAAGTTGGATTGGGGATAGATTTTACTGCACGCGACGTACAGGCTGACTGTAAGAAAAAGGGGTTGCCCTGGGAAAAAGCTAAAGCCTTTGATGGTTCGGCAGCCGTAAGTAGATTTTTCAAAATTAAGGAGTTGAAACAACCTATTACAAACATCCAATTCCACTTGGATATCAATGGTAAAACAGTACAATCGGGCAATACGAAAAACATGTTATTTCCTGTAGATGAATTGATTGCGCACGTAAGTAAATACTTCACACTGAAAACAGGGGATTTGATTTTTACAGGTACCCCTGCCGGCGTAGGTCAAGTGTTTAAAGAAGACCTTTTAGAACTTTACCTAGAGGACCAACGCATCTTCTATTTCAATGTCAAATAATTAGGCTGAATAGTCAAGAACCACTTTCCCTCATTCCTTACACACTTTTAGCTCTAGCTAAGTCGGGCGCATTGTCATTTTTATATATTTGTAAGTACCTGAAAAAGGTTAACACAAAAGCGTTTAGCAATGAAGAAAAGCTTAGTAGCTACCCTCCTTTTTGTTGTCTCTGCAACTACAGCATTCGGTCAATTTGCCCCACCAATTGACACAGTTTTTACAGAAAATTTTGACGGCGCTTTAGGTGCAGACTCAATCGCCGCCAATTACAATACAGATTCCTTAAATGCGATTAGAACGTGGAATTATACGTCATTCCTAAGCACCACGGGATCAAGCTCATTCCATACTCAGATTTACGCATCAGATTCCATCATTTTTGAAACTGATGCTTTCAGTACGGTTACCTATACGAATGTAAGGTTCACTTTTGACCAAATCTGTAAAATACGCTTTATACAAAAGGCCTATATACAGATGTCTAGAGATAATGGAGCTACATGGGTGAACTTGACTGGTTCCGAATACAAAGGAGAGTCTCCACAATTTGCGGGTCAAGGATGGTTTAACGAACTGTCTTACCCTTCTGCCCTTCTATCTCCTTATTGGGAGGGACCAACTATTGGCAATAACAATTCAGGAACCACTCCAACTGCCGCGTGGTGGGCAAGGGAAACTTTTGATTTAGGCTCCTACTTAGGTGCTTTTGACCCCGTTAACAATCAAGACGGATTTGCGCAGTGTAAGATTCGCTTTGTAATGACGAACAAAACGGGAACCCCTTCGCCAAACGCACTTGCAGGCTGGTTTGTTGACAACATAATGGTAGAAGCTGCACCCTGTGAATTGGAACCTCCTGTTATTGATTGGGTAAATGTAAGTCAACCCGCTCAACCTATTGGGGCTAGATACATGCCCACTCAGGACGTAAGGTTTAAAGGCGAGGATAATGTTGGGGTAGACAGCTCAAAAATTTACTTTAGAAGATACGATTGGTCAGCCGGTTCTTGGACGAATTGGCGTGACTCATTAATGACTCCGAGCAATACAAACGCTTGTCCACTTGCAGCGAATTTCGCTTATACGTTTAACGGAATTAGTGTGAATGACACCATAGAATGGTATGTTCGAATATTCGACTGTGCCTGTCCCAATGTTATTCGTAGTCCGCTTGAGTCTGCAACAAATACAACCAATAAATTTTGGCGTGAGCCTGCGCTACCAGCGATTTGTGGTGCAACAACCCCTTCTACATTCCCCTTCTCCTCCACCCTTCCATTTACAGAAGATTTTGAAGATCCTGTTTATTGGGTAGCTGGTTCTGGTGCCGGTCTTTCAGGAACTGCACACAGAGGAAGTTGGCCATCACAGAATCCTACTGTAGGTAAGAATTTCAACGTAATCCCTACGCAAAATACGATTGGCTATGCATGGTCTATTAGAATCGGGCAAACATCTACTCCTCAAACTGGACCTGATGGTGACGCGTCTTCTAATATTTTAGGTAAATACATTTTTACCGAAGCGAGTCAAGGAAACAACAACAATATCACACACATGAGGCCACCTTGTGTTGACTTAAGTAATCTGACTTGTGCTTTGCTTGAATTTGAGTATCACATGTATGGCTCAGAAATTAATAAGCTTCGAATTAGTATAGATACAGGAAAGAATACGAGCAACTGGACCTTACTGGAAGATATAGTTGGACAACAACAAACTAAAACTACCGACCCTTGGCAGAAATATTCAATTGACCTCACGGAATATATAGGTGATTACGCTAGATTAAGATTCACTGGAATTAGAGGTTCTGGAGCAAGAGGTGATATTGCTATAGACAACATAAATATATACGAACCTACTATTTATGAAGTGGCGCTTCGTGAAGTGTTCAACCCTGAAAACGGCTATTGTTCTTATAGTAATAATGAACTTTTAGATTTATGGGTGCAGAATAACGGCTGTGCGACTATAGATACCATACCGGTTTCTTGGTCTTACGACTATACGGATTTATCAGGGGCTACCTCCACCGTAACTCATACAGAATACATTACGAACAAAACCCTAGAAACTGGAGATTCTACCTTCTACACGTTTGCTGTAGGTCCAGACTTAAGCAGTTACGGTACCTACGACATTACGGTGTACACCCACTTACCTGGTGATAGTCTTTTCTCCAATGATACCGTTGGACCAATTCGTGTTGTGCATGAAGAACCGTATTCGAACTTCCCTTATGTGTTAGATTTTGATGATGCGTCTACTGTACCAGGTAACAATACGCCGTTTAATGCCGGTACCTTCCCAAATACTGTTTTCACCGCGACGCCAGCAAGTAACAGTGGAAATTACGCATTTATGGTGGGGACAAGCTATACGCCAACCGTAGGTACAGGGCCCATTTCTGATTACAGTAAAAAAGGAAACTATTTAGTTGCAGAAGGCGATTATGGTATCTCACCAACGAGTGCAACACTTCTTTCTAGATGTCTTGATTTATCAGGTATGACACAACCTGTATTACAGTTTCGACATCACATGTGTGGCGCAGACATAGGTGCGATTAGAGTGCAATGGGTACAAGCTGGCGAGAATTTCTGGTCAAATCCAATGTCACCTTACGCCGTTACTCTTGCAGATGAAAAAGATCCATGGAGCCACTATGAGTTGGATCTAAGTGCCCAAGCTGGCAATATCATCAAAATCAGATTCATTGCTCAGAAATCCGGATTAGGTATTGCTGCGGACATTGCGTTTGATGACATTGCAATTTTTGATAAAGCCAATATTGATGTTGGTGTAGATAGAATAAATACTCCAGGTGCGCGAATCAATATGACAGGTGGACCTGCGGCCAAGCGATTGAATATCAATTTGAGAAACTTTGGTGTACAAACTCAAAACAATATTCCTATTAGTTACACTGTCACTCCAACTTGTGGACCAAATGCAGGGGTAAGCACAACCTACAGTTTTACCCATACCGGTTCTATTGCACCAGGTTCAGAAGACGTTGCAATTGATGCAACCAACACTGTGGCATGGCCTAAGGGTTCTTTTGAAGTATCTGCGTGGACTACGAAAACTGGCGATAGTAATTCTTGGAACGATAGCGCATATACATCTTCAACAGGCTGGCCAGAACAATACATTCAGGGTGGTTTTATTGAAGATTTTGAAAATTGTTCCGTCGGAGATACGAGCGGATTCTTCGCTTCTGGTGACCTAAACATATTCAAAACCGGCTCCATAACAGCCCTTGGAGGAAATAACGGCTACGCATCTGGCGTCAATATAGTAGCCCAAGGAGGACTTGAAGAATACCTATATTTCCCAAGATTCATTGGCTTTGACACTATAGCCGGTGCAGAATTACGCATCACCCACGACATTGATTTAGGAGCCGGAGACGTTGCGCTTTTAGAAACCCAAGCTGGTGGACAATGGACTACACTAGGTCTATGGGATCCACAAGGAATTATTAGTACCAATTGGTATAATACGGGGACTTCCGTGGTGGCGGATGCTTGGATAGGGACCATTGGTCAGCAGACAAGTATTTGGCCATTATATGCCTATAATTTCTCTGCAGCTCCATTGGTCTTAAGGGCTCGTTTACTAACCGTAGGCGGTAATAAGGACGGATGGAACATTGATAAAGTAGAAGTCTATGTGCCCCCTCAAAACAGTGCAGCACCCATTAATCTAACTACCATAGAATACTTAGCGGTACCGGATCAAAATAATCACATCACAGTGAACATTAAGAATACGGGAGCAAAGGTTTTGGATAGTTGTATGGCAGAATATAGTGTTGACGGAGGTGTGACCTGGTCTACACCAGAAAAGGTGGTCTTTGACCCACCGCTGATTCCACGCAAGACCGCTTGGTATGACTTTAACGCCCCTTGGGTGAACCCTACCAGCGGAGTTCATAATATTTGTGTTCGAACTTCTTTACCCGATAGCAAGCCAGATAATGACACCTCTGACGATTTAATCTGCAAGGATATTACGGTTTTAGGTAAAATAGACATGTCAGTAGACAGTTCCTACTGTAATAATTTTGACGATCCTACAATAGACCCTTGGTTAACGCTAAATACTTTTGTTAAAGATGGAAATTCTATTTGGGAAGAAGGTACACCAAACAATGCCCCTCTTGTAAGTACAAATTCAGGAGCCAATGCATGGGTCACCGATCTAAATGCGAACTATGAAAAGAGAGATTCTTCATCTTTGTTTACGCCGGTATTTGCCATTGATTCAGGCCAAATTTATACCTACGAATTCATGCATCAGTTCTCTACAGAATTGTACCATGACGGCGGTACAGTAGACATTACATTTGACGGTGGTATTAACTGGCATACTGTAGGTACCAATCTTTATGGAGCTACTTGGTTTAATACAAGCTTTGTAACCTCTTTAGATGTTTACAACCCTGGTTGGACCGGATTAAGTGGTGGATGGATACCTGCCAAAATTAATTTGAGCGTAGATACGGCACGCAATGCTATCTTCCGATTCAGATTTGCTTCTGATGAGACTATTAATAAGGCTGGATGGGCAATAGATGATTTCTGTTTCTACGAGAGCGATAGTCAAGACCGTGTATATGTAATCGGAGAAGAAGAACTTGAACATTACATTGGCGTAGGAAAGATTCATCCGAACCCAACATCAGGCTATGCTCAATTACCTATTTCATTCCAAAGTGAAGCCGACGTGACTATCACTATAAGAAATACCCAAGGTCAATTGATGATGACCCAAACGGTACACGGTAAGGAAGGTATCAACACCTACCCTATTGAAACTAGTGGTTGGGCATCAGGTATGTACATAGTAGAAACTTTATCTCCTCTAGGAACTGACGTACAAAGACTGATTGTTGAATAATCAATCAACGCAACTATTTTTTTCACCCTCGCCTTCTTCTTTTGAAGTGGCGGGGGTGTTTTTTTGTGCGATTTTGTCAGTATTGACTCAATACTTAAGACAAATCTTCCGGTTCGCAAACACCTAACTGATAGGTTGTCAGTAGTTTAACTCTAGGCATGAGAATTGGTGAATTCTATGCAATCCAAAACCTATAATGATGAATATTGATAAATTCACTACCAAGAGCCAAGGAATTATTGCAGCTGCTCAGTTTTCAGCTACGGACAAAAAACACGGGAACGTTGAAGCTCTGCACCTCTTGGAGGCGCTTATTACAGAGGATACTAGCGTTTTACCATTTGTACTACAGCAAGCTGAAGTAAATAAAGAAGTACTTCAAAAGACAGTAGAAGCTGCTGTTAAAAGCCTACCCATTCTTAGCAATCAGTCAGAAACATTAATGGGAAGAGATGCCGCCTTCATACTTCAAAAATCGTTGCAAATCGCAAATAAAATGAAAGACGATTATGTAGCTAGTGAGCATCTGCTAATGGCACTTATGGATGATAAAGGCACGGCAGGTAAATTACTACATGATACTGGACTATCTAAAAGACTTCTAGAAGAGTCTATCTCTTCATTGCGTAAAGGAAGGCAAGTGAATAGCACAAGCGCGGAAAGCACCTACAATAGTCTAGAGAAATACGCCAAGAATCTCAATAAGATGGCGGAAGAAGGTCGTTTAGATCCTGTTATAGGCAGAGGGGATGAAATACGCCGTGTGTTACAAATCTTGTCAAGAAGGACCAAAAACAATCCTATTCTTGTTGGCGAACCAGGAGTGGGTAAGACAGCCATCGCGGAAGGATTGGCACAGCGTATTCTAAAAGGGGATGCTCCAGAAAATCTTAAGGATAAAACCGTTTACAGTTTGGATATGGGAGCACTTATTGCCGGTGCAAAATATAAGGGAGAATTTGAAGAACGTCTAAAATCCGTTGTCAAAGAGGTGATAGCTAGTGAAGGAAACATCTTGCTTTTTATTGATGAAATTCATACGCTAATCGGAGCCGGTAAAAGCGAAGGAGCCATGGATGCCGCCAACATCCTTAAACCTGCTCTAGCCAGAGGAGAACTAAGGTCCATAGGTGCGACAACTTTGGATGAATACCAAAAGTATTTTGAAAAGGATAAAGCGCTCGAACGAAGATTTCAAAAAGTTCTAGTAGAAGAACCAGATATTGAGAGCAGTATAAGTATCCTACGTGGTATAAAAGAAAAATATGAGACGCACCATAAGGTCCGTATCAAAGATGCTGCAGTGATCAGTGCCGTTGAGTTGAGTGCTAGATACATTAGTGAGCGATTCCTGCCAGATAAAGCCATTGACTTGATGGATGAAGCAGCCTCAAAAATTCGTATGGAAATCAATTCTAAGCCTGAAGAATTAGATATTCTTGATCGCAAAATATTGCAATTAGAAATTGAACAAGAAGGAATCAAGCGTGAAGACGATAAGAAGAAGTTGGCTACCATTAAATCAGAGCTGGGCGAGTTATACGAAGAACGCGATGGACTGAATGCAGTCTGGGAACGCGAAAAAAAACATGCTGACCAAATACAAGAAACTAAAGAGCAATTAGAAAATCTTCGTACAGAAGCAGAACGTGAAGAACGCAATGGAAATTATGGACGCGTAGCTGAGATACGCTACGGATTAATGCAAGACTTAGAAGCAAATCTTGAGAAAGCAGAAAAAGAGCTTGAAGAATCGGATCGCACCATGATTAAGGAAGAAGTTACTTCCGAAGACATTGCAGAAGTAGTCAGTCGCTGGACCGGAATTCCTTTGAATAAAATGTTAGAAAGTGAACGTTCTAAATTGCTTCATTTGGAAGAAGAACTGCAAAAGCGTGTGGTGGGACAAGATTTGGCTATTGTGGCCGTAAGTGATGCAATACGAAGATCACGAGCCGGCTTGGGAGACCCAAATAAGCCAATTGGTAGTTTTCTGTTTTTAGGAACCACGGGCGTTGGAAAAACAGAGTTGGCAAAAGCACTGGCAAGCTATCTGTTTAATGACGAAGGACAACTCACTCGTATAGACATGTCCGAATACCAAGAAAAACATAGCGTTAGTAGACTATTAGGTGCGCCTCCAGGATATGTGGGTTATGATGAAGGCGGTCAATTAACCGAAGCCGTAAGACGTATGCCTTACAGTGTAGTATTGCTTGATGAAATAGAAAAAGCACACCCTGACACCTTCAATGTACTCCTTCAAGTATTGGATGATGGACATCTCACAGACAACAAAGGGCGTGTGGTCAACTTTAAGAATACCATAATCATTATGACCAGTAATGTGGGCTCTTCTATAATTAATGAGGCCCTTGAAAGTTGGACAGGAGAGCAGAATGAAACGCTAATGCAACGACTTAAGCCTGAACTTATTGGGATGTTGAGGAGTACAATGAGACCTGAATTTCTCAACAGGATTGATGAGATTAATGTATTCGCTCCCCTAGGTAAACAGCATATGGCTCGTATTGTGAATCTGCAATTGGAGATTGTGAAAAATAGATTGGTTAAACAGCAAATTACCCTTGAGGCTTCCTCTGAAGCCGTTGATTTTCTATCTGAAGTAGGATATGAACCTCAATATGGAGCAAGACCCATTAAACGTGCGATTCAAGAACTTGTATTAAACGCCTTATCTAAAAGCATTATTGCTGGCGAAGTAAGCGCAGATGATGTCATATTATTGGACGCCTTTGAAGACAAACTTGTGTTTAGAAATGTGGAACTGCCCCTGAAAAGAAGTAGTATTTAACGATAGATCCTGCGTCTATTCAAATACGCAGTCCACTTGCGTTGATTGATCAAATGCCCGGCATAATTCCTTGCGAAGGCGTGATAACCGGGTTTGTCAGGATTAGCGCACATATAGAGATAATCATGGTAAGGAGCATTTAAGACCGCCAAAAGGGCTGCTCTTTCAGGAACACAAATAGGTCCTGGGGGGAGCCCTTTTATTTTATAGGTATTATAAGGATCATCAATCAATAAGTCCTTTTTTAAGACTCTTCTCACCTCCATTTCCGGATTCTTTCTCTTGAGCGCATAGATTACGGTTGGATCTGCTTGAAGACTCATACCTTTCGCTAATCTATTTAGATATAATCTAGCGACTAGTGGTCTATCATCCGTTTTACTGCTTTCTTTCATTACTATGGAAGCCAATGTGCTTACCTCCGCTGCAGAAAGTCCTAGTCGAGCAGCTTTGTCCAAATGTGCTGGTGACCAAAACTTTATAGTATTCTGATAGATTTTTTCAGCAATTTCCTCTGCTGAGGCATTCCAATAAACTTCATACGTATCTGGAAAGTATGCACCACAAATAGCTGCACCTTCCCAGCCCTTCCTTTCCGTTTTCAATGCCTCTAATAGGCTTAAACTATCCGCCATAATTTGCTTGCTCAGTTGACCCGCAAGATCTTCTAGGTTATCAGCAGTATTGAATTGTATGGTAACAGGTTCTTGAAAACCAGCCATGAGCGTATTTACGATACTATTTGAGCTTTGACCGCTTTTTATAATGTAGTGACCCGGCTTTGGAGATACAAGTCCTTTTTTATTCGCAAGCAGCAAAAATCCCTCTGGAGCAAGCAATACCTCATCCTCAATAAACTTTGCATACACCTCTTCTATTGAAGTCTCTTCATCTACATATAAGGTATATGGAGTTATTGATTCATTAACATTAGCCTCAAACAGTACGTTATATCCTTTATAGACTAGGAATATTAATCCAACGGGAATAATAACCCCTACAATAATTATGATGGTCTTTCTCATGCCTGAACAAGTTGAAAGAGGTAAGCATCTTGAAATTGACCTTTTTGTAAAACCCAATGGCGTAAGGTGCCGGAATTTTTAAAATGTAACGACTCAAATAACGCAATAGAAGCCTCATTGGTTATTGGAGTGACTGCATATACCATATTCAAACCTATAGTTTGTAGAAGGTATTGTACAAACGAACCCATGGCCATTTTGGCTAAGCCCTTTCCTTGTGCTTCTTGATTCATTACTATTCCTAAACCTCCTTTCCTTGCAATAGGATCGTAATCGTAAATATCTAAAGCACCTAGAGGTGAACCTTCGACTTCCAAAATCAAGCGCAATTGCCCGTCTCTCATTAAATTACCGGGCTGACTATGAATATACTTTGAGAGCACATCTTTACTCCACGGTTCCTTACTAATACCAAGATGCCACCATTCAGCATTGTTCTCAATAGAATAAAGCCAATCTAAATCACTTGTTTCTAGTGCACGTAAAAACCCTATATCTCCTACCTTAATCATACTTCCCAAACGCCCTCAAAACTTCTAGACGCAGGTCCCTCCAGAATAACTTCTGTGAATGGACCCTTGCCGTTAAATCGTACCAATAACTCTCCACCAAGCGCACTGATGCGAACTGGAGAATTGGTTAAACCTTGATCTACAGCCACCATTGCAGCTGCAACCGCACCAGTTCCACAAGCTAACGTTTCATCTTCTACCCCGCGCTCATAAGTGCGTATAGAAAAACCTTTAGTTAAGGGCGCTAGAGAATTTACATTTGCCCCTTTATCACCGTATGCAAGTCGAATAGGACGCGCAAATTTGATAAAATCATCCGCATGTTGCTCCACCAGTTCTATATGATGGGGACTCCCGGTATCCACAAAAAAAGCTCCATTTCTAGCTTCCACAGCCTTGGCATCAGACATCCCAAGGGCAACTTGATCTGCCTGAACTTTTGCCCAATGAGGTCCGTCAATAGCGTGAAAGTAAAATTTGTCTGCTACCATACCCAAGTCCTCAGCAAATTTGGCAATACATCTACCTCCATTCCCGCACATGGTGCTTTCGCTTCCATCTGCATTGAAATAGACCATATAAAAATGATCCTCTCTCTTTCTTGGGGGTTCTAAGTAAATTAATCCGTCGGCCCCTATACCAAACTTCCGTTCGCACATCTTGCTAATCTGTTCTTTAGACAAATTGACTCGATGCTCGCGACAGTCTAGCAGGATAAAGTCATTTCCTGCGCCTTGGTATTTATAAAACCTTAGGTTCATCCCTCAATTGGTGTTAAAAGGCGTTAAAGTTATGCACCTCCGCAGAATATATACGTTGATTGGTGTATAATTTGAAGTTATAACGTTATTCAATTTAAAGGAAATACTATGAAGATGAATGCTAAATCAATCGGTTTGTTTATTCTACTATTTGCTGTGGGTGGAATAATTTCATTGGCAGGAGCTCATGCATTGGGCTGGACAGGTAAAACAGTAGTTATTGAAAATACACAAAGTCCGGTTCCAACTGCTCTGGCAAACTTCCCCTCAAGCAGCGCCGCAGTACCTACAGATTTTGTGGTAGCGGCGGAAGCCTCTGTTGAAGCCGTGGTGCACGTTAAAATCACCGCAGAACGCGCTCAGAATTATTACAACCCTTTTAACGATTTATTTTTTGGTCGTCCCTCTACACCGCAGAAACAGGAGATACAAGGTTCGGGTTCAGGAGTCATTTTAAGTTCAGACGGTTTTATTGTCACCAACAACCATGTGATTAATGGCGCAAAGGAAATCACCGTAGTCACTGCAAATAACAATGAGTATGAAGCTGTTTTAATAGGAACCGATCCTACCACAGACATTGCTTTATTAAAAATTGATGCTGAAGATTTAAAAACAATCGTGGTAGCCAACTCGGATGCAGTTAGACTGGGCCAATGGGTACTAGCCGTAGGTAACCCATTTAATTTGACAAGTACCGTGACTGCCGGGATTATCTCAGCAAAAGGACGTGATATCAATATTATAGATGAACAAAGTGCTATTGAAAGCTTCATTCAAACGGACGCCGCAGTGAATCCAGGTAACTCCGGTGGGGCGCTTGTAAATACTGGTGGAGAACTAGTTGGAATAAACACCGCTATTTCTTCTAGAAGCGGTTCGTTTGAGGGATACAGCTTTGCCGTACCAGCAAATCTTGTAATGAAGGTTGTAGGAGATCTTAAAGAGTTTGGACGCGTGCAACGGGCGTTTATGGGCATTAACTACAATGAACTTAATGCATCACTTAGTGAAGAATTAAAATTAACAATAAACTCAGGAGTGTATGTAGCAAACGTCTTAGAAGGTGGCGCTGCAGATGAAGCTGGCATTAAAAAAGGTGATGTGATCATCAATGTAGATGGAAAGCAAGTACGCACAGGAGCGGATCTCACCGAAGCCATTGGCAGCCACCGTCCGGGAGAGCAATTGAATGTACTGGTGAATCGAAACGGTATTAACCAACAATACAGCATGGTTTTAAAAAATCGCTTGGGAACTACAGAGATGTTGACCAAGGAGGAGGAGATTATTAGATCCTATGGTGCAAAACTGAGTGAATTGACCATCAACGAAAAAAGAAAACTTGGGCTGCGCTATGGCGTGAAAGTAGATGAGGTTCTTGGAGGAAGATTCCAAAAGGCAGGAATTCCCAAAGGATTCATCATTGTAAAATTGAATAATGTATACGTTGATGATATTGCAAAATTTGAACGTCTTATTCAGCAATTTAATCCAGGTGACGGCGCCTTGATTCAGGGTTTTGAAACCAATGGAAAGGCAAACTATTACGCCTTTGAATGGTAAAACAAGAAAAAAATATGCTGAAAGTGTAAAAAATACACACCTTATTTTTATCATAATCCACTGTTTTACAGTGGATTATTTTTTTGTTCAAGAAGTACAATGAGGTGCTTTTCTGATGTAACTTCGATAACAGAACCACCAATTTTTACATATGATTGCTCAGAAAGAGTACTCTCAAAAAGTTCAAGCACGGATACGTGCAGAACGAATGGCTGTTGACATCATTGCCTGTGTCCACGAGCTATTTTACGACCGAAGTGTCGAAATCGTAATGTTCCGAAATACCTTAATTGATTGCAAAGCCAGCGAAATTCTGGAGCTTCATCAATACGCAAAGGAAGTCGTAGGGAAAACCATTAATGTAGATGATACTCTTGAAATGTTGTCTACCCTAAAAAAGACGGCTATTGAAAATGCCAAATTGGATATTGGACGATTGACCTTTGAATGGGCGAATACAGAACAAGGCGCCGAAGAATTTATTGTAAACCAATTAAGTTCATTTTTTGGGAGCTCAAAAACTGAAGCCAGAGACGTTGTTCTCTTTGGTTTTGGTAGAATCGGAAGACTCCTTGCTCGCGAACTAATTGCTCAAGAGGGAAGCGGAAGACAATTGCGTCTCCGAGCTATTGCTGTGAGAAGCATTGATGCTCAAAGCTTGCATAAGCGTGCATCATTGCTAAAAATTGACTCTGTTCATGGGACTTTTCCTGGTACTGTTACAGTGGATGAAAAAAAATTAGCGCTAATAGTGAATGGAAGACCTATCTATTTTATTCCTACACCAGATCCTACCAAAGCGGATTATACGGCCTATGGTATTGACAATGCGTTATTGATTGATAATTCAGGAGCCTTTAGAGATGACGTTGCTTTGAGTAAGCACCTGAAAGGAAAAGGTGTTTCAAAGGTACTACTAACGGCACCAGGAAAAGGTATAAAGAATATTGTACACGGAGTGAATCAACTCATGGTAGACCCGGATGAGGATAAGATCATAAGTGCGGCAAGCTGTACTACGAATGCTATAAGTCCAATTCTGAAGGTTATCAACGATACCTTTGGAATTGAAAGAGGGCACCTTGAAACCATTCATGCATACACCAATGATCAAAATTTGGTGGATAATATGCATAAGAAGTACAGAAGAGGTCGTGCTGCAGCATTAAATATGGTCATCACAGAAACCGGAGCTGGTAAAGCTGTAGACAAATGTATACCAGGACTTGGTGAAAAATTAACTTCTAGTGCCATCCGAGTCCCTGTACCCAATGGCTCATTGGCTATACTAAACCTACAGTTGGTACAAACGACCAATCTGGAAGAGGTTAATGAAGTTTTCCAAGCAGCTGCGCTCAATGGACCGCTCATTGAACAGATACACTACAATACATCCAATGAATTGGTAAGTAGTGATATTGTGGGTAATCCATGTCCAAGTATTTATGATGTAAATGCTACCAAGCTCAGTAGTGACGGACAAAGTTTGACCCTATACATATGGTACGACAATGAATACGGCTATAGCCGCCAAGTCTTACGATTAGCAAAATATTTTGCCCGAGTACGAAGACAGGTATATTATTAAAATACCCGGGCTCTTGTTACCCCTAACCTGAGCTGTAAAACCCCTGTTGGCGAAAGCTAATGGGGGTTTTCTTTTTAAATACTTGGCTATTCGCTCTCGTTGATGACCAAGTCAAGTAAACCTGTATTGGAATTGATGCTCTCCTCCAACGAAATCATACTTTCCGTATTTTCTACTCCTTCAATGTCATTTATTCTGAAAATGACATCCTTTGCATGTGATGCATCCCGGCAACGAATTTTGCAAAAGATACCATACTTCCCGGTAGCTAGATGAGCCACTGTAACTTCAGGAACATCTCTTAAACGGTCAATAATATCTGGGCTTTGTAGTGATCGAGAGGTAAATAATCCTACATAGGCCACAAAGCCAAAACCAAGTTTAGCGTAATCCACAGAAATAGAAGTACTTTTTATTACACCAATCTGCTCCATTTTCTTAACCCGAACGTGAATAGTTCCGGGGCTTACTAATAGATCCTTCGCAATCTCGGTAAAAGGCTTGCGTGCATCTTTGACTAAATACTGAAGAATCTGTTTGTCTAATTTGTCTAGTTTCATGCGTTTCGTGATAGGTTACAAAGGTCATATTCTCATTTTAATAACAATGAGCTATATCACCTTTTTATTGAAATTTTAGTCGATTTTTGTTTCTCATCTAAAAATACTGATATATTTTTGCAGGTACCACAAAACATTAAACGTTTTGTTGAATAGAATTTAAAAATTAAACACATGACGGAAAACAGTTCATTTAACACCGATCCAAAAGCACTTTACACTATTAACAATCCAGAATGCGTAATAGAAGTTTTCTTGGATGAAGCTGAAGGTAAGGTCAGAGAGGTAAAGTGTTTGAACGGCAACCGTTGTAAAGAATACACATACTCTACTGAAGAATATTTGAATAGATACAGCCACCATGCTGCCGGCAAAGCAGTAGCAGCACAATTGGCCGTTTCTGTAGAATAAACCGACTTTCCATTCACTCTGTTTGTATTTGGGTTAAAGTGGCGCTGAGGAAAGCAGTGCCACTTTTTTACTACCAACTTTAGCACATCTATTACACTTGTAATAATAAAACCCCACATAGGCAACTCCTATGTGGGGTTCATATTTTATCTCAAATTTTATTTAGGCTAACTCTTTTTGTAAAAAGGAAGTTTAACTACTTGCGCTTTGATGCTTTTATTCCTAATTAGCACGTCAAACTCACTGCCCTCTGCTGATAGTTCAATGGGCACATAGCCCATTCCAATATTTTTTCCCGTAGATGGGCTCGCTGTTCCGGACGTCACCCTACCTACTACTTTGCCATTCTTAGCAATTTCGTAACCGTGACGTGGAATACCCCTATCTATCATTTCAAAACCTACAAGCTTCTTGGAAAGTCCTTCTTCCTTCTGTTTGGCAAAAGTTTGAGAGGAGATAAAGTCCTTTGAGAATTTGGTGATCCATCCTAAACCTGCCTCCAATGGACTTGTAGTATCATCAATATCGTTTCCGTATAAACACATACCCATTTCCAAACGAAGCGTATCTCTAGCCCCTAATCCCGCCGGTAAAAGACCATAAGGCTCACCAGCTTCTATAACAGAATTCCAAAGTTTAGCTGCATGCTCATTAGGAACATATAATTCAAAACCACCTGCTCCCGTATAGCCAG
>Ga0213864_10000351_pt1 | contig 20582 bp, 29 predicted proteins | sample PICome_5_FD_160078 | JGI IMG/M metagenome (GOLD analysis project Ga0213864, IMG submission 160078) | Coastal seawater microbial communities near Pivers Island, North Carolina, United States - PICO247 | ecosystem: Environmental > Aquatic > Marine > Coastal | place: USA: North Carolina... | reverse complement strand
ATCATCGGCAGCATTGTAGTTTAAAAATGAACTACCAGATGTTAGAATGTGACTTGTATAAAATGGTTCACGAACATAGACATCTTTGTTAAATGTGTCAGATCCGGAACTCAGACGCAATATCAACGAATTTGGTCCTTGAAGATTTATGCTCCCAGTCGTGTAAGTGTCACCCGCATCAATTTCAATATTTTGTGGAGGGAAACCCAATACCTGGTGTGGTGTGGTGTAATCACCTGTTGCAGCATTCGAAAGTGTGTCCTCTAATCCATTTTTAATTCGAGCATTCGTACCATTTCCAAATTCAAAAATATTCGAATCCGGACTAGCATCATTTTGGAAAGTCAACGCGTGCAAGTTGGAATCGTATTCAACGACAAAACTAAAGTTACCGTCACTTGTATTTATGGCTGTTCTGACATCATATGCGAGTAAATCACCGTCTGTATAAGACTTGTTCGGCAAAACTATATCAATATTGTCAATACTAAAAGTATTATTTCTTTCATGAATTAAAGTTTGACTCAAAGGAATTCTCGCGGATATCAAACTAATTTTCCTGATGTCATAGATTCGATTCTTCAAATCAATGACGTAATCCGATGGGTCCGAATATTGTGCGTAGTCGCGTTCACTACTATCGATTTCTAAGGTATGGACCTCCATTAAAATTTGCGTATAAAATTTTAATGAGTGTTTTTATTTAGTTAATTGTGTTATGAAAAGGATTTTGTGCTAATTGGTTCTTGGCCAAATCTAATCTATTACCCGTGACATGCGGGTTGAGGTGTCCCTTGTACGGGTTGAGTTCGTGGTAATCATTTTGCTTGTAATGCTGCATCCATCCACCGTTTGGAGCATTGATACGGCCATCGACACGAGACTTGTCGTGACGGATGGTCGTCAAAACACCATGTTGATTCATCGGCTTTTCGCGGACATTCATACGGCCTGGGTTACCCATACGGTTCGGCTTAGCACGACGCTCGACCGGACGCATACCGTAAGCCACGTACTGATCAATACCGTAACCACTGGCATCTGGACCTTCACTGTTCATCATAGCCGCAGGTGCATTCACGTAGCCACCATAGAAGTTCGCAATACCCGGAGACGGGTTGTTCACGTGCATAAACTGAGCATCATTGACATCCATCTTGTTACGGGTCGGTGCTTGAGGCATCGTTTGTCCGGGAACGAAACGCTTACCCGGTGTGCGGTCAAGGCCATCTGTGCGAAGACCAGTTTCCGAGCGATTCGTAGTTCGCATAGTCTTTTGGTGAGAAGCACGCGGTGTCGAACCAGACATACCTTGGGCACGACCACCCGTCGGTGGACGACGTTCCGGAAGGTACGCCGTCTTTTCGGGCTTGTTGTAACTCACTTCACCAATTTCAGCACGACGACCACCACGAGTATCGACAGCCGGGCCAGTACGACCCGGGAGAGTAGTAAGACGGTACGCACCAGTGTTCACTGGGTTCACACGGAAGACTTGTTGATAACCACCAAATGATTCAACATCTGCACCAACACCAAGACCCGGACCAACCAACTTCTTCTCGACCGGGGACAAGTTATTCATGCGACCTTGATCATACAAACGCCCTCTCATCTCCAAAAGCTCCTGTCCACCCGTTCGGTTTTGCGGAGCAATAACAGCAAACGAGTCGACTTCAGTCTTTCTATCTCTGAAAGGGTCTGTGAATTCAATTTCTTCAAATTCAGTTTCAAAAAGTTCCGGTTGCTTCTCCTCAATTTTTTTAGGAGGTTGTTCTGGAACTTCACTGAGCTTCCGGCCGGCATATATGAGTCCGGCGACGGCCAACACTGACACGGGGTCTGCCATTCTTACTTCTTGTTAACATTTTTATTATTGCATGTATCGCTGGTTAAACATACTGTTCTGGATATGGGCACGGGTGCTCAACGGCTCGTAGGTTCGAGTGCGAAGTGGCACCTTGCATTCAACATTGTTCAACGGGAAGTAACCACTTTCGTGGGGCTTCACCAAAACCTTGCCAAAACGCGTCGTCGACTGAGGACGGAGTTGGTCACTCACTTCAATGTAACGAGCCGGTGAGCCATTGCCAGCCATGTACGGAGCCGTGCCGTAAATCATGGTAGACGGGCGGCAGCAGTGGTTGAGAGTACTCGGTTGCGGGTACACAAAAACTTCTTCTGTTGCCTTGACAGCCGGAACGGAATCATACTGCAAAAGGGTCAAACCGGGTTGCAACTGGTATGCCATTTATTATTACATAAGAATATTTATTCACCGGCACGAGCAGTACTTCTATGCATACCAGTTCTCTTATCACCACTTGGGTCAAGACCCGCAAAAGCTTCAAGTTGAACACCTCTCGCATCCGGGTTACAGAAAGTTGTGTCGGACTTGCACATCGGCTGGAACTTCTTACCGTAGCACCACTCTGCAAAACCAGTTTGATCACCGACGGCGGTTGTCACTGGGTTAGACACAAATTGTCTCGCCATAGCGTTGACTTGATACTGCGGCAAAGCCGTCCTGGAGCGACCCGGTGTGTACTTCATACGATTATTCAAGGTTGAATCGAGTTCGCGCTTGACGCTCGAATGGTAGCACGCCGACGGACGATCCGGGCGATCCGCAAAATCAGAAAGCAACATGTTACCCATAGGGTTATCCATAGTCGGCAACTGGCACGAAGATTCCGATTCTTCTTCGACACGAGTCGGGCGAGCTTCACCTTCCTTGACCATACCAGAATTATACATAACATAAAGAACACCTAAAACAGTCGAGGCCAGAACAAATATTCTGGGGTCCCGACGAATTAAATAAATAAAGCACGCGGCATAAATGATAAATCTCGACGCAGCGTTGACACGCTCGTCTCCCGACTGGGTATTAGTAGGCCAGAACTGCAAGACCTTGTCAGTACGAATGAGCTCTTGCGGGTCTTCAAACCAAACCTTCATTTATATAGTATGAGTTTATTTTTTCAACATGCTGCTAAACATACCCATCAAAGCCTTTTCGTCGATCTGACCGTCACCAGTCTGGATCTTATCGGCACAGTCCTTGGCAACATTTTCAATGATCGACAAGGTTTCTTGTGGGATAGCCGTAATCGTCGTACCGAGCATGTACAGCGTTTGCAAATATTGCCAGACAGCATTCTTCGTACCTTCAGACATCTTTTCATTCCAGTACTCTTCAATGTTCAAGTCTTGAAGAAACTCAATATTCTTAATATCTTCAGTGAAGAAGGTTTCATCCTTTTGAGAAATCTTGGTCGCAAACTTAGACACACCTGACATATAAGCTTCGACACACTTACGCGGGTTCGCCGACTTGAGCAAATCGAAAGAAGTCATAAACTTTTTGATTCCCTTTTCCTCTGGAAAAGTCTTGTGCAATTCCACAAGAAATTGACCCATCATATCGTTGAATGCAGTCACCGAAGCCATTTTACTGTATAGTACTAACATTAAATCTTTAAGTTAGAACGGCTCCGAGGAAATCGTTTCGCGTTGGCCTAAACCGTTGGCCACGATAAAATACACGAGAATCGCATTGAGAACAGCGGGTTTCACATAGCTACTATTGGGGAGCTTACCTTCATTGTTAAGTTTCGCCTTGGCGTGAATGTATCCAGCCGTGATACCGGCCGCGATGATACCGGCCCACATTGGGTCTCGGAGATAGTCTGACAGTTCCATTTAATTATAACCAAGTTTTTTTGTTCTCTCCTCGGATGCGTCACCGAAAAGAACATCGTCGTCTTCTTCTGGTGCTTCACCTGGGGGTGCTTGAACATTCTTGATGGTCTTAAACTCGTTGGCTAGGCTTGACATCGGAGGCACCGGATCCACTTCGGGGCTCGCTTCTGGTTCAAGTTCCGGACTCGCTTCTGGTTCAAGTTCAGGGCTCGCTTCCGGTTCAAGAGCCTCGGCTTCTGGTTCCGGTTCCGGTTCCGCAAATTCTTCGTCGTACACATCGGGATCTTCGGTATCGGTTTCCATGGCTTCGCCACCAATGTCAATGTTACGATCCGTTTGAGTCATATAAGTTTGAAGAATTTGTTGAACTGGAATCAATTCTTTGACGGTGGCTTCGATGCACTTGCAAAAACGTGCCTTCAATTGTTCATCGCGAATATGTTCAGATTGTTCTTCATGGAAGATGTAAGGATCTTTGTAGAGGTCCTTTGCGACATTGTTATAGCACGTCTGAATGAAAACTTCATTGGACGGGAGTTTCAAAGCAATCTTCTTGTTATCCGCATTCAATCGAACTGAAGACAAAATCTTAGTACACGCAACAAAAACTGCGGCCAAAAGATCGTTGAACCACGCACACCGAGATGCAATATTGTCTGTGTGCTTCTTGGACATTGCGTTACTCCAGTTTGGGACTTCCTTCAACAACTTTTGATACATGATCAAAACTTTACGACCCTTCGACATTGACGAAGCCTCTTCGTACATTTCAGCAAAAACCTCAATCATAGGTGGACACATAACCGTGCAAAGCTGCCCAATATATTCCTTCTTCGCTTCGACAAGTATGTCCATTTATCATTAAGTGAAATTTTTTTTAAAACAGGTGTCACGCACTATTTCCCCTGTATTTGTTTGCCATCTTCTTCAAATTTATGAACGATGGAAATTCTTCTTCTTCGACACGTGGATCAAATGTCTTTTCCTTCTGTGGAGAACTCCATGTGACATGAAGATCTATTTCGGATATTGAAGACACTTTGAATCCACCGAGTTCGAGTTGTCTCTTCAAGTAAATACACGCCTGAGACCTGTCGAATGTCGGATATCCAAAGACCACGGATGGGACACGTAGTAGAACATGCTTTCCACCCATTTCAACCGTGTATTTAATCTTTCGACAGAATTGTTCGTAAATTTTTTTGTACAATTCTTTCTTGATCTTTTTACGGTTACTTTCAATGTTTACTATATCCGACACATTGATCATTACAATTAGTTCAATTTATTTTTAGCCAATTTAAACTCAAGCGGTGTGACCTCAACTTTCTTCTTGACAAGTTCATACTTGAAGAATTCTTGGGCACTCACTTCTTCTTGTTCATACGGCTTTGTGTCACCTGGAAGTTCGACATCAATGGGTTGACGTGTAACCGCAATAATTTCAATACCAGGATCCACACGAATATCAACTGTGATGGTGAAACCAGATGCGAAACCCTTTCTAGACATTACCATGAACATACACCGGTAGAACACATCCTTCTTCATTGGATGTTCATACTTCTTGGCGGCGATAGTTTCAATAATGTAAGTTGGCTTTCTGTATTTTTCAGAAATGTATCTGTTTGTTTCGAGGACAATCTTGTTCATAAGATCGTGGCCGATTTCAGCCTTCTTTTCAACGTAGTCATCTGTTTTCAACATCTCTTCAACTTCAACTTCCCGCTGGGTTTTCTTCTGTCCCGGTAAAAAGAGGATGATGAGTGCGATCACCAGTGCGACCAGGATGTAGACGTTGTTCATTACTATTATATACGCGTTAATTTTTTTTGAGAAATAAATGAGTCAGTTATAGTAGATGTCTCTTCTGGTGTATAGCCCAAACTGTCCACACAGCCTGGATATTATCGAGTATGTCAAAAGTAACCCACAACTCAAGCAAGTAGTGAAGTTCCATAACATAAACACTCAGGGTATCCCGTATAATTACAGGTCAAGTATCACGCGTGTACCTACTATGTTGACAAAGAATGGAAAACTTTTGGTTGGTAACGAAATAAAAAACTGGCTAAACTCTTTACTTCCAAACAATGAACTGACTCATTATGAGTTTGGTGCATTTGGTGGATCAATGACATCACTTGATGGTAAAGATGATGACGGAAATGCTTTCAACTTGGACAATTACGGTGTGTCTCTACAACCTGCGATGACCAAGGACCTCGAAGCCAAGATAAATCGCAGTGTAAATGAAGCGTATAATAATATAAAGACATAAATCACTTAAAGTCTAGTTATGAGACTTGTTACTATACAGGCGTCAGCTATTAAGTCTGTTTTTGAAGTTCTTAAAGACATTCTCAATGATGTCAATATCTATTTCAAGCCCGATGGTATGTACATCACAACGCTTGATACAGCTCGAGTTGCACTCGTTGATGTTTTCTTGGCGGCTGATAACTTTGATGAATACGAATGTGAACATGAGATTTTGGCCGGTATCAACATTTCGAACACGTTCAAACTTTTGAAGACCATTACAAATAATGATGTTCTCACACTGAGTGTGATGTCCAAGGAATTTATGGATATTCACATCAAGAGTGAAGCCAAAAAGACAACGACAAACTTTCAACTTAAACTTCTGGATATCAATGAGAACAGAATTCAAGTTCCAGACATTAACATGACCACGGTCACGACCATGCAATCTGCAGACTTCCAGAGAATGTGTCGAGATATGTCAAACATTGGTGTCAACATTGAGATCATTCGTGAAAATAATTTGTTAACCATGAAATGTGTGGGTGATTTCGCAAATCAAGAGACCTCGATTGAATGTGTGGATGAAAGTCCGTACATTTCAGGATTGTATTCTCTTAGATACATGAACACGTTTACAAAAGCAACGAGTATGTGCTCGACTGTACAGTTAATGCAAGAACCTGATAGTAAGTTTTTGATATTAAAATATAACGTTGCTGATCTTGGTGAACTTAAATTTTATTTAGCCTCTAAGGTATCCGAAGACTAGTAATCACATCTTCGTATGTAGACACAGTCTTTGACATACCAATGGCATTCACCAATTTAATTTTAGGATACTCATTTTTAAGAGTTTCCTCTTCATAATATAACATATCTTTGATAGGTACGTTTTGCCCGTGAAAATCGTTCTTAGGACCCGAATACCGTCTGACCTTGTTTGTGATGTCTCGTACAGGTTCATTATTAACATCAAGCAGAGTTGCACTCACCAAAGGAATATTAAAACTGATTGTATTCTCAAATGTGACTGGCCACTTTGACTTGATATCATTAGTGATGAACTTGTATTGTTTGTTTCCATACCAATATTTAATACGAAGAGTAGTCTTTTTCACATTTTCTGGAATTTTTTCATCGTAGTACGGAATTTCTGTTACATTAACAAAGTAGTTATCAAGAATTTCACCCTTCCAATCCATAGACTCTTTGTGCCAAAATCCACCTTCGTCGACGACGTATTCAATCGAAGGATCAATAGAATATTCGAGTTCTCTAGATATAATCTTAAAGTCGGGTGCGTCAAATAACTTTCGGTAAATTGAATACACCCATATAATGAGATGGCTTAAAAGATTGCGAAGAGTATTCATTTATAGTAATGGAAGGTAACTTTTTAAGTAGATATAACAATAGACTAGAAAATTGGAAAACACTTATAGAAGAAGATCCGAAGTCTCGAAATCAATACGAATCTGATATGAGTGATTACATAATCCAGTGTATGCCTTACATGAACAAATATACGGAAGATACCGAAGAAGTTTCGACGACAGATAATATTTTCAATGTTGTCGAGACAAATGGTATTAAGCGTAAAGATATATTCACAGAATATCTCATAGAAGTCGAGAAACAGAATATACACAAACCTCAACAGAAGAAAAGAGAGGCGTGTAAAAATTGCGAAGATAGCAATATAATTTTCTTTAGTGAGACGAGTGAAGCAGTGTGTGATAGGTGTGGTCTAGTGGCAACAGTTCTTAATAATGAAGAACCGACATACAAAGAAGAGCAGGAATTTTTTGAAAAGATTGTCAACTATTCCTATAAAAGAGAGAATCACTTTAATGAATGGCTCAGTCAATTTCAAGCACAAGAAATGACAACAATCCCTGATGAAGTCATAGAGCAGTTACGAGCAGAACTAAAGAAGATGAAAATCAAAAACATGGAAGACATCACACATGCAAAGATTAGAGGGCTTCTCAAAAAGTTGAAGTGGAATAAATTTTACGAACACGTCCCTTACATTACAAATATGCTGAATGGAATCAAACCTCCAAACATGCCACAAGAACTTGAAGAACGACTTCGAATCATGTTCAAGGACATTCAAAAACCTTTTGATGATAATTGTCCCAAAGATCGAAAAAACTTTTTAAGTTACTCGTACGTTCTTTATAAATTTTGCGAACTTTTGGGTGAAGATGAATACCTTCAATACTTTCCATTGTTAAAATCGAAGGAGAAACTTTACACACAAGATCAAATATGGAGACTCATATGTAAAGACTTAAGATGGGAATTCATACCTACTGTTTAATTAAAGACATGACAGTTATTGTATTTAATGGACAAATATAATCAGTTCTGTATAGATGAAGCAAAGTACCACCTACAAAGAGCCAATGAATTACTGACTGAAGGTCTACAAGATCCCAAAAAATACTATGACGAAGCACAAATTTTTTATAAGATGATGGCTAGGTTGTTTCCGTTTTTTGTTCTTCTTCAAGGACAATACATTGAACCTCAACCTGTCGATTCGGAAACGGAGGATAGTTTATCAGATACGCAATCTTCAATCCAGTCAGATGAAGATAGTTACGAGCCTGCAACTCCGCTTGATCATTCAGAGTCTTAATCGTTTTGAACTCGAGAACAACTGTGTTATTTATGATGATGTCAGCTCTGAGATTTCCTATGACATGTCCATCAAATGGTATAGGGACTATTCTTTCAGATTCATATTGTATGCCGTATTGTCTTAATAAAACTTCCATTGCATTATGATATACTCTCTCACTGTACCCAGCTCCCAGTTGAGAATATATCTTTTTGGCGAGAGCCTCGACATCAACCATGTGTTACACATGTGGCTATCCTCTAAATATTGTATGCATTACCTCCATGTTTCGATTCGTCGAGACCCACAAGTTCTTCCTCTTCTTCAACCCGAAGAAGACCAAACTTCTTGAAGGTACCAAAGAAAGCACCAAGCATACCCATGGTCCAAGCAGCAATGGTCATGATACCAATGAGTTGAGCCGCGAGAAGCTTGCCTCCACCGCCGTAGAAGACACCAGCTTCGTCAATACCAAAGACATCTTGGACATATTGTCTCTTAGCCATGAAACCGACCCAAAGGACGCCGAGAGCACCACAGAAACCGTGCATCGGGGCAGCTTCGAGAGGGTCATCAATCTTCAACTTGAGGAGAAGAGCACCCGAGTACTTAATACAGATAGCACCGAGCATGCCACAGATGATAGCCGCCCATGGTTCAGTGGTGGAGCATCCCGCAGTAATAGCCACGAGACCTGCCAAAGCACCGTTACAGACAGCAATGAGATCCCAAATCTTGTCAGACTTGTAGTTGAGAGCCATGGCAGTGAGACCACCGGAGGCTGCGGAGAGAGTTGTAGTCACAGCTGTACGGGCAATGACCTTAGCGTTGTCTTCACCCATCAAAGCCAACTGAGAACCGGGGTTGAAACCGTACCAGCCAACCCAAAGAATGAATGTACCGAGAACAACAAGAGGAGCAGAGTGACCAGGCATCGGATTAACTCGTCCATCTTCGGCGAAACGACCTCTACGCGGTCCAACCATATAGGCCCCCATAAGACCAGCGAGACCGCCGACCATGTGGACAATACCCGAACCAGCAAAGTCCAACATACCGACACCAAAGAGCTTAGAACCGTTTTCACGCCATGGACCAAGCCAACCTTCAGTGGACCAACCCCAATGTACAACACAAGGATAGACGAATGCCGTCAGAAAGAATGAATAACCCAGATAGGCGATGAACTTTGTGCGTTCAGCGACAGATCCAGAAACAATAGTAGCCGCAGCGGCCGAGAAGGCCCACTGGAATAAATAGAATGCGACGTCACCTGGCGAAGAAATGTTCTTCATTGCAAAATTACCAGAGCCGATGAAAGAATTGGGTTTGTGACCATCGGTCTTGCCAAAGGCAAAACCATAGCCGAAAAGGAACCACGCAATGGCACCAACACACGCGTCGAGTACGTTTTTGATAAGAATGTTTTTAGTGTTTTTTGTTCGTACCGACCCAGCACACAACATAGCAAAGCCAGCTTGCATCAAAAAGACAAGGTAGGCAGAGTTGAGGAGGAATTGTGAGTTGGAAGCGACTTCATGTCCTTGCACTTGAGCAGAGAGCGTTTGAAGATCCATCGTGGTTTTCTAAGTTCCCCTCGTTTCTTTTCCTTATCTACATTAAATGTGGACCTCTTGGTGGCCCTTAAAGTTTGTGAGAATATCGTCTTCCAGAAGTTTGAGTTACCTATGGGGTGAATAACTATTCTATTGATAGCTTGTATGGCACAACGCAGTTATACCTTTTGTGAATCTTTCCTATCTCGGTGTTTACATACCCAGCCAACTTTATAAGTAAATCTCTAATTTCGTGGTATTTTTTACGATCCAAAACAAATTGTCTCAATAAATCACCGGCTGTATCCACAAACATCTGAAACAAATTTCGAATGTCTCGATGTTTTTCACGTTGTTTATCACGTCTCTGAAGTTCTCGCTTAAATATGTCTTCAGTCATATCGTTCAACATGTACACGATTCTTAACCATCTGTTATCTGTATCATGGATTTCGTCGTACCTAAAATGTATGTCTCTATTGTATTGACTTATGACACGTCGAACACTTGTCATAAATTTATTGAGATGAAGTTCACCAAAGTCTGGTACACCACCACACGGAATGTCTCCGTGCTCACGACTCAATGAAAATTTATTTTTGAATTCGATGTAATGTGGATTATGAATTCTTCCAACTTCAATTTTACCCGATCGCCAATCAAAAGCTGTGTGACAATCTGGACACCACATCTGTGAACATCCATCTATCTTATAAATCATGGTTCCACATTTGGGACATGACTTTGTATCTTTCTTCAAAAGTTTCATAGTCTTGACAGCATCCGGATCACATACATGACCTTCTTCTATATTTTCATTACAGTGTTCACAAAAATTATTTTTACAAAGACCACAAAACCAATCTTCATTCAAAAATCCTTTACAATCTTCGAGTGGGCACTTTCGCACGAGTACATTACTACTTTCTCCGTAGACTACTCCACCATTTCGAAGTCTATTTAAATCTTCAAAGGTTTGTGTCATTTCAGCATTTAGATCTCGAAGTTCTCTCATACCTTTTCGATCTTCAATTGATATACCTTCGTGTGAATATCTATTATGCAACTTGATGAGACGTTCTCTTTGCTTGGTCAGTATAAAATTTAATTCACGCATGGCTAATATGCGTTCAACTTCTGGTTGTGTTTCAGGCATACGTATCTTTTCGCGTTCAAACAAGACATTCTCACGGTGTATTCTTAAATCGGTGTTCCTAAATTTCTTGGTGCAAAAGCTATCTATAAATTCACGGTTCCATATATTTTTACAACCCATACAATGTGGGTCTTCGGGTGTAGATACTAAATATGTTTGACAACATGTACGACAACTTAGCAAATCACAAAAAGGGCACTCAACTTTTTTGTGAGTTGTTTTATTGAAAGTTTCGCAGCATACCCCACAACTTTCCATTACCTTACTTTAAGTACTTTTCTTTAACCCAGTCACGATCCCTTTTAAATATTTTACTCAATTTGGGATCAGTTCTCTTAAAGAGAATCATCAAGACATTCAAACGTCTGAACAACCCGAGTGCTGGTTCGCCCGCTCGAATGACTCGGGCTAAAGCTCGATGTCTTGCGAGCTCTGTTTTTTCACGCACATTTTCATATCCATGAGCACTCATGATACCGCTGTTACTAATTGGAATTCTCACCTTCATTCTATTTGTAACATAGAAAATTTACGCGTTCATCTTCTTGATCTTCTTGTTGTATTCCTTGGTGCCCGCCTTCGGTTGGAGCTTGAAACCATTGGCCTTCGGCTTGAACACATTGACCATCGCCTTCTTACCTTCACGCTTCATACGTTCCAAAGCGGCACAAGACGCAGCCTTGCTTCTGATACGACCGTCCTGAGATTGCATGAGGTCCTTCTTCTTGAGACCACCAGAGGTCCTGTTAGCAGTTCCATGGAAAACTTCAGCTCGGCTTCCGATATCCTTCATCATTTTTACATTATGCTCGGAAAATTTTCTTAATGTCCAAGATTGACATGGTACTTTTTCTTTCTTTGACTGGTATCTGATCTTCAAGTCTTTTATCATTCAAAACTTCCGCACACACGACAGATTTGTGACCTTGAAGTGCAACCATTTCTTCTTCGACTGTGTCTTTGTAAATAAATTTTTTGACGTAGACTGGTTTGGTCTGTCCACTTCGATGACTTCGACCAACTGCCTGAAGTTCTGTTGCAGGATTCCAAGATGGAGATGTAATATACACACGGGTTGCTTCTTGAAGATTGAGACCCTGGCCACCAGACTTTATCTGAATGATGAATACAGCATTATCGGATGCCTTTCTAAATTCTTTGATTTGTTGATCTCTCAAATCTTTGGATACCGAACCGTCAATTCTAAAAACTGGACAATCAAGTTGACTTTGTATGTAATTCATTTCGGATATGAATTGACAAAATACGAGTGACTTTTCATTGGGATGAGAACGAATCATACCCAATAAAGTTTCCATCTTCTTGGATGGAGCAACCCACTCTTCGGGTTCTTCGTATACACCATCATAGTACATCTGTGGCCAGATGCAACATTGTCTCGCTCGAAGAAGACATTCCAAAAGTTGCATATTTTTTGCATTCAAATTGACTGAAGTTTTGAAAATTTCTTTGATGGTGTCTTGTGCATCTTTGAAAACAAAATCATAAAGTTGTCTTTCTTCTTTGTACATGTCCAACTCAACATTGTCAAAATAACACGAAGGTAAAGCTCGATCTTCTTTGGTCCTTCGAAGAATGTAGATATCTTTGACTTTGTTGGTCATACCTTGAACCAGGGCTTTCGAGATACCGATGAACTGACAAAGTGAAACAAAATCACTGATCGAATTAAAGACTGGTGTACCCGTGACAACCCATCGAATGTCAGCTTTGATAGAACAGACCGTTCGAAATATTTTTGAACTTCGGTTTCTAATTTCATGAGCTTCATCGAGAATAATTCTATCCCACTTGATTGGTTCGACTTTACCAACCATTGAATATGGAACGATGATTACATCGGCATTAACATCTCGATCCCATTCTTTGCACGACAATGAAGGTGCAAACTTTCGAACTTCGTTGACCCATTGTGATACGATTGACTTTGGTACAACGACGAGTGTTCGCTTCTTTTTATTTCCCAATATAGTCGCGATAAGTTGAACCGTTTTTCCGAGACCCATTTCATCACATAGAAATCCACCTTTGGGTCTACCTTCATTGTTTTCCATTGTGAGCATCCATAGAACACCTTCTTGCTGATAGGGAGCATAAAGCCTAGCAGCAAGAAGTGATTTAGCTTGGTTGTATTGTTGTTCAATCATAATGTGAAGACGTTCCAAGTCTTCATTCACTTAGGTGTTCATCACCCGACATTTCCGTGATTTCACATGGAGTAGGTTCCTCGTGCTTCTTTTTACGAGTTCGCTTTGGTTTGGGTTCCGGTTCTTCGATACCATGTTCGCGATGATACAGGACCTTGTCCCAAAATTCACGCATGACCGGAAGATAGGTCTTCCACCATTCACGATCTCTTTTCACATTGACAACAACAAACTCTTCCGGTCTTGGCCAATTAAATTCAGCTGGTTTATATTGGATGAAATCAGCCTCTTCTAGGTCTAAAATCTCCATACATAATTGAAGCTGTGGCATATAGTGTTCGGGAACTTCGGGTAAAATTTTACGAGACATCGGACACTTAATTTCAATCAACTTCCCAGATTCTGAAACGCCATCGGGGCTACCACCGAGCCAGTTATGTTCGGGGTGTGGTACGAGACCGATTTCGTGGACAACTTCTCCATGTCTTTCTTCGTAGAGAATCCGAGCTTCGTCTTCGTACTTCTCACCATGGCGGGTGGCTTCGTTACCAGTAAACTTCTCCCCCTTGCCACATTTTTTCAAAAGGAGATCGAACGGTGTCTGGTACTTATTTTTACCGATAGCCGTCGCGGCATCCGAAGCAGTCAGCATGTTTCCTCGGAGAGCCAACCATTCTTCGGACTTTTGTGCCGCGTATTCCCTTTCAATGAGTGCCTTGACGTTGGGATGCATGTTACTTATCTATGTGGTTTGTTTTTTAACCTCATTGCAGCTGGATAAAAGTAAGACTTCGCGGCGTATTGCTCAGCTTGCTTTTTACTTTTGGCTGCTCCCCGACCCAAAAATACATTGTCGACAAATACATCTATGACGAAAACACCATTTTCATGTGTAGTGACTCTGTAGTCGGGAAGTGGTAAGTTGTTGGTTTGACAGTAACGCATTAAATGATCTTTGTAGTTGTCATCAACCATGATAGATCGCATGTCAATCATTTGAGGATCTTCATAAATTCTAAGAATGAACTGTTTTGCATGTGCCAGTCCGAGATCCAAATATATGGCACCAACTAACGCTTCGAAGACATCTTCTAAAATTTTTGGGTTGCTATTCCACCCATTACGCATACCCTTTTCATCCATCAAAACAAGATTGTGTAGTCCAAGTTTGTAAGCAATGGCTGCAAGAGTTTCACTTCTCACCAACTTTGTTCGAGCTTTTGTTAAGAACCCTTCTTGTTTTTCTTCGTACTTGTCAAACAAAAACTTTGTAATGACAAAACCTAAAACTGAATCACCCATGAACTCAAGTGTTTCAAAAGAATCTGTAAGTTCATCATGTTCCTTGATGGCAGATTTGTGAGTAAAAGCTTTCTGGTACAAAGTTAAGTTTTTAATCTTTGTACCAACAAGGTCTTCAATTTGGAATTGTTGGATGTTCATGTTTTGTTTATTATGTGTTGGTGTCTAGGCTTTATCTTCCTTGATGTAGTGCGGGCTCAAGAACTTTTGGAGGTTAAGGTACGTGACTTGGACATCGCCCGGCTGAAGGAGATCGCGGAGCTTATCATCCATGACAAGGACGCGACCGTTATCAGGATGCTTGAGACCCTTTTCAGTGATGTACTTGTTGATAGCCTTGGTGACTTCACTTCGGGACACGAGTTCGTTCTTCTTAAGACCGAGAAAATCACGAAGCTTGTCGCTGACCTTTTGCTTGCGGTTGAAGCCGTTGTTTTCAGCACGCTTCTTCGCCTTTTCGCCGTTCGGATCGTCTTGCTTAGACTTAATCTTACGGACAATCTTGGTCAAAGACTTGATTTCAGAGCGGATGGCAGCGAGTTCAGTTTGAATGTTTTCAAGAGACATCTTATGTTTAGTTTAGGTTTGATATCTTTAAGCGTCTAAAATAATGTTATAGTGCTCATAAATACAAGAACAGCTACAATAATACCAATCCACATAAGTACACGACGATTATCAATTTCTAAACTTGTAATTTTATCAATGACACCGTACGGCGGTTTAGCCAGCACACCAGAACATTGTCCTGGACAGCCACCTTTGCAGCAGCTCGCTTCACACAAGAAGTATCTGTCACCGCGTTTATGAGCACACACTTGATTAAACTTTGGGTCACCCTTGCCTATCAGGGCGTAACATCTACATTTTTCCGTGGTCATGCAGGTGTCTCTGTTGCAGTCCATTTTTTATATGTGTAGATTATAATATGGATCCGTACATCTACACTGATGTTACGATAAACAAGTTCGTGAAGAAGAATTTTTTCTTCAACGATCCCGTATTAGAAAGGTATTATGAAAATGGAGACATAAAATCTTTTCGGTCCAGAGTTTCTAGAGTCTACAAAAATGAAACATTCGAAAAGATGTTGTATGCTTTCGTCACAGACATGACACGTGATATTATTCTGAAAACTGTGAGTGAACTGACAATTTTCATGGAACCCATGGGAGATGTCATTGTCTCGGGAGGTGAAGCTTTCAATTACTATGTGAACAAAGAAGATAGAATAGTCACGAGCGATATTGACACAAAATTTGTTCCTCGGATGCGTTATGACACAAAGTATTTTGGAAAACTTCAAGCAACCAAGTTGATGTTATGGAATAAACTTGGTGAAATATGTGTGAAGATTGACAAGGAAGTGAAAAAAAGACTCACGACCGATTTGAAACTTGCAACATTCCTCGGATTCAAACCTGTAAACAACGGTCCAGTTGTCACTCGAAGATATACTTTGATCAAAAAGAAAAAGATGGCTTCGAATTCAAAAGTGTCTAAAGGTGACGTTCTCATCGATGTTGAATTGTTTGCTCTCGACTTGAACATACGAGCATACTCCATCGAAAAGGGTGCCATTGAAGAACGTGTACTCGGTGGGTTCTTGGATATTCCATTTATGCGTCCAGGTGAGTTTGGATACGAGATCATAGATACTAGACGTAGAGGATTCACATACATGAACCGTCACACAAACAAGTTGGTGTCTGATAAAAATATTTACATCGCCGGTAAAAAGTTTTTGATTGATGATATCTACTTGATGCAACGTCTTGGTCTTAGACCTGAGAAGATTCAAAAGGATAAACAACGATTGTTTAGACTCACGAAAATGTTAACAAATACGAATCAAGTTACTCAGACGGATAATATTGAAAAGATTTTCAAAGTCGCCCAGAAAATCAACTTCACACCCATGAGAAAAGATCTTTCAAAGACTCGTATAAGTATGTTGTCAGCTTCAAAGATTAATCCTAAAAAGTACGAAAAGTACACAACAAAACCCTCACTGGAAACGTTGTCTAAGAAGTTTTTGTATGGTCTCAAAACTTCTACAAACAACATGACTGTACCAGGATACTCCAATACAAATGGAAATATGCGATTCAATCTTGATAACATGAAATGGGTAAAGGATCAAACAAAGCGTTACATAGGCAATGAGTACAATCTCAGGCCCAACCAACCAAGAAACGTAACTGAATCTGTACTTGAAAATCCACCATTGTATGGATACAACCCGGTCCGTGACAAATGGGTACCCAAAATCATATTGAAACACTCAGCTCAGATACCGTTCATTGGTTTAAAGAAATAGACTGATGGTCATATATAAACAATGTTCTACTCCAAACCTACCAAGAACGACGAAGGTCTCTATATCGTCAAGGCTTACACCGATGACAAAAAGAAATATTTTGTTCCTTTGGAAGGTACTGTGAAGGCTGATTCCGGCGAACTTACGTTTACTCTCGAAGACGAGTCGAAGTTCCAGGAGGTTGATACCCTTAACATTGAAGCCGCCAAGGAAAATTCCGAAGAATGGTTTGGTAAGAAGATGGCCGATGCTACTCTTGAACGTGCTTACACCACGTCTGTTTTGTGCTCTCAGGTCACAGCAGACATCATCTCGGCTACCAAGGCTTTCAACTATGACAAGCACCCGGTCGAACTTGCCACTATCGAAGATGAAACCAAGGTCAAGGCACTTCTCGAATTCGCTGGTCTTTGGTTTGCCAAGAAGGCATATGGTCCGATTTGGAATGTTGTCCAGGTCAGAGACATGACCGAACCGGAGCCCGAGCCCGAGCCCGAGCCCGAGGTTCAACCAGAGCCGGAAGTTCAAGATGAATACCCAGACGAATATGTTGACCATTAAAAAAAATTTGTAGACTGTATATAAAAGATGAAGAAGGGTCTCGCCATGAGAAATGTTGTCATGTTGGCTGCGATCGCGATTGTTGTGTACCTTTTGGTCAACATGAACAATGGTACCTCTACTTACCGTATCCAAGAACGTGAGTATGCCACGGTTGAATCTCAACCGGAAGAACTTGTCATGAAGAACGGCACCGGTTTGGCGTCTTCTTTGTTGCCCCGTGAAGTTGCGTCCCAGGACGACTTCGGTGAATTTGCCCCGGAAGACATCCTCAAGGGACAAAACTTCCTCGAACCGAGACAACAAATTGGCATGCCGGAAACGGTCGGTGGTGCTCTCCGCAACGCCAACCAACAAATCCGCTCGGAACCGCCGGTCTCCAAGGATGTGTACGTCTGGAACAACTCTACCATTACTCCGGATTTGATGCAACGCGGACTTTGTGCTTAAAGATTAACGTATAATAATTACAAATGACTGAAGTCAGTAACGAACTCTCTGAAAATGTCTCCAAATTGGTTGAACTTACCAAACAGCTCAAAGAAGCTAAATCTGATATTAAGGTGTTGAACCAAGCTGAAAAACAACTCAAGGAAAACATTAAGAAATGCATGGTCGATCAAGGTATTGATACCATCAACTTGAGAAAGGGGAAAATTTCGTTACGAAGAACAAATAGAAAATCTAGTATGACCAAGGATGCCGTGAAAGATGGTCTCGGTATATTTTTTGGTGGCAATGAAGCACAAGTCGAGGGTGCTATGAATGCTATCCAGGACAATCTTAAGATTAAGGAATCGGTTTCCATTTCTATAACAGGTATAAAGGGTAAGGAAGAGTAAGTAGTAAGTAACACAATCATGGTTTGGAGTCAATATGTTTACGAAGCGAACGAGGGTTTTGACACCGACCCAAGTGATGATGAAGAACTTGAAGACGACATTCATCTTAGTGTTGAAGATTGGCAAATTAAATACTCAGATGAACTTTGGTATTTGTGGGATGTTATACAACAACTCCTACGCGATGGATTTTTAGAACATGAACTCATGTCCGATTGTACATTTTCAGACTTTGCAGAGTTTTGTTATAATGATCACATCGACGATTGTGACTTTGTATGGATACCGTATGAATCACAACTTTCGTATATTTGGAGACATATCCAAGAATTTTTGGTTGATGCAGATCTACATAATGAATTTATGTATGGCGCCACTTTTGATCATTGGGTTAAATTCGCTTTTGAACACTCCAGGTAAAAATAATCTAACTATATAACAAATGTTGCCCGATATTACGTCTCAGAAAGTTGCCATCCCAGCCGCCCTTTTTTTGGCTCTCAGCCCCGGCGTCTTGCTCACCACGTCGGGCAGAAACATCCGTCTCATGAACGGAAAGACCAGCCAAAGTGCCGTCATGTTCCACGCTCTCGTGTTCTTCCTCGTGTACTCGATCATCGCCCGTGCGTTGGGTCTCGTGCTCACGAAGACCGATTTGTTGGTGACGACTACCTTGTTTTTGGCTCTCAGCCCGGGTATTTTGTTGACCATCCCGCAAGGAAGCAACGGTCTCTTTATGTCTGGCCAAACCAGTGTGCCGGCGGCGTTGACCCATACAGTCGTTTTCGCCGTGGTGTTTGCGTTGCTTCGCAAGCAATTTCCTACTTTCTATTAAGTAGGAGAATGAAGTACCTTGTTCTTGGTCCAGCTTCCATGGGTATCTACGCAATGATAGGTGCTCTAAAGTCAATGGAAGACAAAATGGATCAAGTCAAGGAGATATCTGGGTCTTCAGCTGGTTCCATTCTAGCACTGTTTTGGGCTGTTGGAATTTCGATTGATGACATCATAGATGCATCACTTTCTATAGATATCTCCAATTTTGTTAAATTAAACATTGGATCCTTCTTTAACAAATTTGGTTTTGTTGAGATTGATCCGATACGCGAAAAATTGGTTGAAATATGTGGTTGTGATCCAACCTTTGGAGAACTTTCGAAAAAGATATACATATCTTCATTTTGTCTTAACACTTCGAGGACTGAATATTTTTCGAAAGATACACATCCAGACATGAAAGTGATTGATGCGGTATGTATGAGTATAGCGATACCTCTTATATTTGCCTCATCGGAATATGATGGTCGAACATACGTTGATGGTGGAACAGCTGAAGAATACCCCATGGCTCCATTTCTAGACAAAAAGCCACACGAAGTTACATGTATTAGGATAAAAATGGATGAAATATATCAAGAACATTTGAATACACCTAAAGATTTTCTAGAAGCACTCATAAGATCTTCGATTAAAAATAGACTAAAATACACTGAAAATTGTAATATGATAAAAATAGATATAGGCGACGTCAACGTGTTTGACTTTAATATGAGTTATGAAGATAAATTACGACTTATGAATATGGGAAAAATAATGTAACCCAATATTAATATGGAGACAGTTTGTGACCCTTCCATTAATATTGGCAATCTCAGGCAGTTTGTCAAGACAAACATGGGCATAGATATCAAACTTTCCAGGGAAGAACTGTGTGAAGCTTACGCATCCATACAGAATGGGCAGTTACCTTTGCCACCCTTGGTCATGACCAAAGATAGAACACATTTGTTGGATAAAAGGTCGCCACTTTCACAGAAAGATTACAATCTGTTGTTTTCCACAACAACACTTTTGAAAGATCTTCGAAGAATTGCCCGTAAAATTGGAATCGAAAAATTAGATTCGTACACGAAAAGTCAACTCAGAGATCTCATTGGTGGACGAATGAAGACAATGGGTATTCGCGAACCCATTCGTTTTGCAAGGACTGTGACAAAGCGTCAACCGGTGGCGAACATGAACATGAACATGAACAACCAACGACAAAATGTGAATGTGAACATGAACAACCAACC
>Ga0213864_10000348_pt1 | contig 20646 bp, 18 predicted proteins | sample PICome_5_FD_160078 | JGI IMG/M metagenome (GOLD analysis project Ga0213864, IMG submission 160078) | Coastal seawater microbial communities near Pivers Island, North Carolina, United States - PICO247 | ecosystem: Environmental > Aquatic > Marine > Coastal | place: USA: North Carolina... | reverse complement strand
TCGAAAAATAGGATATACATCGGTGTCACACGATCTCGTGTTTGGATTGCCCTTTCAAAATTTATCAGATGTCACTTATTCCATCGAAAAAACAAAGGAATTAAAACCGGATCGTATTTCATTCTACAGTTACGCTCATGTGCCATGGATTAAAGGTGTTGGGCAACGTGGGTTTGATGAAAAGGACTTGCCTAAAGATGAGTTGAAACGAGCTTTGTTTGAAGAAGGAAAAAAACAACTTGAAGATTTCGGTTATAAGGAGGTGGGAATTGACCATTTCGCTCTAGAATCTGATGATTTGTACCAAGCCCAATTTAAAGGGAAATTACATCGAAATTTTATGGGCTATACAGCACATAAAACCCAAGTGATGGTCGGATTAGGAATGTCTTCCATTTCCGATTCTTTCAATGCATTTGCACAAAATGTAAAATCAGTTAAAGAATATCAATCATTAATTCAGCAAGGCGAATTACCAGTATTTAAAGGACATATTCACTCGGATGAGGACGTAAATCGTAGACAAATAATTCTTGATTTTATGTGTCAATCAGGATCGGAATTAACTAAAATCAATAGTCTTGAAAGTTTTGATTATGAATATGTTGAGGAGCTATTAGAAGATGAAATTTTAGAGATTGAAGACGGAAAAATGATGATTACAGAAAAAGGTAAACCATTTTTAAGAAATGTATGTGCCGCATTTGATGAATACATTAATGCATCAGAAATTTTAGAGAAAAAATTTTCAATGTCTATATAAATTTAGAAAGTATGACAAATGTCATTTTCTTAAGAAATCTATGCTTTTACATTTGAACATCATTATCAGGCAAAAATGAGTGTAATTTATCTACTACTTTCTTTGAGTATTCTAATGGCACTAGTATTCTTAGCAGCATTTTTCTATTCGGTTAGAGCGGGTCAATTTGATGATCCCTACACGCCATCGGTAAGAATGCTATTTGACGACGAAATTGTAAACGAAAAAAATAAAAACCAAAAACTAAACTAATCATTATGGAAGTACAAAAGTTTTACTATGATAATAAAATTGTACAGAAGTTTCTCTATGCAACTATTCTATGGGGTATTGTAGGGTTTGCAGTAGGATTACTGCTGGCCTTTATGTTTTTATTCCCCAACTTAACCGACGGAATTTCCTGGTTGAGTTTTGGCCGATTGAGACCACTGCATACCAATGCGGTGATTTTTGCATTTGTTGGAAATGCAATTTTTGCAGGGGTTTATTATTCCTTACAGCGCTTGTTAAAAACAAGAATGGCAAGCGACTTTTTAAGTAATTTTAATTTCTGGGGATGGCAACTTATCATTGTTGCTGCAGCGATTACGCTTCCACTAGGAATTACAACCTCAAAAGAATATGCCGAATTAGAATGGCCTATAGACATTGCTATTGCCTTGGTTTGGGTAGCGTGGGGCGCTAATATGATATGGACTATTCTAAAACGTAGACAACGACACTTATATGTGGCAATTTGGTTTTACTTGGCCACATTCGTAACCGTAGCAGTACTTCATATTTTTAATAGTTTGGAGTGGCCAGTAAGTTTCTTAAAAAGTTACTCGGTGTATGCCGGTGTTCAGGATGCGCTGGTGCAATGGTGGTATGGACATAATGCCGTGGCATTTTTCTTAACTACACCATTGTTAGTATTGATGTATTATTTCGTTCCGAAAGCGGCGAATAGACCAGTATACTCCTATCGACTATCTATTGTACACTTCTGGTCCTTAATTTTTATCTACATCTGGGCTGGTCCGCACCACTTACTATATTCAGCATTACCAGATTGGGCACAAAACTTAGGTGTTGCATTTTCTGTGATGTTAATTGCTCCGTCTTGGGGTGGTATGATCAACGGATTGTTAACCTTACGAGGTGCCTGGGATACGGTAAGAGAAAGTCCTGTATTAAAATTCATGGTGGTAGCTATTACCGGATATGGTATGGCAACCTTTGAAGGACCAATGTTGTCTTTAAAAAATGTAAATGCCATCGCGCACTTTAGTGATTGGGTAATCGCACACGTTCATGTAGGAGCATTGGCATGGAACGGATTCCTGACCTTCGGTATGCTATATTGGTTGATACCAAAGCTGACAAAAACCGAATTGTTCTCGAAAGGGTTGGCCAATTTCCATTTCTGGATTGGTACTCTCGGAATTATCATGTACGCCTTACCAATGTATGTTGCCGGATTTGTACAAGCTTCTCTGTGGAAACAATTTAATCCAGATGGCACATTAACGTACGGTAACTTCTTAGAAACTGTAAATGAAATCATTCCGATGTATTGGATGAGAGCCATTGGAGGAAGTTTATATATTCTTGGCGCTTTAGTTATGGTATATAACATTGTGAGAACTGTTAAATCTGGTAGTGCGGTAACTGATGAACTAGCAGAAGCGCCAGCATTAACTAAGGTATCAAAATACAGACAAAAAAGTGAAGGGTATCATACCTGGTTAGAAAGAAGACCAGTAAAATTAACCATCTATGCAACAATTGCTATTCTTATTGGTGGTATGGTTCAGATTATCCCAACTATTTTGGTTAAATCAAATATTCCGACGATAACCAGTGTAAAACCTTATACCGCTTTAGAGTTGGAAGGTAGAGACCTGTACATTCGAGAAGGTTGTGTGGGTTGCCATTCACAAATGATTCGCCCATTTAGAAGTGAGGTAGAACGTTATGGTGAATATGCCAAAGCAGGAGAATATGTGTATGATCATCCATTCTTATGGGGTTCTAAAAGAACTGGTCCGGATTTATTGAGAGTAGGTCAGAAGTATTCAGATACTTGGCACCTCAATCATATGTACGATCCGCAAAGTACATCACCAGGATCTATTATGCCTTCTTATAAATGGTTAATTCATAATAAGTTGGATAAATCTGATACTGAAGCCAAAATGAAAGCCATGGTAAGTCTAGGTGTACCTTATACCGAAGATGATATCAAAAACGCTCAGCTAAGTATGACCGAACAAGGGGCTCAAATTGAAAAGAACTTGTATTCTGATCCAGATTTCGCAAAGAATTATGAAGCAGATAAAGATTATGCGAAAAAGAACGGTGAAGAATTCGTAGAAATGAGAGATCGTGAAATCGTAGCTATAATTGCTTATATCCAGCGATTGGGGACTGATATTAAAATTAAAGATAAACAAGCCTTAAAATAGTGTCATGTTAAAATTTGTAAAGAATCATTTAGAATCAATAGCCGGAATCGAAATCTTTCCGATTATTTCACTAGTCATCTTCTTCACCTTTTTCGTGATACTATTTTGGTGGGTGTTTACCGCAAAGAAGAGCTATATCAAAGAGTTAAGTAATATTCCATTAGAACAATAAATCAAATCCAATGAATAAAAATTTTCAATCAACCGTTTATGTAATATTTGTGACGATCACATTTATTGCGCTAGCTAAATCATTTATGGTATATGAAAATCCATTTGATTTATATGAAAACCCATTAGTTTGGATTGCTTTAATTGGCTTTTTCACAGTGATCGTTTTAAAGGAGATTGTGAATGCAATGGCTATCAAAAGAGCAAGAGAACTTCAAAATCAAGTTGATGGTGTTGCGCCAGAAGCTCAGGAAGCATGGTATAAAAAAATCCTACAATCTTGGACAAAAGCAAAAGCCATTGAAGAGGAGGATGAAATCATTCTTGATCATAATTATGACGGAATTAAAGAATTAGATAATTCTCTTCCGCCATGGTGGTTATATCTTTTTTATGCGACCATTTTATTTGGGGTTGTTTACCTAGTTCGATTCCACGTCGTTGGTGATGACAATCAGGCGATGGAATATGAAAAAGCAGTTGCAGAGGCGAGAGCCGAAATCAATAAGTATAAATCAACTGCGAAAGATTTAATCACTGCAGAAAATGTTGCGCTTTTAACTGATGAGAAATCCTTAAAAAGAGGTAAAGCAGTTTTTAATTTGAACTGTGCTTCTTGTCACGGTATGGACGGCGGAGGTTCTATTGGTCCTAACTTAACTGACGAGTATTGGATTTTAGGAGGGGGAATTAAGAACATCTTTACAACCATCTCAGAAGGAGGTAGGGTAGGAAAGGGTATGATCGCTTGGAACAAAACACTAAAGGCCGATGATATCGCCAAAGTAGCAAGTTATGTAGTCTCTTTACAAGGAACTACACCTGCAAATCCGAAAGCTCCAGAAGGAGAAGTTTGGGAAGAAGAATAGAATTAGTATACAACAAAATATGAAACAGGTATGGGCACGCCTGAAAATGAAATATTTAGAGATAGCATTGCTACAATAACCAGCGAGGGGAAACGATCTTGGATCTTCCCCAAAAAGCCGAGTGGAAAGTTTCACAAGTACAGATCTTATGTAAGCTATTTCCTGTTATTGTTTCTATTTGCAGCTCCGTTTGTCAAAATTAATGGGAATCAATTTTTACTCTTTAATGTCTTAGAGCGAAAATTTAATATTTTCTCGTTTCCATTTTGGCCTCAGGATTTCCACCTACTAGTCATTTCAATGATTATTGGGGTTGTATTCGTCATCCTATTTACCGTTATTTTTGGTCGTATTTTCTGCGGATGGATTTGTCCACAAACCATTTTTATGGAAATGGTTTTCAGGAAAATAGAGTACTGGATTGAAGGGGATCGTGGAAAGCAAATCCGATTAAAAAAGCAACCATGGAATGCTGAAAAGATTCGAAAAAGGGTAACCAAATGGGTGGTATTTTATTTGATTTCGTTTGCCATTGCAAATGTGTTTTTGGCGTACTTAATCGGAAGTGATCGATTGATTGATCACATTACCTCACCTCCATCAGAAAACATTGGAACCCTAATTGCACTCCTGATTTTCACCTGTGTCTTCTATTTTGTTTTTGCTTGGTTTCGAGAGCAAGTCTGCATTATCGCTTGTCCGTATGGTAGATTACAAGGTGTTTTATTAGATAATAAAACGATTAATGTTGCTTACGATTATGTTCGTGGTGAAGGCAAAAACGGTAGAGCAAAAATCAGAAAAAATGAAAATCGGGCTGCAGCAGGAAAAGGAGATTGTATCGATTGTAATCAGTGTGTTGTGGTGTGTCCGACAGGAATTGATATTCGAAACGGAACACAATTAGAATGCGTGAATTGTACCGCTTGTATTGATGAATGTGATACCATAATGGAAAATGTGGGATTACCTAAAGGACTTATTCGATATGCAAGTGAAGATAATATTTCTAAAAAAGTTCCCTTTAGACTTACGGCAAGAATGAAAGGATATTCGGCTGTACTGGGAATTTTAATTTTTGTCTTAATCGGCATGTTATTTCTGAGGAATGATTTGGAGGCAACGATTCTGCGATTGCCAGGGCAATTGTATCAGGCGAAAGAGAACAATATCATCAGTAATGTGTATACCTATAAACTGGTCAACAAAACATCCGAAGATATTGATCAAGTGAACTATAAATTATTGTCTCACAAAGGTGAAATAAAAGTGGTGTCGAATCAGGATATTACCATTCCGAGACAAGGATTGGCAGAAGGAACGCTATTCATTGAATTGCACTCCTCATTGGTAAAAGGAGATAAAGTAAAACTCAAGATTGGGGTTTTTAGTAATGGAGAACTTATAGAAACGGCGTCCACAAATTTTTTAGGACCAAGAACCTATAGATAAAGAAATAGATATGAAATTAAATTGGGGAACAGGTATCGTTATTACCATAGTGGTATTCATAGCCTTCATTTTGTTTTTCGTGGTACGAATGACAACAGAGAAGAAATACGATCATGATTTAGTGACAGAGAAGTACTATCAGAAAGAATTGAACTATCAGAAGGAGATGGATGCAGCACAGAATAGCTTAGATGATGATCGATTACTAAAAATAAAAAAACAATCGGACGGAATTCAAATTGAGTTCCCAAATGATCTTACTTATAAAAATATTACAGGAAAAGTGTTCCTATACAGACCATCTAACGAACAGTTGGATTTTGAAATACCTATATCAATTTCTGATTCCTTTTTTTTCGTGCCTGATAATCGTTTGTTAGATGGTCGCTGGAACATCGAAGTAGCCTGGAAGTATGAGAATAAAGATTACAGATTTACAAAAGAAATTAATTATTAATGATAGCAACGGCGTTTTTATTTGGCTTATTGGGAAGTCTCCACTGCGTGGGGATGTGTGGTCCTATCGCCTTAATGCTGCCAGTTGATCGTCGAAATTCGACTCGGCAGTTTTTTCAAACCATGAGTTATCATTTTGGGAGATTGTTTACGTATTCAATTATTGGATTACTTTTTGGATCACTCGGAAAATCCTTTAACCTCTTAGGATTTCAGCAATATGTATCCATTTTTTCTGGATTGCTGATGATTTCATTAGTTTTATTTCCTCGGATTACGACAAACAGTCGATTATCTAAGAATATGTATTCCTTTGTAGATAAAGTAAAATCTAGATTAGGAAAGGAACTTAAGAAGAAGGATGCGAATACATTGTTTACAATTGGTTTCTTAAATGGATTTCTTCCCTGTGGACTAGTTTACATGGCGGTTTTAGGTGCATTGGCGTCTTCAAATTTATGGAGTGGTTCGGTCTATATGTTAGTGTTTGGGTTGGGAACAATTCCGTTAATGACTTTGGTATCCTATGCTCCAAATTTGAATTTACTTGGTAAATCGATTAATTTTAAAAAGATAATTCCGGTTTTGGTCATTGCAGTTGGGGTCTTATTTGTATTTCGCGGTCTTGGACTTGGTATTCCATTCCTATCACCTATTCCTACCCTTGAGATAGCAGATAGCGTTGGTGCATGTCATTAATCTGATTTCTTTCACAATAAATAGCCAAATTCTCGGTTATAAATCAATGTTAAATCTTGGGTCCTAAAAATTATATTCCTCAAAAAAGCGATATATTTGGTCTTTCAAATTTTGATCATTGATGAGAAGCAGTTGTGCACTACTAATCTTTATTATTTCTTTTCTTTTTCTACCCTCTAGTCAAGCACAAGAAACACTTCCTATTTACCAAGATTATTTATCGGATAATGTGTATTTACTGCACCCATCTGCAGCTGGAATTGGGAATTCCAGCAAGTTAAGGTTTACGGCACGCCAGCAATGGGCGGGAGTTCCAAATGCTCCAGCACTTCAAACAGTGAGTTTTCATACGCGGTTGAATGAATATTCGAATGCAGGATATGGTTTCATTCTTTTTAATGACCAAAATGGTTTTCACAGTCAAAAGGGAGTTCAGGCTTCATATGCCTACCATTTACCAATGAGCGATGGGCGATTTTTTAATCAGTTATCATTCGGATTGGCATTTACTTTTGTTCAAAATCAATCAGATCAAAGAACCTTTACTGGAGATAGAGCGGTAGCAGCTATTATTCAAAGCACAAGCTACTACAATGCTGATTTTAGTATGGCGTATCACTATGGAGGTTTGTCTTCATACTTCACGGTTAAGAATCTATTGTTGACAGCAAAGAATAATTTAAATGTATCTGAGCCTGTTGATTTACGTAACTATATATTTTCTGTAGGATATTTTTTTGGAGCAGATACAGCCATTCAATTAGAGCCATCAGTCATGATGCAATTCAGAGAAACAACTGGTGAACGAATTGCAGACTTCAATGTAAAGGCGTATAAAATATTCAGAGACACACAATTCTGGGCAGCATTATCGTACCGAAGAAATTTTGATGCCAATGCGATTCAGAATGCAACATTTATTTCTCCAATTATTGGTGTGAACTATCGCAATTATATGTTTTCATACACCTATACCCAACAAACCAATGATATCGTGTTGACGAATACAGGATTCCACCAAATCTCTTTAGGAATCAATTTATGGACAAGAGAGCCAAGAGCAGCGGCCTGTCCAAATATCAATTCACCATTCGGAAGATTCTAAAAATCTAATTCTTTTATTGATGTAATATCAGATGGATGAACAAACTGTTCCAAGACCTTTTTCTCTATATTGATAAAAAATTGGTGAGTGCCAGTTTCTTGGGATGGATGTTCTATGCGATACTGATTTAAAATGTTTTTCGTCTGTCTGGCAACAGCTTCCCCAGAATCAATAATCTGAAAATCTGGCCCTACAATCTTTCTGATTTGGGGAATCAAGTAGGGATAATGTGTACACCCTAAAACGAGACAATCAGCATTCTGAGAAAGCAACGGATGAATATAGCTCTTCAATAAATCATTCATTTCTGAAGTGTTTATTTTTCCGTTTTCGATCAATTCTACTAAACCAGTTCCAATCTGCTCAATAATCTTGATTTTACGTTCCAATGAACTAGAAGTCTTGGCAAATAATTCGCTATTTAGAGTACCTTTTGTAGCTAGTATGCCTATGATTCCTGACTTGGTTCGAAGGGATGCAGGTTTAATAGCGGGTTCAATTCCGATAAAAGGGACTTCGTAGTTTTCACGCAAGTAGGAAATAGCATTCGTAGTAGCTGTATTACAAGCAACTACAATTAGTTTGCATCCTCTGGATAAAAGAAGATCAGTATTTTTTATAGCTAACTCAATGATTTTATCCTTTCCTTTAGGACCATAAGGAGCATTGCGACTATCTGATAGATAAATCGTCTTTTCATTAGGAAGAACCCTCTTTATCTCTTTCCAAATTGAAGTTCCGCCGATACCAGAATCGAAAATACCGATGGGTGAATTTGCAATACTCATGTAGTAAAAATAAAAAAACCTACTTGTAAAGTAGGTTTTTTATATATGATAAGATAATTTTCTTAGAATCCTAATTTAGCTTTCACTGCTGCATATAAGTCTTCTCCTTTTTTCACTAAAAGACCTTTACCTACAGAGGCATCTAAAACGTAAACAATTGCTTTAGACGCGGCAACGTCTTCAATTGCTTTTCTCGCTTGTTCAATAATTGGAACCAAACCGTCATTTTGCTTTTTCTGCATTTCCTGATACGCAGTTTGTCTTAATTGCTCATATCTAGCTCTGTCTTGTTGAACCTCCTGAGCCCTTGTATCATTGATCTCTTTAGTTTGCGTGTTTTGCTCTGCAGTATATTTTTTAATTTTAGCATCTAACTTCTTACCCATTCCTTCGATTTCATCTTGGTACGTTTTACCTAACTTTTCGATGTCAGATTTTAGCTTTTTAGTAGCAGGCATTTCAGCTACTAATTTTTCAAAGTCAATGTGCCCTAATTTTTGTGCATTAGCTACTCCAGTTCCCAATGTGAAAATTGCAATGAATAGTAACGTTTTAAAATTTTTCATTTCTAGTATTGATTTAATTATTGTTGTTCTTCTTTTCTTGTTTCTTCTTTTGTTCTTCCTCTTTTTTCTTTCTTAGCGCTTCTTTTTTCTCTCGTAACAATCGTCTCTTTTCTTCCCTTTGTTTCAGTAAGGCTTTTCGTTTCTCCTCGATTGCTTTCTTTTTCGCCTCGCGATCTGCTATTTTTTTGGCATTCGCATCTTCAATCTTTTTTAATGCTTCTTTTTGCTTAGCTGTCGGCTCTTTTTTTGGGGCGGTTTTGTTTTGTCTAGCCTTATTTTTCTGCTTTCGTTGATCGTTCTTCTTTTGTTGTAACCTAGTTCGATCTATGGATGACAAAACGAGGTCGCTAATATCGTATTTTTTATTGGAATAGAGCATAATTAAATCGCTCGATTTTTCGAATACGAAATCATATCGTTTTCGTTTAGCAATACTCTGAATGGCGTTATATACCTGATCCTGAATTGGCTGAACCAATTGTTTGCGAATTAAAAACATATCTCCTCCAGGACCAAAATAGGTTTCTTCTAATCTTCTAAGTGCTTCTTGCTTTAAGCTTATTTCTTCTTCTTTTTCTTCAATGATCTCTTTAGTAAGTATGGCTTTTTCGTTGGCTAAATCAGTCTTTAATACTTCGATATGTCTCGCTTGATCATCTAATTTCTTTCGCCATTTCGAAACTTTAGAATCTAATGTGTTTTGCGCTTCAAGATATTCTGGAACATTCTCTAGAATGTATTCCATATCGATATATGCAATAATTTGATTCCGTTGTGCTGAAAGACTAGTAACACTTAGTAAAAGAACAACCAGTAAAAAAAACTTTTTCATTTTTAATTGAATTTAGAAAAAACCATGCCAAAGAAAACCTACGTCTACAAATTTAGGATTTTCTTAGAATTGTCTTCCAATTATAAAATGCGTTTGCCAACCTGACTTTTCGGTTTCTCCTGGCAAGGGATCGAAACCATGTGCAAAATCAATTCCAAGCAGTCCAAATGCAGGCATAAAAATTCGAATACCCAATCCTGCAGAACGTTTTAATTCAAACGGATTAAATGTCTCAAAATTGTTGTACGAATTACCGGCTTCTAAAAATCCGAGGGTATAAATTGAGGCCGATGGTGAATCTGTGATTGAATATCGCAATTCCAATTGGAATTTATTATAAATCGATCCACCAGCAATAGGCGATAATGCATTGTTCTGATATCCTCTTAATCCAATTACTTCTCTACCATCTAATTGGAAAACTGCAATTCCGTCACCCCCAACAAAATAACGCTCAAATGGCGATAAACCAACTTCTGAATTGTAATAGCCTAAAAATCCAAACTCAGCATTCGACATTAAAACTAATTTATCTGTAAAAGAAGTATACCATTTTCCTTTTACACTTAGTTTATAATATTCTAACCACTTATAATTTTCGGCAATCTTGTTGTTTTGCTCTTGTGGGGTTGCATTTGCTGGGATTGAGTAATCTTTATCGTTGAATAAAGAATATGGGAATGTTGCTTTGATTCCGAAAGAGAATTCTGACCCATATGTTGGAAAAATTGGTCCAGGCCCAGCAGAGTTTCTACTGATGGTTGCACTGTAGGATAGATTGTTCAAATTACCATTGTTCAAAACATAAGGTCCAACTCGGAACGCATAGTTGTTCAAATCGAATAATTGGTAACTAATGTTCTGGGATAGCTGGAAGAAGTCATCTGGCCATTTTAAACGTTTACCCAATCCTATAGAAGCTCCAACGATTCCTAAACTTCTGGAACGATCAACGTCGAAATTAAACGGATTGATTTGATATTGATTTGACGAGTAAACAGAAAATGATAAAGACTGAGGTGTTCTTCCACCCAACCACGGTTCAGTGAATGAAAAACTGTACGTACTAAACGTTCTACTCGATTGTAATCGCAAAGATAGACGCTGACCATCACCCATAGGTAAGGGTTTATATGCCTCTTTCTTAAAAATATTACGAATAGCGAAATTGTTAAATGATAATCCTAACGTTCCGATAAATGATCCACCACCATAACCACCTTGCAATTCAATTTGACTTCCGCCTCGTTCGACAACATCGAAGTTGATGTCTGCTGTTTTATTCTGATAATCTGGTTTTACATCCGGAGTCACATTCTGATCAAAAAAACCTAACTGACCAATTTCACGAATCGAACGGATAATATTTCTTCGGCTGAATAAATCACCTGGTTTTACACGTAGTTCACGGAAAATAACATGGTCATTTGTTTTATCGTTCCCTGAAACTGTTACTTTTCGAATTCTAGCTTTCTCATCCTCACGAATACGAATTTCCACGGTAATTGAATCATTTACAACTTTCGTTTCTACCGCGTTCACTTGGGAGAATAAGAAACCATTGTCTTGATACATTGTTGTCAAATCAATAGAGGTAGGAGTTCCATCTCCTTTGATACGCTCTTTTAAAACCGCACCATTATAGACGTCACCTTTTTCAATTCTTAGGATATTACTTAACTGTTCGTCTGTAAATTCCTTGTTACCTACGAATAAGATTTCGGCAAAACGATATTGTTTACCTTCTTCTAATTCAATATTTACATCAATGGTATTATCGTCATTCCAAGAAATCCCTTCGCTTAAAATTCGTGCATCACGGAATCCTACACGACTGTATTTTTCAAGGATACTTTCTAAATCTTCTTGATAATCATCTTCAATATATTTTGAACCCTTCCAGAATCGACCAGGAAATTTTCTTTTCGTATTCTTCATAGCACCTCTAAGTTTCTTCGCCGAAAGTGCCTTATTACCTGTGATGTTGATATTTTTAATCTTGATTTTCTTTCCTTTATCAATGAATACATTCATGTTGACTGTATTCACGTCTGCAGTATCATTTTTAATATCAAGATTTACTTTGGTTTTTAAGAAACCTTTATCCGTATATTTTTTAGTGAAATAGTTTTTTGTGGTAACTACAAAGTTGTCGGTTACCATGGTACCCGTGTTTAATTCGGCCTCTTTGATTAATTCTTTTGCTTTGTTTTTCTTAACACCGGCAATTTGAACCTGATTTAATTTTGGTAATTCGCGAACATCAAACTGAAGATACACGGTATTTCCATCAATTTTTGCTAAGTAAACATCTACACTACTGAACTGCTTACTTTCGTATAGCTTTTTAATAGCACTGGTTAACTTATCCCCTGGAAGTTTAATAACCTGTCCGTTTCTTAATCCGGTAAAAACCCGAACCGTTTCTTCACTAAATTTCTGAAGACCTGTAATTGTAATACCACCTAAAATATAATCCTTTCCTTTTTCAAAAGTGACGTTCGTCTGCTTTTTGATAGAATCAGTTTTTACCTGTGCATTAGTCCCAAACGCAAACAAAAGTGCAAAAAGCACTAGTGTTAATGGTAAAGTTTTAGGATTTAATTTATTTAATAAGTTGTTCGCTTGTTTTTCCAAATCTTCGTTCTCTATTCTGATAGTTGATGATGGCATCATAAAAATGTTCCTCTCTAAAATCTGGCCATAATACGTCTGTAAAATACAATTCTGCGTAGGCCATCTGCCACATTAAAAAATTACTTATTCTTTGTTCACCGCTTGTTCTTATCATTAAATCAACTTCGGGCAAATTAAATGTATATAAATGATTATTTATAGTTTTTTCGTCAATTTCTTCTAAGCTTAGTTCTTTATTAACAACTTTTTTAGATATGTTTTTAATAGCATTAACAATCTCTTGTCTAGAACCATAACTTAATGCCAAAGTAAGTGTGATATTGCTATTTTTCTTCGTAACATCAATTACTTCAGCCAATGCATTTTGAGCATTTTTAGGTAAATTTTCAATGGCACCAATGGAGTTTACTTTCACACCATTCTTCATGAACTCAGGAAGTTCTTTTTTAAGAGAATTGATCAATAAATTCATCAAGGCATCGATTTCCATTTTTGGACGATTCCAGTTTTCCGTAGAAAAAGCGTAAAGAGTAATGGCTTGTACTTTGATTTTTGTTGCTGCCTGAATGGACTCTCTAACAGCAGTTAGTGCGTTTCTATGGCCAAAAACACGATTCATTCCTTGACGTTTGGCCCAACGACCGTTACCATCCATGATGATAGCCACGTGTTTGGGAACTCTATTTTGGTCAATGAGTAGTTTTTTATCCATTCGCATTAAAATCCATTCGTGTAACAGGGTGGCCTTCCAAAAGTATAAATAAAAGAAACACCTGTAAACATGTACCAATCATTTCCAGTTCCCCCAAAATTTAAATTTTGGATATTCGTTGTGGTATAATCTAAATCATCTTCAGATGTGTATCTAATTTTCGTTTCCAAAGCAAACGCTAAATTTTGATACAATTTGGATTTAAATCCAATCCCAACCGGAACGGTAAATGATGTTTTTTTCTGATATTGATACTGAAAAGGAACAGGCTCCCTGACAGCCGTTTGATAGCTGAAAGCAGCCAATTCCACAAGAATATATGGGGTCCAAGTTTTACCTTGCTCAGCAATATTATATTCGTAAAAGTTATATTCTAACCCCAAAGCTAATTCGTTGATTGTATTCTTAAAATTTAATCCTCGATTTACGCGAAAATCAGTGTCTGCTACTAAATCATTTCCCTGAATGGGTAAATAACTGTAGGTGCCTCTAAAAGCTATTCTCGGATTGTAATTGTATTTGAAAAATACGGCTCCTGCCAAATTGTTTAGATAAACATAATTTGTTCTCCCAATATCACCCACATAATTAGAGCCTCCAAGAAATACACCAATTTCATAAACCTGAGCATTTAAATTGATGCCAAAGGCTATGAAAAAAAATAAAAAAATACTCTTTTTCATCCTTAAAAATAGCGTGCAAATATAGGTAAATCAATTTGCTTTATAAAGTTAATAATCTGTCTTTTTTGATTAACTAGTATTTTGCTAGTTTATTGTACTTCAATTGCTAAAGATTATTTCCATTTCTGGTATCCTCACCCCATAAAAGTTTGGATCGAAGTGTTTTTAAGAAGGATTGGCTGTGGGGTGTAATTGTAGAAATACAAAAACCTGCTTTTTGTATGGATACCTTGGTCTTTTCTGGTACCGAAATGATTCTAGAATCTAGAGAAATTAAAAATTCTTTTTCTCTGGAATCGACCAATAAGTCAATCTTTGTCTCGTCTGAAATTACCATAGGTCTGGCATTCAGGTTATGAGGTGCAATGGGAGTAATGACCAAGTTTTTGGAATCTGGAGAAATGACAGGGCCGTTGCAACTTAAGGAGTATCCTGTAGAGCCTGTTGGAGTCGCGATGATCAATCCGTCAGACCAGTAGTTTGTGAGGTATTCACCGTCCAAACTGGTTTTAACACCAATCATTGAGGTGGTGTTTTTTCGGGCAATTGTCATTTCATTTAAAGCAAAATTCAATTCCTCAAACCCCTGTATACTGGGTTGTAAACTCACTTCTAAAAGCGTACGCTCCTGAACTGAGAATTTTTTCTCGATAATCAATTCGACATTCTCTCGGATGCTATTTTTATTGATGGTCGCTAAAAATCCTAATCGCCCAGTATTGATTCCTAATATTGGAATATTTAAATCTCGAATATAAGTGACCGCTCTTAAAATGGTACCATCACCACCAATGGTGAACATCAGGTCAAAAGACGAATTTAAGTCATCGAATGAGTCATAAGTTTTGAAAGAAGCGTCGATGACATTTTCTTCTGTAAGCAGCCTGTAAAATCCGGATTCAATATGTACTTCAACTTTATGTTCAGCAAGTACATCCAATAGGTTATTGATTTCTTTCGCTGCAGAAACCGAATACGATTGTCCAAAAACTGCTACTTTATTCATGATTATAACTCTAGATATTTTTTGAGATAATCAGACCTACTTTTTAAATCCTGTAAATATTCGTCATTATCAATGGCTGACAGAATGCTGTAATTGTATCGTCGGAATGTATGCATTACCTCATTTACATCCATTGCTTTGATATTGAGAGAAATCTCAATGTATTCGTTTTCTCTGTTAGACAAAAAGCTTCCTAATAGTTGAGCCCCATTCGATTCGACAATTTGAGCTACTTCGCTCATGGAAAAATCGCGTTCCAGCTTCTTTACAATTAAAGAGGTGCTTTCATCAGTAAAGAAAGGACTCGAAGTAAAGACATCAAGTACATCACATAAATCATAGTATCCTAAATAGTTATTATTGTCATCTACAACAGGAACAATATTGGTGTTGTTGGTAGAAAAAATCAATAATAATTCAAGTAAAGTATCCTTCTGAGTTGCATAATACAAATGAAGAAAATGATAATAATTCAGAAGTTCTTCTTCGCTTTTATCGGAGGTGTGAACATCATCTTCGGCAAAAGAACCCAGGAGTTTACCATTATCTACAACTGGATAATGAGTAAAGGGAAACTGATCAAATAGTTGTTTTGCTTCTTCGATCGAATTATTGAGATGTAACGGTTTAATCTCATTTAATATATATTCACCAATGTTCATGTGTTACGAATATAGGATAAAATGCTCGAATGATTTACCTTTGCAAACCAAATGAATTTGAATGACAAAGTTAAGCGTAAATATTAACAAAATAGCAACATTGCGCAATTCTCGAGGTGGAGATGTGCCTAATGTTGTCAAGGCTGCAATCGATATCCAGGATTTTGGTGGACAAGGAATTACTGTACACCCGAGACCTGATGAACGACACATTAGATATCAGGATGTTTATGACTTGAAACCAGTAGTACGAACAGAATTCAATATTGAAGGGAAGCCTATTCCAAAATTTATGGATGTAGTCCTATCGGTAAAACCTACCCAAGTAACCTTAGTTCCAGATGCAGAAAATGCGCTAACCTCCAATGCAGGATGGGATACGTTAGCACATCAGGATTACTTAAAAGAGGTAATTACCGAATTTAAAAATGCGGGAATCCGCACTTCAATTTTTATTGATACGGATATCAATCTAATTGAAGCAGCTGCGAAAACAGGAACTGATCGTATCGAATTATATACAGAACAGTTTGCTTCAGAATTTGAAAAAGGAAATAAAGCTGTTGTTGAGTCTTATGCAAAAGCCGCAGAGGTTGCTAATGCATGTGGAATGGGAATAAATGCAGGTCATGATTTAAATTTGGATAATATCTCCTTCTTTAAACAACATGTTCCCTTTTTAGATGAAGTATCCATCGGACATGCACTTATTTCTGAAAGTTTATACATGGGGCTTCAGAATGTAGTTAATATGTATTTACATCGCTTAGCCTAATTTTTCAATTAAACCATCACGAATTCATGGCCCAAGAACTATTGCATTCTCGAATTTTAGGAGAAGGAAAACCATTTTTGATCCTTCATGGTTATTTTGGAATGAGTGACAATTGGAAGACGCTTGGAAATCGTTTTGCTGAACATTTTCAAGTTCATCTCATTGATCTTCGAAATCATGGAAGAAGTTTTCATGCTCGGGAGTTCAATTATGATCTTATGGTCGATGATGTGCAGCAATACATTGAACATCATCAATTAGAAGATTGCATTTTACTCGGGCATTCAATGGGTGGAAAAACAGCGATGTCCTTTGCTGTGGAGTACCCAGAGCTTATTGATAAATTAATTATTGCTGATATTTCTCCGAGAGCGTACAAGCCGCATCACAATGAAATTTTAGCAGGATTGAATTCAGTTGACTTTTCCATTCAGAATTCAAGAAAATTGGTCGACGAGCAATTGGCTAAATACATTCCGATTATGGGTGTTCGTCAATTTTTAATGAAAAATGTGTATTGGAGAGAAAAGGGAGTTTTGGATTTTAGGTTTAATCTTCTCTCACTTACAGAAAACAATCCAGAGGTGGGAAGAGCACTTCCTTCACATACTATTTTTGAAGGCCAAACCCTTTTTATGGCCGGAGGGAATTCTGGCTATATTACCCAAATCGACCTTCCATTAATTGCAAATCACTTTCCAAATTCGCAGGTTATAACAATGCCAGATACTGGCCATTGGCTTCATGCAGAACAGCCTCAGGAGTTTTATTTACATGTTATAAAATTTGTAGAAGATTCCCAGTAATCGGATGGATTTATTAGGTACATATGCCTATGATTTCTTTTTAGTAATTTTAGCATCATATTAGAATTGAAATGGATATAAAAAATGCGCAATTACAGGTAGACGAATGGATTAAAAACCACGGAGTACGCTATTTTAACGAACTCACGAATATGGCTCAGTTGACCGAAGAGGTAGGGGAGGTGGCTCGAATTATTGCGAGGCGATATGGAGAGCAAAGTGAGAAGGAATCGGATAAAAATAAAGACCTTGGTGAGGAATTAGCCGACGTGCTTTTTGTTGTGCTTTGTTTGGCTAACCAGACAGGGGTGGATTTACAGGCTTCATTCGATAAAAAGTTAGACTTCAAGACCAAACGCGATCACGAGAGACATTATAACAATCAAAAATTGAAATGATGCGTTTTTTTCAGAAAATACAGAAACCGGAATTTTGGAATGGTTTCTTGAAAATAACCATTCCGTTTTTCCTTTTACTCATTGTCATTTCTCTTTTTATGAATAGTTGGCGAGATATATTTGCTGGTGATTTTGCAGCCGTGAATGACTACAATTTTGCCGATGGAAAATGGGAGCGTTTCTGGGGAATAAAAATTGTGATTACCATCCTCTACGGATTGTACATGGCGAATAAAAATATCAAATAAAAAAGCGACCCGTTGGTCGCTTTTTTGTTTGGATAACATATAAATTATATCAACTTATCTCTGGCTTCTTTATTAGTCTAATTTTATAAAGTCTATTGAACTTTCTTTTACTTTTTGATTCAATATTTTAACGTCCTTGTCAAAAATGGAATATAATTTTGCCAACTCTATATCTATTGTTTTGGTGATTTCATTTTTGAAATCAATAGCTTGCTGGGTTGGACCAAAGTTACCAATTCTAGTTAATGAGTTAAGGTGTGCCAACTTGTTGTTTAATCGGATTGGGAAATTCAACGGATCCTGATTTGATTTGCTCTTTGTTTGATATAATGTCTCTTCGATAACCGTCATTTTTTTCACTAAATCATCAGCGTAATCAATAATTGATTTATGCTTTTCTTTATCAGAAATTGACGTCTTCAAGGTGTTCACTTGAGTCCTTACTTTCTTTACATTTTTCAATGCTTTATGAATTTCCGTAACCTTAGTATTGATGTCATTTATGAAATCAAACTGAGCTTTCGTTTCACTAAGGCTAGCCTCAGTATTTGGCGCCTTTATGATGTTGAATTTCTTACTCATCACGGCATCATTCACCTTTAATTCAACTGAGTATTCACCAGGTAATGCCATTGGTCCGCTTAAAGAAGCCCACCATAAAATCATTCCTTGCACTCGCTCTGCACCATCATACATCATATCCCAGTAGAATACATTTGCTCCTTCTTTTGCACCTAACTTCGCCTCTTTTGCCTCTCTGTTAGGTTTTGTTGAGAAGCATTTAATGGTATTTCCAGTCGCATCTTTAAAAGTCAAACTTACCTTATCCTTTTTGGTTAATTTATCAATGTAGAAATATACCGCTACACCTCCAGGGTGGTTGGTTCCTGCTGTTCTGGATGTTCTATTTCGTCCTCCGCCAAATCGATAGGCATCCTTAGGTTCGAAAAGAATTACATCTTTCTTTGCTGTCGGATTTGCCAATTGGTGGAGCGGGGTTAAATCATCAATAATCCAAAGTGATCTACCCTGCGTTGCAACAATTAAATTATCATCTTTAATTGCTAGATCAGTGATAGGCACAATTGGTAAATTTTGTTGGAATGATTTCCAGTTTTTCCCGTCGTCAAAAGAAATATACATTCCTCTTTCAGTACCGGCGTATAACAATCCTTTGCGTTTTGGATCTGCTCTTAATGCTCTGGTAAAATCTTCCGATTTAATTCCATTGGTGATTAGTTTCCATGACTTACCATAATTTGTTGTTTTGTAGATATATGGCGTGTAGTCTCCTGTTTTGTATTTGGTTCCAACGATGTAAGCCCCACCTTTGGTAAATGGATCAACTTCGATGCAGTTAATCATCATCCATTCTGGCATATTTTTCGGCGTTACATTCTTCCAGTCTTTTCCATCATTTGTGCTGATATGCACTAGACCATCATCGGATCCAGTCCATAAAAGTCCTGGTTCAAAAGCAGATTCTGTAGCTGCGAAAATTGTACCATAGTACTCCACCCCGGTATTGTCTTTTGTAATTGGACCACCAGAAGGGCCTAATGTTTTCGGATCGTTTCTCGTTAAATCAGGGCTGATAATCTTCCACGACTGACCTTCATTTTCTGTGATATGCAAATGGTTAGATGCTGCATATAATCTTTTCTTATTGTTAGGTGAAAAGAAGATGGGGAAGTTCCATTGGAAACGGTATTTGAAATCTTCGGCACCGTGTCCCATAGGATCATCTGGCCAAACGTTAATCGCCCTTCGTTCTCCTGTTTTATGATTGACACGCGTTAATAACCCACCGTAACTACCACCATAAACAATATCACTATTTAGTGGATCTGCAGCTAAATGTGCACTTTCACCACCTGCGGATGATTCCCAATCCGATTCGGTAATAAATCGTCCATTCGTTCTATGCGAAATGCGAACCGTTGAGTTGTCTTGCTGTGCAGCAAGAATTCGATATGGAAAATGATTGTCTGTTGTAACTCTGTAGAATTGCGAAGTTGGCTGATTCATATAAGTACTCCAGTTTTCTCCTGCATCAAAAGAGACCTGGGCACCACCATCATCCCCGATAATCATTCGCTGATTATCGTTCGGAGCAATCCATAAGTCGTGATGATCACCGTGAGGAGCATTATAGGTTTTGTAGGTTTTTCCGCCATCCGTAGATTTATGGTAACGAACGTTTAACACATAAACAATATCTGCATCTTGAGTATCTGCATAAATGCGAGTATAGTACCATGCTCTTTGCCTTAATTTCCGTTCATTATTTATGAGTCTCCAAGTTTTTCCACCATCGATTGATTTGAAAACACCACCTTTTTTGTTCTCAATTATGGCGTAAACGATATCAGAATTTACAGGAGAAACTGATACTCCCGAAATTCCCCAAATGCCTGATGGTAGTCCAGGGTTTTTTGAAATATTGGTCCAGGTTTCACCTTCATCCGTACTTTTCCAAAGCGCAGATCCTTCTCCTCCAGACGATAAACTATACGGTGTTCTTCGAACGTTCCATGTTGTCGCATATAAAACACGAGGATTATTCGGATC
>Ga0213864_10000347_pt1 | contig 20652 bp, 19 predicted proteins | sample PICome_5_FD_160078 | JGI IMG/M metagenome (GOLD analysis project Ga0213864, IMG submission 160078) | Coastal seawater microbial communities near Pivers Island, North Carolina, United States - PICO247 | ecosystem: Environmental > Aquatic > Marine > Coastal | place: USA: North Carolina... | reverse complement strand
CGGTCGGTGATAATCGGAGTGTTGCCCAGTAAAGAAATGCAAAACCGGAATATCAGCTAAGTAGAAACTAGTATGATCACTTGGCCCAACTCCTGATTCGTTCTGAATCAATTTGAAGTCGTTGTTATGTGCTTTTAAAACTTGTTTGAAGATTGGAGAGGTACCCGTTCCGTAAACGGCTAAAGATGAATCTTTCTTCATACGACCCACCATATCCATATTAATCATATACGAAACCTTCTTGGTGTCAATGGTCGGATTCTTCACGAAGTAATTTGAACCTAACAGCCCCATTTCTTCGCCAGAAAAGGCCATGAACAAATAGTTGTTTTTGGTATTCTTATCTTTTAATTTCTTTGCTAAATTAAACAGTAATGCGACACCGGATGCATTGTCATCAGCTCCATTATGAACGGCTTTAATGGTATCTCTAAATAAAGAACCTTCTCCGCCATAACCTAAATGATCGTAATGAGCACCTATGATTACCGTGTTTTCTGCTTTGTTATCGAAGTATCCAATCACGTTGTTTCCCGTAATTGTACCATCGCCGTTAACGTCGAATTTTACTTCTTCATGCGGATTCGTTTTTGGTTTGAAAGAAAAGGGTTGTACATACCCATTTGTCCCTTTTCCAGTAAGACCTAATTCTTCAAATCGTTTCGAAATGTATGCAAGGGCTTTTTTCTCACCATCTGTACCTGTTTGACGTCCTTCCATCTCATCCGAAGCTAAAAAAGCAACATCATCTTGTATAGAAACTGAAGTAGTGGAATTCGAACAGCTGTAAATTGATAATAAAAAGCTGATTATTAAAAGGTATCTCATGTTTTAAATACTATTTTTGCAAAATTAAATAATAAAAATAGGATATGAGAATTCTTTATTTATTTCTTCTGACACTGGTAATTTTCTCGTGCAAGACGAACAAAAAGAACGAGGTAACTTCAGAAACATCAAAAGATAGTATTCCGTTAGTTTATGCCGAAGAAACTCATTTTAAAAGTTTGAAACAAATCACTTTTGGAGGGGATAATGCCGAGGCCTATTGGAGCTTCGATGACCAACAAATTATTTTCCAGTCGAATTACAAAAACTGGAATGTAAATTGCGATCAAATGTTTTTGATGAATGCTGATGAGACTTTTGAAAATAAAGTACCGCCTATGATTTCTACAGGTAAAGGAAGAACTACCTGTGCCTATTTTTTACCAGACAACAAACATATTGTTTATGCTTCGACGCATTTGGAACAAGATCAATGTCCGGACGCTCCATTGCGAAAAAATGGAAAATACGTTTGGCCAATTTATGACAGCTATGACATTTTTATGGCAGATTTAGAAGGGAACATCGTAAAGCAATTGACCACTGAGAAAGGATATGATGCTGAAGCAACCGTGTCTCCTCAAGGAGATAAAATTGTATTTACATCAACCAGAAGCGGGGATTTGGAATTGTATACCATGAACCTTGATGGCACTAATGTAAAACAAATTACCAATGAATTAGGCTATGATGGTGGAGCATTTTTCTCGCCAGACGGAACCAAAATTATTTTTCGTTCATCACGTCCGAAGACTGAAGAAGAAATTAAGAATTATAAAGACTTATTGGCTCAGGGATTGGTTGAGCCAACCGAAATGGAACTTTATATCTGTAATGCTGATGGATCTGATTTACGACAACTGACCGATTTAGGAAACGCGAATTGGAGTCCGTTTTTTCATCCCTCAGGAAAGAAAATATTATTCTCTTCTAACTTTGAAGCCGAAAGAGGGTTCCCATTCAATCTGTATATGATTGATTTGGACGGAAAGAATTTGGAGCGAGTAACACACGGTGAAACTTTTGATGCATTCCCAGTATTTTCCAATGACGGTAAGAAATTGATTTTCTCTTCGAATAGAAATAACGGAGGAGGTAGAGATACCAATTTATTTATTGCTGAGTGGCAAGACTAAACGATGGCATGGAGTAAAGGCAAAATAATCGAAAACATTGAATCGCTCGTGCGATCGAAATTTACGAATCCGAAAGAGGCATTCGATTATTATGATGGTGATGGTGATGGAAAACTCACAAAAGATGATTTTAAAAAACTTTTAAAAGAAGCAAAAGTAAGTGCGATAATAAGGGGATTGGTAGCCGAATTTATGATCCAGAGTTTTGACGAAGATGGTGATGGAACCGTAAGCTGGGACGAATTTCAAGTAGCTATTGACGAAACAGAATTAAGATAAATTAAATCTAGCTAATCCTTATCTTTGCACACGATTTAAGTAGACAGGAGACGAAATGAAGAACATAAGAAACTTTTGTATTATCGCTCATATTGACCATGGTAAAAGTACCTTGGCAGACCGACTTTTAGATTATACAGGATCGGTAACTGAGCGCGAGAAACAAGATCAGCTGCTCGATAATATGGATTTGGAGCGCGAACGTGGTATCACAATCAAATCACATGCGATTCAGATGGATTATGTTCAAGATGGTGTGGAATATACATTGAACTTAATTGACACTCCTGGTCATGTTGACTTTTCATATGAGGTATCCAGATCGATTGCAGCCTGTGAAGGGGCACTTTTGATTGTTGATGCTGCACAAAGCATTCAGGCACAAACCATTTCGAATCTGTACTTAGCGCTTGAGAATGATTTAGAGATTATTCCTGTTTTGAATAAGGTTGATTTGCCAAGTGCAAATCCGGAGGAGGTGACAGATGATATTGTTGATTTACTGGGATGTAATCCTGAGGAAGTCATTCCGGCCAGTGGTAAAACTGGATTTGGAGTGGATAAAATTTTAGAGGCCATTATTGAACGAATTCCGCCGCCAAATGGAAATCCAGATGCGCCTTTAAAAGCATTAATTTTCGATTCTGTATTCAATTCATACCGTGGAATCGAAACCTATTTTAAAGTAATTGATGGTTCGATAAAAAAGAATCAGCAAATCAAATTTATGGCGACTACTAAAATGTATCATGCTGATGAGGTAGGGACATTGAAATTGAATCAGGTTGTCAAAAACGAAATTAAAACGGGTGATGTTGGTTACTTGATTACTGGAATTAAAACGGCAAAAGAGGTAAAAGTAGGAGATACGATTACGGATGCTAAAGCACCAACCGAAAGTAGAATTGAAGGATTTGAGGATGTGAAACCGATGGTATTTGCAGGAATTTATCCTGTAGATACAGAAGACTATGAGGAGTTAAGAGCTTCGATGGAAAAACTTCAATTAAATGATGCTTCTTTGGTTTTCCAACCAGAAAGTTCAGCGGCTTTAGGATTCGGTTTCCGATGTGGATTCTTAGGAATGCTGCATATGGAAATTATCCAAGAACGTTTAGAACGTGAGTTCAACATGACGGTGATTACCACCGTACCAAACGTATCCTATCATGCATTTACCAAGAAAGAGCCAGATACTTCTATTATCGTAAATAATCCATCTGATTTACCAGATCCATCAAAATTAGAACGTGTAGAAGAGCCGTATATCAAAGCTTCGATTATTACCAAATCTGATTATGTAGGACAGGTAATGGGATTATGTATTGAAAAACGAGGGCAAATTATTAATCAAACCTATCTAACACCACAACGGGTGGAGTTGATATTCGATATGCCATTGGCAGAAATCGTTTTTGATTTTTACGATCGATTAAAAACGGTCTCGAGAGGATACGCGTCTTTTGATTACAATCCGATTGGAATGCGTACTTCGAAATTAGTGCGCGTAGATATGTTATTGAACGGTCAAACCGTAGATGCGTTATCGGCTTTATTACATGCAGATAATGCCTATACGATTGGTAAGCGCATCTGTGAGAAGTTGAAAGAATTGATTCCGCGTCAGCAATTTGATATTCCAATTCAGGCAGCAATTGGAGCAAAAATTATTGCTCGTGAAACGGTGAAAGCTTTGCGTAAAGATGTGACGGCGAAGTGTTACGGGGGGGATATTTCTCGTAAGCGTAAATTACTTGAAAAGCAGAAAAAAGGTAAGAAGCGAATGCGTCAGGTAGGAAACGTTGAAATTCCGCAGCAGGCATTTATGGCAGTCTTAAAATTAAATGACTAGCATCATAATATTGAAATAAAAAAGCCGAAAGATTTTCTTTCGGCTTTTTTTATGCTTTACTCAAAACGAATAACTCATTATAATTATTCGATTATTGAATTATTAGCTTATTGAATTAGTCTCTGCTGCCCAAAACCTGGAATCCCCAATACAATAACATGGCAAGAGACCCTAAAGCAGCAACAAGATAAGTTCTAGCTGCCCATTTTAAGGCATCTTTTGATCCTGCGAATTCTTCTTGAGAAACCATATTCTTATTTCTCAACCAGGCCAATGCCCTATTACTAGCGTCATACTCAACAGGTAGCGTTACAAAACTGAATACAGTTGCAAGCGCCATGAAAAACAATCCTGCCATCGCAATATAGAATCCGATACCGGTATTTCCAGATGCCGCTCCTAAAATCAAACCACCAATCACCAACCACTGTGAAAATCGTGAAGAAATACTTACCACAGGCACCAATTGTGACCTCATCGTTAACCAATCGTACGCTTGTGCATGTTGAACGGCATGACCAACTTCGTGAGCTGCCACAGCAGCTGCAGCTGCATTTCGTTGATTGTATACGGCTTCACTAAGGTTTACCGTTTTATCCTTCGGATTGTAATGATCGGTTAATCTTCCAGGTGTCGAAATTACTTGAACATCCGTAATTCCATGATCGGCCAACATTTTTTCAGCAATCTCGGCACCGCTCATTCCGTTTCGTAACGAAATTTGAGAGTATTTTTTAAATTTTCTTTGCAAGGTATTGCTAACAATCCAGCTAGCAAGTGCAATAACTCCGATTAAAATATAAAACATAGCTATAATTTATGATTCTTGTTTTCTAATTTGTCTCTAAATTTACAACATAAAGTATTCCATTTTATTTCGGACATGGGAAAAAATGACAAAATGACAACCAAGCCCAAAATTTTCATCTTGTATACAGGTGGAACCATTGGTATGGTTAAAGATTACAATTCCAATGTTTTGGTTCCTTTTGATTTTGATCAGATACAGGAAAGAATTCCAGAATTGAAACAATTGAATTGTATCATTGCATCTGAATCTTTCGAAACTCCAATCGATTCATCGAACATGAATGTTGATTATTTTCGGGAGATGGTTCAAATCATCGAAGACCATTATGAAGCCTTTGATGGATTTGTAATTTTGACAGGATCGGATACCATGTCGTATACGTCATCCGTGGTGAGTTTTATGATTGAAAACTTGCAAAAACCAATCATCTTCACGGGTTCTCAATTGCCTATAGGTGATTTAAGAACAGATGCGAAAGAGAATCTGATTACCGCTATTCAGATTGCTTCATCTCAGCGTAATGGAATACCTATGATTCGGGAGGTCGGATTGTATTTTGAATACAAATTATACAGGGCCAATCGAACAACGAAAATCAATGCAAACAATTTTGAGGCATTCGACTCTATGAATTATCCAATTCTTGTTGAAAGCGGGGTTCAACTCGATTTTAACTCAAAGTTTATCAATATACATTCGTACAATTCTGATCCTCCTATTTTTAGGAAAGATTTAAACACCAATATTGCTATATTAAAGCTGTTCCCTGGAATAACTGAACCAACGATTAGAGCTATCATTATGAATGAACATGTTGAGGCTGTTGTTTTAGAGTCATTTGGTTCTGGAAATGCACCTACTTCAGAATGGTTTATCAACGTGATAAAAGAGTCTATTTTGAATGGTAAAATCATTGTAAATGTGTCACAATGTATTGGTGGCGGAGTTGTTCAAGGAAAGTATGATACAAGCATTCGTTTAAAGAGAATTGGAGTTTTAAGCGCTGGCGATATGACAACTGAGGCGGCCGTTGCGAAATTGATGTATTTGTTGACCAAAAACTTATCGAAAAAAGACTTTAAAAAGTATTTTAAAAAATCCCTTAGAGGAGAAATTTCTTAGTAAAAGTTCTTTCTAAACTCAGTAATTTTTCGTTAATTGGGCGCCTGTTTCAGTAATTTTGTTTTCAACTGAACATTAACTTAGTATTATTTAATAAATGATATTAAAATTTATATCTTTAACCCGTAACTATTAAAATTAATTTATAACAAAGATGAAAAAAGTAGTAAAAGCCATTTCTTTGGCAGGATTTGTTTTTTTTGGAGCTATTCATACAGCTGTTGCACAAGAAGCTACAGTAGAAGAAGCTAAAACTTTTCACCAAATTTTAAAACAACGTTTTATTGAAGGAGATCCTTCTTTCATGGGAATTGTATTAGTGGCGTTAATCTTAGGATTGGCGATAGCAATCGAAAGAATCATCTATCTAAATATGGCAACAACCAACACCAAGAAATTAGTAGCTAATGTAGAGGATGCATTGAGCTCTGGTGGTGTTGAAGCTGCTAAAGAAGTATGTAGAAATACAAAAGGACCTGTTGCATCAATTTTTTATCAAGGATTGGATAGAGTTGATGAAGGAATTGATGAAGCTGAAAAGGCAGTGGTGTCTTATGGAGGAGTACAAATGGGTCTTTTAGAAAAGAATGTGTCTTGGTTATCTCTATTTATCGCCTTAGCACCGATGTTAGGATTCATGGGAACTGTAATTGGTATGATTGATGCATTCGATAGAATTGCAGTAGCGAACGATATTTCTCCAGCCGTTGTAGCGGGTGGTATTAAAATCGCTCTTTTAACAACGGTATTTGGTCTTATCACAGCGATTATCTTACAAATTTTCTACAATTATATCGTATCTAAAGTAGATAGTATTGTAAACAACATGGAAGATGCTTCTATTCAGTTAGTTGATCTTTTAGTGAAATATAAAAAATAACGAATTATGAAGAGTAATAAGTTATTAAACATCTCAATTGCAGTAATCTCTGTAATCGGTATCATCTTGTTTATACGAGTTGCCGCAGAGGACAAAGAAGCGTTGGGTGCTAGTGTCGATTTACAGAATTCTTTAGTAAGTCCATTGGTTTACTTCTCTACGTATCTTCTTTATGCTTCGGTGATTATCGCAATTGCCTTATCAATGATTAGCTTGGTAAGAAACCCAGATAATTTAAAGAAAACCTTGATGAGTCTTGCTGTGTTAGGTATCATCTTTTTGATTTCATACTTTACTGCCGATTCAGCTGCAGTATTAGATACGCAAGGTGCTGTATTAAAAGGTGGAGAAGAGGGTTCTACGACTAACCAAATGGTAGGAACAGGAATATGGTATAGTGTGTTTTTAGGCGCTATTGCGAGTGTATTCTTTGTATGGGACTTAGTGAAAGGATTAGTTAAATCATAATTATGGCAAGAAGAGAAAATCCAGAAATTAATGCGGGCTCAATGGCAGACATTGCGTTCCTTCTGTTAATTTTCTTCTTAGTAACTACGACTATGAATGTGGATTCTGGTGTGTCTAAGAAGTTATCGGAAAAGCCGCCACCAAATTATGAGCCACCTATCATTAAGGAAAGAAATATCTTTGAAGTAAATATCAACCGTAAGAACGAGTTGTTAGTTGAAAAGGAGAGAATGGAGCTTAAGGATTTGAAAGCTGCCGCTGTTAAGTTTATCGATAACGGTGGTGGAATTGGAAAACCAGGCGAGGATGGAACTCCAGGTACCGCATGTGACTATTGTCAAGGGGAAAGGCTTGAAACATCTTCGGATCATCCTAATAAAGCTGTAATTTCCGTTCAAAGCGATAGAGGAACTGAGTATGGTACTTATATTGCCGTACAAAACGAGTTGCTTAAAGCATACAGGGAACTAAGAGATAGGTTATGTAGAGAGCGTTATAATATGTCATTTACTGAGCTCGAAGAGGCGTATAAAGATGATAAGAATAACGAAGATCTAAAGAAAAAAGTTGAGGATATCAAAATTTCGTATCCTCAGATTATATCTGATGCGGAACCAACTTCTGCTGAATAATTTTTTAAATTTATTCTTATGTCAAAGTTTAAAAAGAAGAAAAAAGGAATGCCAGCTGTAAATACGGCTTCATTACCTGATATCGTATTTATGTTGTTATTCTTCTTTATGGTAACCACTACCATGAGAGAAACTGATTTGGTTATTGACACGCCAAGATTACCTTCTGCTACAGAAGTTAAGAAATTAGAGCATAAAAGCTTGGTTTCAACAATTTATGTTGGTAAACCTAAGGATGTAAAATATGGTACGAGCTTCAATAGAATTCAATTGAATGACAAAATAGCTACGCCAGAAGATATTCCTGCATTCATTTACAATGAACGCTCGAAAAGGGCAGAAGAAGAAGTGCCTTATATGACGACTTCCATCAAAGCAGATAGAGAATCTAATGTTGGTGTAATTACAGATATTAGATTAAAATTAAGAGATGTAAACGCTCTTAAAATTAGCTACTCAGCTGCAAAATCCTCAGATTATTAATCTTTGTAATTTATATATCAAGGGTAATCCAAAACTGGATTACCCTTTTTTTATGACTTTATTTACCTAACTTTAATCAAAATTTTACCCGTTGAGAAAGGCCTTTTTATTTTGTTGCTTTTTGAGTTTTAGTTCTCTCTCCTGGGCGCAAAAAGATTCCTTGGCGTTAGGAGAAGGATATGCTGATGATCAATTGTATTTGGCTGTCTCTTATGCGCAATTGATCAACCAACCAACATCCATAACAAGAAGCGGATTTTCATATGCCCTATCTACTGGTTTTATTAAAGATATCACTTTAAACCAGGAAGGTACTATTTCATTTGGAATTGGAATTGGATATGGCTATCAAAATATTAATCATCAATTACGCGTAGAAGAAATCAATGGCTCGACTATTTTTGGGAATTCCACGGGACTAACAGATAATACGTTTACGGTCCAGAATTTAGAATTTCCGCTCGAAATTAGATGGCGAACTTCTTCAAGTAATAAATACGATTTCTGGAGAATTTATACAGGTATTAAGTTCTTGTATAATCTTGGAAACCGATTTGAGTTTAGCGAAAATTCGAATCGTTTCTCCTACAAAAATGTTTCGGCTTTTAATAATTTTCAATATGGACTAACCCTCTCTGTAGGTTATGATGCTATCAATGCGCATCTCTTTTATGGATTAACTCCGATTTTCTCTGAAGCCTCATTTACTAATGAATCCATCAATACTAAAATTATTCAATTCGGTATTGTCTTCTATATTTTATAAAAAATTGTAGAATAAAAGTGAGGTAAAGATTCCGATAAAAAAGCCGACATACATTTCTTTTTCCTTTTCCGCTTTTAAGTATAACAAAGCACTAGATAAAAAGCCAGATAAAAGGATACTCAGAACAATCAGAATTAAAAAAGATCTTGAATAATAGCTATTCAAATGAAGAAAAAATCCTACAGCAATTCCCATTGCGACAAGACGTAAACTCACTTTAATTCGAAAAAAAGAAAGAAAGTAGACAAATGCCAATGCTGCAGCACTTGAATAATAGAGGGCTCCTAAATCTCTGAAATTAGGTATTACAAATAACGTTTTACCAATCATAAAAAACAATACTAGCATCACTAATACTGGTAATTTTCGTTCATTTAATGATGTTTGATCATAATTGGTCAAGACACCTAATCTTTTAAAAAGAAATACAAACAATACAGGAATCAAATAGGTAGTCAAAAAAATTAACGTGATAATAGCCAATTTCTGCTCGCTTGCGAAGTAGATGGGTACCATTAGAAAGTAACATAGGGTTACCAGTGTCGGAATCACAATTGGATGCAAGAGAACAGCTATGAATCGCAATAATCGCATTAGATTTCTTTTCGTAATCGTGCCACTGGAATGTCCAGTTGTTCTCGGTATTTTGCTACGGTTCTTCTTGCAATAGGATATCCTTTTTCTTTTAAAATTTTAGATAGCTTCTCGTCTGTTAAAGGCTTTTTCTTATCCTCTTCGGAGATTACGCTTTCTAATATGTTTTTGATTTCTCTGGTGGATACCTCTTCACCCTGATCATTCGTCATTGATTCTGAAAAGAATTCTTTAATCAACTTTGTTCCGTAGGGAGTAGTAACATATTTACTATTTGCAACTCGTGATACCGTAGACACATCCATATTGATTTGTTCTGCAATATCCTTTAAAATCATAGGTTTCAACTTTCGTTCGTCACCTGTCAGAAAATAATCGTACTGAAAATGCATAATTGCATTCATGGTAACCAAAAGGGTTTGTTGCCTTTGTTTGATAGCATCAATAAACCATTTGGCAGCATCTAATTTCTGTTTGATAAAGAAAACAGCATCTTTCTGAGACTTATTTTTCGTTTCAGATTCCTGATATCCCCTCAATAGATTCACATACTCTCTGGACACATGTAACTCTGGAGCATTTCTAGAGTTCAGTGTTAAATCCAATTCTCCGTCAATGATTTTAATACTGAAATCAGGAACAATCTGTTCGATCATTTTCGAATTACCACTGTAGGAATTTCCAGGTTTCGGATTCAATCTAGCGATTTCTCCAATAGCATCTTTGAGTTCCTCCTCATCAATTTGAAACTTATCTAATAGTTTATTGTAATGCTTTTTAACGAAATGATCGAAGGCCGTCTCCAAAATTTCTATGGCTACTTGTCTTGTCTCATTTCGTTTTTTTGCCTTCAGCTGAATAATTAAACACTCTTGCAGGTTTCTTGCACCAACACCAATTGGATCTAGTTTTTGTACTGTTTTTGTAAGTACTTCCAAGACTTTTTCCTCGGTCGTAAATATATTTCCAGTAAAGGCTAAATCGTCAACAAGATCAAGAATTTCTCTTCTTAAATATCCGGTTTCATCAATACTACCTACCAAAAATTCTGCAATGGCTGTTTCTTCGTCATCGAGGCGAAAAGTGTTTAATTGATTTTTTAAAGATTGATGAAATGTTGTTCCTGCAGCATAAGGAATTGATTTTTCCTCGTCATCGGCCGAATAGTTATTTGTCTGCGTTTTATAACTTGGGATTTCATCATCACTCAGATACTCATCAATATTGATATCCTCAGCATCAATCTTATCTGTTCCAGAATCATCATATTCGGATTCAAATTCGGTATCAATAGAATCAGAGGCTTCTTTACCCGTATCTAATGCTGGATTCTCCTCAATTTCTTGTTTTAAACGCTCTTCAAAGGCCTGCGTAGGCAATTGAATCAACTTCATTAACTGAATTTGCTGAGGAGATAATTTTTGTAAAAGTTTCTGTTGTAAACTTTGTTTTAGCATATAAACAAATATAAGAAAAGCGGTAAAGAAAAATCGCCATTAAGAATTTAATGGCGATCGCTGTAATTTATTTTTAAGTATTCTAGAATTCTGCGTTTTGAGGTGTTCTTGGGTAAGGAATCACATCCCGAATATTCCCCATTCCGGTTACAAACTGAACCAATCGTTCAAAACCTAATCCGAATCCAGAATGAACTGCAGTACCAAACTTACGTAAATCTAAATACCACCATAATTCTTCCTCTTCAATACCTAAGGCTTTCATCTTCTCCACCAGAACCTCATACCGTTCTTCCCTTTGAGAACCACCCACAATTTCTCCAATTCCTGGGAACAATACATCCATCGCTCTTACAGTTTTACCATCTTCATTCAAACGCATGTAAAACGCTTTAATATTGGCTGGATAATCAAATAAGATTACAGGGCTTTTAAAGTGCTTTTCTACTAAATAACGCTCATGTTCAGATTGTAAATCTGCGCCCCATTCATGAATTGGGAATTGAAACTTTTTCTTTTTATTCGGTTTAGAGTTTTTCAAAATCTCAATGGCTTCCGTATAAGAAACACGTTTGAAATTGTTGTCAACTACAAAATGTAATTTCTCTAACAAACCTAATTCACTTCGTTGTTGTTGCGGTTTAGCTTTTTCTTCCTGAGCAAAACGTTGATCTAAAAACGCTAAATCATCTTTACAGTGCTTTAAAGCATAAGACAATACCGACTTAATAAAATCTTCTGCTAGATCCATGTTGCCATCTAAATCAATAAAGGCTACTTCTGGTTCAATCATCCAGAACTCTGCTAAATGACGCGTTGTATTTGAATTCTCAGCTCTAAACGTAGGACCAAAGGTATATACTTTACTTAATCCCATCGCATAGGTTTCCGCTTCTAATTGTCCTGAAACTGTAAGGTTCGTTTCTTTTCCAAAAAAGTCTTTGGAGTAGTCGGTTTTTCCATCTTCAGTTTTAGGAGTCTTCTCCGGATCTAAAGTTGATACTCGAAACATTTCACCTGCTCCCTCCGCATCTGAACCCGTGATAATAGGTGCATTCATGTAATGAAAATCATTTTCCTGAAAGAATTTATGAACAGCAAAAGATAACTTTGAACGGACACGCATTACGGCACTAAATGTATTCGTTCTCACACGTAGGTGCGCATTTTCTCTGAGGAATTCTAAACTGTGTTTTTTAGGTTGAATTGGATAGTCATCCGGATTCGAATCACCAAGAATTTCAATCTCAGATACTTGGATTTCTACGCTTTGGCCACGTCCTTGACTTTCTACCAGTGTGCCTTTTACAGAAATTGCAGCTCCTGTTGTGATGCGCTTCAATGTCTCTTCTGAAGTATTTTCAAAATCAATAACACATTGAATATTGTTGATTGTTGAACCATCATTTAAAGCAATAAATCGATTGCTTCTAAAAGTTCTAACCCATCCTTGAAGGTGCACTTCTTGAAGTAACAAATCAGCAGTCAATAATTCCGCAACATTTTTGGTCATCATTTCAGAAAAATTTAATGTTTTCGAATAGTGGTCAAAGATACTTTATTCAATAGAATTGAATAAAATTTTAGTCGGTTTTCTTAGAATTCTCCTCCGTTACCGATACAATCTTAATTTTAGGTTCTTTAAATACTTTCTTGTTGGCGATTTTTCGCTCAAAGGTCAGTAGGAGTGAAGGCAATAAAATCAGATTAGATATCATGGCCAATAAAAGCGTTGCAGAGACCAAACCACCTAAAGAAATAGTTCCGCCGAAACTCGATAAGGTAAAGACCAAAAATCCAAAGAAAAGAACGATAGAAGTATAGAACATACTAACCCCGGTTTCTCTCAAAGCTGCATAAACAGAGGGTTTAATTTTCCATTTATTCACGATCAATTCCTGTCGATATTTTGCCAAGAAGTGAATGGTATCATCTACAGAAATACCAAAGGCAATACTAAATACCAAAATGGTAGAAGGCTTAATCGGTATATCAAAAAATCCCATCAATCCTGCCGTAATCAACAACGGAAGAATATTCGGAATTAAGGAGATCAAAATCATTTGTGGTGACCTAAACATCCAAGCCATAAAGATCGCAATCAGCAAAATAGCAAGTGATAAGGAAAGTACTAAATTTTTAATCAGATAGTTGGTTCCTTTTATGAATACATATGCTTTTCCAGTAATTGAAACCGTGTAGTTTTCTGATGCAAACTCTTTGTCTATTACTTGTTGCAATCGTTCCTGAATGATGTCCATTTTATCGGTTCCAATATCTTTCATATAAGTGGTCATTCGTGCATAACGACCCGTAGAATCGACAAAACTTTTTAGCATTCCAGCATCACTTTCTGAGTTTTTGGTGTAGGCAAATATGTAGCTTCTTTCTTGTGATGTTGGAAGTTGATAATACTTCGGATTTCCGCGATAGTAGGCTTGTTTCGAATATTTAACCAGATTAACAATCGAGATGGATTTCGAAAGCTCAGGAAAAGACTCAATAATATCATTAATTTTCTCCATTCGCTTTAATGTCGACAGCTTCATAACACCCTTTTCTTTTTGAGTGTCGATAAGTATTTCGAGTGGCATCACACCCCCGAATTCACGCTCGAAGAATTTAATATCATCATAGAACCCCATGCTTTTTGGCATGTCTTCAATTAAACTGCCTGAAACGCGAATTTGATAGATTCCGATAATTCCCAAAATGATGAAAAATACCGTTGTAAAATATACGGTGATTCGCTGTTCACGAACCATTTTCTCCATCCAATCGACCACTTTTTCTATCCATTTACGTTCCAAATGATCGAGATGTTTTTCTTTTGGAACAGGCATGAAACTATAAATAATTGGTATGATCAATAATGCTAAAATGAAAATACTAACAATATTCACAGATGCGAGAATACCAAACTCGCGCAACAAACTGCTCTTTACAAATACGAATGTCGCAAATCCAGATGCCGTAGTGATGTTGGTCATTAAGGTCGCATTTCCAATTTTGGAAATGACACGTTGTAATGACTTGGCCTGATTTCCGTGTTTTTTGATTTCCTGCTGATATTTATTGATCAAGAATACCGCATTCGGAACTCCAATTACAATGATTAATGGCGGAATTAAAGCCGATAGAACTGTAATTTCATAGCGGAACCATCCTATGAATCCAAAAGCCCAGACAACACCAATTAAAACAACTAAAAGTGTAATGAATGTAGCTCTAAAAGATCTAAAAAAGAAGAAAAAGATGACTGCTGTAATCAATAGCGCACCGAAAACAAATAAACCAATCTCATCCTGAATATTCTGAGCATTTAACGTTCGGATGTAAGGCATTCCCGAAATTCGAACATCAACATTGTATTCTTTTTCGAAATTTTCAATTACCGGAATTAACTTATCATTAATGAAGTTGATTCGTTTCGGTGTGTTGATAATTTCCTTTTTTATGTAAATCGCTGTCTGCAGCGTCCCTGTTTCTTTATTGAATAATAGATTGTCATAAAAGGGTAATTTCTCGAATAGCTGATGTTTAATATCATCAACCTCTTTTTTAGTATCTGGAACCTTTTTATACAGCGGTTCTAAAACAAATTTTCGCTTTCGTCGATCTGCTTTAAGGGTTTTAACGTCTGCAATAGAGAGCGTAAGATCAATTTCCTCTAAATTCTTAAACTCTTCAACTAAAGCATTCCATGCATTGAATTTTACAGGTTCAAATATGGTAGCATCTTTTACACCCAGGATGACTAGATTTCCTTCTTCTCCAAAAATTTCAAGAAACTTGTCATATTCGATATTTACCTCGTGATTCTCGGGAAGTAAATTTGCTTCTGTATATGAGAATCTCATGTATTTCATTTGAGAGGCTAAAAACGCAGTAACCAGAACAATACCAAGGATCACCAAGAAGCGGTTTCGTAAGATTAGTCGTGCAACTCTAGTCCAGAAGCTCATTAAAATTAATTTTTTGCAAAGGTAGTTAAAAACTAGGCGGTAAAATAAAAAGAGTGCCCTTAAGAGCACCCCTTTATAAAATTATAAGTAAGTCTATTAAATAGTCATGATTTCTTTTTCCTTCACATTGAATTTTTCATCTGCCATTTTTACGAAAGAGTTTGTCAATTCCTGAATATCATCTTCACTATTCGACATTAAATCCTCAGAAATATCAAGTTTTTTTAGATCATTATTTGCTTCTTTTCTTGCGTTACGTACACCAACCTTGGCATCTTCTGCAATGGCTTTGGCTTGTTTTACCAATGATAATCTTCGTTCTTCAGTTAATGGTGGTACATTAATCATGATCATATCACCATTATTCATTGGATTGAAACCAAGATTTGCAATCATAATTGCCTTTTCAATTTCAGCTAGCATGCTTTTTTCCCATGGCTGAATGCTAATGGTTCGAGCATCTGGCGTATTGATATTCGCCACCTGGCTCAATGGAGTCTGAGATCCGTAATATTCAACCATCACGGTGCTTAGCATAGCTGGAGTTGCCTTCCCAGCTCTGATGCTCACGAATTCCTTTTCAAGGTGCTTCATGGCATGATTCATAGCTTCTTTTGCAGTGTCTAAAATGAATTCAATTTCTTCATTCATAGTATTCGTATTTTCTGAATTTCTTGATTCTAATTATCAACAACAGTACCAATCTTCTCACCCGAAACTAATTTTAGAAGATTTCCTTTGGTGTTCATATCAAATATAATGATTGGTAATTTGTTCTCTTCACTCAACGTAAATGCCGTCATATCCATCACTTTTAATCCTTTTTCAATAACATCTTTAAAGGTAATATTATCGAATTTTTTAGCATTTTCGTCTTTTTCTGGATCTGCAGTATACACACCATCAACACGGGTACCCTTTAAAATAGCATCTGCATTAATCTCAACGGCACGAAGAACAGCAGCGGTATCGGTAGTGAAATATGGGTTTCCTGTTCCGCCTCCAAAAATCACAACTCTTCCTTTTTCCAAATGACGAATGGCCCTTCTTTTGATATATGGCTCTGCAATTTCTTTGATTTCAATAGCAGTTTGCAAACGTGTGTGAAGACCAGCATCTTCTAACGCGCTTTGCAGTGCCAGGCCGTTGATACATGTGGCTAACATTCCCATGTGATCCCCTTGAACACGATCCATTCCATTGCTCGCACCAGCAATTCCTCTAAAGATGTTTCCGCCACCAATAACGATAGCAACTTCAATACCTTTTTCAACAACTTCTTTTATTTCCTCTGCATATTCTGAAAGTCTTTTGGGATCGATTCCGTAGTTGCGTTCCCCCATTAGTGCTTCACCGCTCAATTTTAAAAGGATTCGTTTGTACTGCATCAGTGCGTGTCGTTTTTTCGTTCATTGCAAAACTACATATTTTTTAGAAAGTTTCGGAGTGTGTAGATCACTAAAATTAGTTCGTTACCAGCCTTTAAATCAAATGTTTTTTTAATTCTTGTTTTACAGCATTTTAGCCTTTGCAGATGAATTAAAAATGATTAATTTTGCAGCCAATTTCAAAGAATCTAAAATGAATATTACAAAAGAAAATGTGGATGCTTTAAATGCTGTAGTAAAAGTTGATATTGTAGCAGAAGATTACCAAGATAAAGTAACAGAGGTATTAAACGATTACCGTAAGAAAGCAAATATCCCAGGATTTAGAAAAGGACACGTGCCTTTAGGGATGGTAAAAAAGCAATATGGAAAATCTGTAATGATTGATGAGGTAAACAAATTGTTACAAGAATCTTTAAACAAATTCTTAGTTGAAGAGAAATTAGATATTCTTGGAAATCCATTACCTGTTGTAAAAGACGATTTCAATTGGGATGCAGATTCCTTTTCTTTTGAATTTGAATTAGGTCTAGCACCAGAATTCGAAATCAATTTGAAACCAAAAAAGAAAATCACTCAATATAAAGTTATTTCTACCGATAAATTAATCGAAGAGGAGGTAACAAACTTGAGGTCCAGATATGGAAAAATGAAAACTCTTGAGGCTGTTGAAGAAGGAGCAAATATCACGGCTACTTTTATCAATGAAGAAAAGGAAATCAATAAGAAATCTACATTCTCTGTAAAGGACATTAAGGGTAAAACGAATGCTAAAAAACTTACCGGAAAGAAAGTAGGTGATGTACTTGAATTAAAGACAAAAGGATTATTCAATGATGATCATAAATTACAACATGTGTTAGGTGTTTCTCACGATGATGCTCACGGATTAGATATCAAAGTACAAGCAACTGTTGAAGAAGTTTCTACAGTTGAATTGGCCGATTTAGACAAGGAATTGTTCGATAAGTTAATTCCTGATGGTTCTGTAAGCACCGTAACTGAATTGAAAGAAAAAATCAAAGAAGATTCTGAGAAACAATTTCAGCAGCAGGCAGATCAGCAGTTATTAAATGCCGTAACTGAGTACCTAATTGAGAATACGAAATTTGACTTACCAGCAGAATTCTTAAAGAAGTGGTTGCAATCTGCAGGTGAAAAAGCCTTGACTCCAGAAGAAGCAAATGAAGAGTACGAGAAGTCAGAAAAAGGACTGCGCTATCAATTGATCGAAGGTAAATTGATGAAAGATAATGACATCAAAGTTGATTATGCAGAATTAATGGAGTATACAAAAGGATTCATAAAAGCTCAAATGGCACAATTCGGAAACTTAAATCCGGAAGAAAAAGAATTGAATGATATTGCGGGAAGAGTGCTAACAAATCAAGATGAAGCTCAAAAATTACAAACGCAATTAATCAGTCAGAAGCTAATGACGTTCTTTAAAGAAAACATGGACTTCAAAACTAAGGAAGTAACTTACGAGCAATTCATTAAAGAAGTGTACAAATAAGATGCAATCAAAACCGATATAAAACCTGAATTTATTTCAGGTTTTTTTATCCCTTACATCGAATAAAACATTAAAAGAATAGTTAGTATCTTTACATAATAAATGATTAAAATAAAGATGGATTACAATAAAGAATTTGAAAAATACGCTACCAAACATCATGGAATTAGTAGTCTGTATTACAATAAAATTACGAGTAGTTTAACCCCTTACATCATGGAGGAGCGTCAGATGAACATCACTCAAATGGATGTGTTCTCACGTTTAATGATGGATAGAATCATTTTTTTAGGGACGGCTATAAATGATCAAGTTGCAAATATCATTCAAGCACAATTGCTTTTCTTAGAAAGTGTTGATGCGAATAAAGATATTTCGATTTATATCAATTCTCCAGGTGGAAGTGTGTATGCTGGATTAGGGATTTATGATACGATGCAGTTTATCAAGCCTGATGTCGCAACAATCTGTACGGGTATGGCAGCCTCAATGGGAGCTGTATTAATGTGCGCCGGACAAAAAGGAAAAAGAAGTGCCTTACCACATTCAAGAGTAATGATTCACCAACCGTTAGGTGGTGCACAAGGCCAGGCATCTGATATTGAAATTACGGCAAGAGAAATCTTGAAATTAAAAGACGAGTTGTATGCAATTATTGCAAAACACTCTGGACAAACGATAGAAAAAGTTCACAACGATTCTGACAGAGATTACTGGATGAAAGCAGAAGAGGCTAAAGCATACGGAATGGTTGACGAAGTCTTAAGTAGACACTAATTATGACAAAAGAAAAAGATTTAGAATGTTCATTTTGTGGCCGAAAGAAGGTTGAGACCGACTTGCTAATTGCCGGAATCGAAGCTCACATTTGTGATAAATGTATTGAGCAGGCTCACGGTATTGTGCGCGAAGAAATTTCTGAATCAAAAACAAATACACTTTCAAGCGAACTGATTCTAAAAAAACCGAAAGAAATTAAGGCGTTTTTAGATCAGTATATTATTGGTCAGGATCAGACTAAAAAATCAATGTCGGTCGCCGTTTATAATCACTACAAACGATTACTGCAAACCAAAGATGAGAACGATGTTGAAATTGAAAAAAGCAATATCATTCTTGTAGGAGAAACCGGAACGGGTAAAACATTAGTGGCCAAAACCATCGCAAAAATGCTGAACGTGCCATTTGCCATTGTCGATGCGACGGTATTAACTCAGGCTGGATATGTTGGAGAAGATGTAGAAAGTATTTTGAGTCGTCTTTTACAAGCTTCAGATTATGATGTGGCCAAGGCAGAAAGAGGAATCGTTTTTATTGATGAGATTGACAAGATTGCCAGAAAAGGGGATAACCCTTCTATTACTCGAGATGTTTCAGGAGAGGGTGTGCAGCAAGCTTTGTTAAAACTGTTAGAAGGTGCACAGGTTAATGTGGCGCCAAAAGGTGGAAGAAAGCATCCAGATCAAAAATTCATTGAGGTCGATACCAAAAATATTCTGTTTATTGCCGGAGGTGCTTTTTCAGGAATTCAAAGAACAATCAGCAAGCGTTTGAATATGCAGGCTGTAGGATTTAGTGCTTCTATTGAAGAAGATAAAATTGATGAAGATAATTTATTGCAATACATCATTCCTGCCGATTTAAAAGAATTCGGATTAATTCCAGAGATTATTGGTAGACTTCCGGTGCTAAGTTATATGAATCCGTTAGATGCGATTACATTGCGTTCTATTTTAACGGAGCCAAAAAATTCAATTATTAAGCAGTATACCAAGTTATTCGGAATGGATGAGGTTGAATTTACAATTGATGACGGGGCATTGGATTATATTGTCGAAAAGGCAGTAGAATACAAGTTGGGTGCACGAGGATTGCGTTCGTTATGTGAGGCAATTTTAACGGATGCTATGTTCGAATTACCAAGTACAGAAGAGAGAGAATTCAAGGTAACTAAGGAATATGCAGCTGCAAAGTTGACGAACTCAACATTGAAAAAACTTAGAGCGGCTTCTTAAGAAGTTTTTCAGCCCTTTTAAACGTTAAAATTTGACAAGGAAAAATAGATGAATTCCTATATTTGTCTATTCCCTTATTTCTGATGATTAGCAAACATACCATAGATCGTGTTTTTGAAACGGCCCGCCTCGAAGAGGTGATTGGTGAGTTTGTACAATTAAAAAAATCCGGAAGTAATTTTAAGGGTTTAAGTCCGTTCACCAAGGAGCGTACTCCATCGTTTATGGTGTCCCCGGTGAAACAAATCTGGAAAGATTTTTCTTCGGGTAAAGGAGGTAATGTGATTTCTTTTCTGATGGAACACGAACATTTTTCCTATCCGGAGGCTATCAAATGGCTGGCTAAAAAATACAATATCGATATTGAAGAAACCGAACAAACGGACGAACAGAAACAACAGCAAAACGAACGTGAAAGCATGTTTCTGGTATCCAATTTCGCCAAAGAATATTTTCAGGA
>Ga0213864_10000345_pt1 | contig 20665 bp, 16 predicted proteins | sample PICome_5_FD_160078 | JGI IMG/M metagenome (GOLD analysis project Ga0213864, IMG submission 160078) | Coastal seawater microbial communities near Pivers Island, North Carolina, United States - PICO247 | ecosystem: Environmental > Aquatic > Marine > Coastal | place: USA: North Carolina... | reverse complement strand
CCTCCGACCCCTCCTCCACCGGCCACCCCACCGAACAGTCCACCGAGCCCTCCACCTCCGAGCCCTTCTCCGCCAAGCCTTCCACCGAGCCCTCCGCCTCCGATCACGCCTCCACCCTGGCCCCCGCCACCCGATCTGTCGGCCTACCGAAACAAGATGACCTCTATGAACCGAGATCTGTACCTCATGGTCGAAACGGCAGACTACGGTTCAAAACCCGCACTTCAGTCGAATGGAGGCTTGTCTCCCGATGGGAGCATCAAGGATTGCCCATGGAACAACGACAACGACCCCGACAAAATCTTTTTGGTAAGCTTGATAAATAATATTGCGCATGGATTTGTGCATTCCAACAACGCCAAGGGCAACGTTTGGCATTTTGCGGGTGGTCTGCTGGATGAGCAACATCGTAACTCCAACCCCCCGGACCCAGCGACTGGCTTCTTGGGAGGGGTCAAAAATCACCTCACGTGGGGAGATTGCTCCAAGGAGTCGTTCACAAACGTCCAGTATAGGATTGCCATGGATGACCTACCTGGCGTTCCGGTCAAGCTTCATTGGTGCGAACGACTCGATACGACCCCGTACCACACATTTTTACAACCCAAACATGTCCTGATCGCAACTCCGTTCGCAGTCTTGGCTACCCCGACTTTGGCTCTCGACAGCCCGTCTGCCTCGAGTACCGGCTCGCGCGCGACGGCGGGAATCTCTACAAGTACTACGAGGAGCTCATCGACTTTGTTGTAGCGAGCACCGACCGCGCCATGCCTTACGTCGATCTCTTCAACGAGGTCGTATTTAAGAACGCCTGGCTCTGTGCGACCAACAGCCCCACGGTCCCTGGATACTCACCTCCGGGTTCTGGTCAGTACTCGTGCGACGACGCGTCAAGCGGTCGTGTTACTTTCCCGTGGGCGTATGGCAAGAGTGCAAACGGGGGGAACTTTGAGGAGATTGCCCCGACAGACCGCACATTCTGGCAGATGTACGCGGGACAAAAAAACGCGACCGCCTACGCAGAGGCGTGGTGCCATTCGGCCAAGTACATGAAGTCCAAGATCAACACCAAAATTGTATACAACGACTTTGGCCAACTCGCAGACGTCGACAGTCGGATTGCCCGCGTTCGCGCGCACTTAGACCTGATGACCTCCTCCTGCGTCGACGCGGTCGGATTCCAGTCCCACGAGGGCTGTGGATACGTCTCTACCTACGGCTCCTGGACGCAGGTGGGGTACGCGCAAATTCGCAACAAGATCATAGGTAACTGGGAGTTAATCAGCAACCACTTCTCAGACAAACGGTTGGAGATTCATCTAACCGAAATTGATTTCACGAACTGCTTGGCAAACCCGTATTCGTTTACAATGAACTCGAACGGGACCTTCCCGCTTGAGCACGACTACAGAGGAATCGGAACCACACGATGGGATCAGTTTTACGTCTACGCGCATCTCTTGTTTTCGCTCTGCTTCCGGTTCGAATGGTGAGGCTCTGCTCTCACATTTTCCGTTTCCTTTACCTGCCACAGCCCAGCATACCTGTGTGGTGTAAGCTCACCAACCCTCTCATATTTCAGGTGTACATTTTTGGGACTTTGGGGCGTTACAGTGCGTTGCCATTCACTTGCACAAGTTGTGGTGCATAGCATGCGAATTCAACAGAGTCTTGGCCTGCCCGCTCGCAGGACCAGTTCCGTTGGGTCCAGGGCAACAGCATAAGCGAGGACCACTTTACATACTTTGATCTTGCCAACCGACCTCACGCGAGCTGGTACGCCCTCCTGGACGCCATCGACAACAAGGTTCAAGATGATTGCAGCGACCTTTCGGCCCTATACAGCGCCGGCAGGAACGAACTGGCAAACTACTGCGACTACTTTACTAACACGTTGGATCCCATGGTCAACGCAGTGCCTCGGCCTCCGAGCCCGCCGATTTCGCCTCCAAATCCACCGCCCGGTCCACCGCAATCCCCCGCTCCTCCGTTCAGCCCACCTCCTGCACCCTGGCCGAGCCGACCGCAGTTTCTGAAGCACACAGACAGCTGCCTCCCGAGTTCCTCTACTGGGACCCACGGGTTTGTCTCTCACGGCGCTTACCCTCTTCAGATGGGAAGTGATGGAATCACGGCTGGAAATCTGCGCAGCGACAAGTGCTTTGACAACAACCCATCGATGCCTTGCTGCACCGACGCGGCGACCGGGGTAACGACTATTGTGCAGCAAAACACACAGCCGGTCAAGTACCACCACTTTGAAATTCCGGCAGTTCGCGCGGCGCAGGCGGAGGCTAATGGAGGCATGTATGTCTATCTGCAAGAGTATTTTGGCTCTGCGACCTACTACCTTGCTCCTTTTGGCCCTGTGTACGTTGCGCAGTCGCGCGGGGACACTGTGAGCAACATGATTGCATGCACGGGCGAACTCCCAGGCACAATTCCAACCAACGGCGCGGACACCAACAAGATCTACACAGTGCTCTGCCCAGTGACCCCGGCGTACCCGCACATCATCGTGGTCCATGGTAGGATCGCAGCCGAGCTAGCTTGCATCGGCGAGGTCCGTGTCTGCTCGGTGCAACAAACCATCCCCAATCCTCCATCGGCTCCGCATCCGCCATCGGCGCCTCCAAGCCCTGTGTTTCCCCAAAACATGCCGCGCAGTCCTCCCCCGCCCGCTCCTGTGTGGCCCTTACCGACCGAAACGGCGAACCTGCAATCGTACCGTGACATTCTCACTGCGGCTAACAAGAAGATGTTATTTATGCTCAACGTGCGCGACAATTCATGGATGAACGCCAATCTAGCATCTCTGGTCCCGGCAAACACATTTCCGACGGAAAGTTGGATCAACGACCGAGAGTCGCGCGATTTTTTCATGCGACTAGTCAGGGACATGGGTCATGGCTATGTTCAAGCCAACGCCGGTAAGCCAATCAATTGGTATCACAACAACATCTTATCTGCCTCGCGCTGTGAGGACGTTACGGACCCGCTGCAAAACTACTTTAGCATGGAGAATATGGGCCGTGGATACGACGTGGATGGTGTCTTTGAGTACGGACACGGGGATGCGCTCACGGACGTCGAGCTCAAGTTTCACGCGGTACGGCCGTGTCCCCACCTTAGCTTGTTTGCGCCACATCCTCAATCTTAGCAAATCTCATTGGCGCCTCGCAGATAGGCTACAACGGAGGTGTGGCGCCGCTGCACGTCTTGTTGAATCTCCCCATTCGGTGCTGGTATAAGGCGGAGCGTGTGTTGCACTTGAAACTTTTTATATTAGCTGTAGGGACTTGTGGGGACTTCTACCGACCGCCTGCCCCCCTCCCCCCTCCCCATTCCATATCCCCACAGGATGGATGAGTCCGCCTATCTGGGAGTACTACATTAAGCGAGACGGCACGCTGCGTTACCACTTTCGCGATTTCATTGACTACGTCGGTGAAAAGTTGCCTTCTGGAACAATCACAATCTTTGAGCTATTCAACGAGATATCTGACTGCAACGGCTTCAACAACCCGTCCGGGTTTTTCCAGGACGGCGTTCGGTGCACATCGTCGATTCACCATCCACCCTACGTTGGATTATTACAAAACCCCAGTGATTGCGGCATCACTACCAACCGATGGGACTATTTTGACGTTCTGGCGCTGCCGAACGAGCGCGCCTCGTCCGCAGACTGTCCACAGTGCAGCGGGCCTGGCGTCACCGCGAACAATAAGGCACAGATTTGGTGTGAGCTCGCACTCCGGGCGAGAGTCAAATGGGGCTTCCCGGCCGTCGCATAGTGAACACAAAACGTCTCGAACCGCCTGCGCTGTGATCACTATTGCTTCTCATGTGCCATCCTCTGACTTTCGCAGCAACGACTACGATGTCAGTCCTGACAACGGAGGCAGTCGAGCATCTTACGCTCTACAACTTGCCCGCACGATTGCCGCGACCACACTGCAGTCCTACCAGAAGACATCCCTGCTAGGACCGGGACTGTACGAAAACGAGGATGATTTGCAGTGCATCAACGCGATCGATGTCATTGGCATGCAGTGAGCAAAGCAATAGATACTTTGTTTACTTTTTCACCTCATTGAATCTCCTCGCTTTTGCTTGCAGATCTCACTACGGCTGCAACAGCATCAACGGAGGGAATACATACACACACCAAGCAATTGACGACTACATTCAGACCCGCATGAACACAGTCGAGACTATGGCTAAGGCACTGACATCTGTGGGCTACACCAAGATTTTGGAAGTCCACAGTGAGCCTTCACTACAGAATTCACACCTTTCGTGTGTTTCTATGCTGTTTCACTTCATACACCATTGTCTGATCACGCCCCGCAGTGACCGAAATCGACTTTACAAACTGCCACACCAAGCACGTATCGGGCAACGACTACCAGGCCATCTACGGATATACAATCGACAATGCCACGGGTATGCCGTTTCCCGCGGCCGATGGGCGGTCGCCTTACCAAGACCCGGTCGACACGGAGCAGTACTCCAAGTTTTACGCTTTCGCCCACGCCATATTTACGAGCTGCTGGGCATCTCCTTATTGCACCATGATGGCAAACTGGGGAACGTTTGGTAAGCGGTGCAGGTGTCAAAACCCGCACGCAGCGGAAACACACTCACTATCGCATGTCGCCCGCAGATCAGTGGAGATGGGGGCCTATCAGCGATCTAAACAACAACATCCTGTGGGACACTGACCACTTCACACTATTCGTGAGTTTTTGCCTGCTAACATCACCGCACCTTTGCTAATCTGACCTGACACCCCAAATGTTTTCTCAGGACCTAAACAGAAAGCCTACCGCTGCCTTCTACGCGCTGGCTGACTGTGCGAAGAGCTATATTCAAACTCATATTTCACTTCGAGTCGCTTAGCTGCACTAACACTCACTCAAGACACCCCATTTTGTAGCAATCGCGGGGCGCAAACACACCAACTGCAACGATGGAAGCGACCTGAGCGCTCGCCCGTCATTGATTGCACACTGCCAGAGCACTTCCCGACCCATGGCGCCATCTATCTACAAAGTCAACCCGCCACCGAGCAAGCCTTCTCCGCCTGTGACTCCACCAATTCCTCCAATCACACCCCCATCGCCCTTGGTACCGCCTCCGTCATGCCCATCTCCTTTGATCCCACCAGCCCCGCCTCTTTCTGAGTGGACCTGCTACCCGGGGATTGGCACCAAGTCTGACGCCACCTCTGGGGCAACGATTTCCAGCACAAATGGCTACTATTCGGTGTACACTCCTGTTGGCTCCCCGGGACAACTTGGAGGTCTGGCGATTCAAAATCTTTTCAACGGCCGCAGCGACCCCTACGAGGTCGCAGGCCACTGGGGCCACTTTTGCACCGACCAAGTATCCGGAAAGCGAGGCGCGGCCACGATTGTTCCCAACCCTCTGCAGACGGAAATGGTCAATAGGTTTACTAAGCTTCCCGTTTACATCCAACTTCAGGACTTGTTCTATACACCCTCAACCGCGACGGATGCCTTCTACATGGTACCGTTCCGCGTCTACGCGGGCTCCGTAGCCAATCTGTATGCACACCGCTGCGACGGAGGTCAGGAAGACGGTACGTCGGGCACGACCGGGACATCAAACAATGGGAAATCGTACGTGGTCGTTTGTCCATATGATGGGGCAACATACGACCGATTTACGGTGATCAAGGGCACTAGCAGCACTTATTTTTGCATCGGTGAGATCAACATCTGCACGGCTACGGACCTTTCACCTTCTCTCCCACCTGCCCCCCCATCGGAGCCCGCTCCAGGAGCTCCCCCGCCAGTTCCGTTTCCTCCAACAATGCCCTGCACTGTAGACACTGCGCGCGTTAATGTAGCTAACGCGCACTGGTCGATCACCAACGCGGGAAGCATTACGCCCGCACACGGAGCGAGCTCTGATCTCAATGTCGTCGAGTCTGGCGGAGTCGACTATGCAGCACACCAATGGGTCGAGGCCACTGCAGCTGCAGATGCACTGAACCCGCCATGGAATCTCCCCTGGTACCTTTCATACGGTAAATACGAGCCTTCTGATACGACGGGTGTGCAAAATGATGTTGTCATTCAAGTCGACTTCGACCCAACGTCGTCCACGCCAGTTCCTGTTGGGACTGGGAAGGTGAGCTACGAACGCACCGTAAACACAGGAGATGGCGTTGGACAGGAAGCGACACAGAGGTACAACGACTTGATTTGTCTCAAGCACGGCTTGACAATCGCTTCAGGAACGGCGTGCGAATCGTTTGAGAGCTGCCAAGCCACCGACGCCACACTCGCCGGAGCTAGGTACACCTTTACACTATCCGCTCGTTCCGGACAGCCAGCGCTCGAAAAGGATCACTTTTACGTCCTCATACACGACCTGGACGGCGTCAGGACAGACGAGAACACTTGGACACCGCAATGGGTCGCGAGCACCACCGCGACTGGGGTCTTCCCTAGGGACACATCGCGAGTACGCACGGGGTCGACCCTAAATGCCGCCCCTTACTGGGCTGAAATGGTCGACGGCGGGTACAACACTTTTGAAGATGCACAGGCCGCAGGGTTGCTCGGTTCGGTCACATTGGACGGATTTCCGTACAACGATGACAACTACATGGTCGCATTCCGTTTTGACAACACTTTAAGCTTTGACATTGTAATGGGACTAAGGCCTCGCAACTCAGTCACGCCCGGGGTCCAGGCGAATGCTTTCACCGCATCCAACTCTCTGTGCCTCACTATTCGCCGAGATCACCATCTGGTGCAGCAACCTTTTGCTCCTGCTTGTCTTGCGCCACCGTCCGCGCCCTACCCGTCCTCGCCTTTGCCTCCGCGTCCTCCGCCTCTGCCGCCCGTCGTTCCAACGCCAAACACCCCGCCTTCGCCGCCATTTCCACCAGCCGCTCCGCCAGCTGCGCCGCCGATCGCCGACCTACAATGCTTGCCTTACACCCCGGGCAAAGCTTACACCTCGTTCAAAAACTACTGGCTAAGCAACGCGTTTCCCGGAACCGCGGGGGAATCTGGTGGTGCACTTCACATCAACAACGCATACGACGGAAACTCATCCACAGCAGCGTGCACCGACGTCAACACTGCTTTGACCAAACAATTCTTTTGGGTCCAACTTGGAGAGTCTGCCAGTTACACAGCTGCCAGCAGCCCCAAGTGGTTCTTTCCCCCAGACGAGCAGACGCATGTCTGGGTCTACGTGAGCGACCATAGTAGCCACCAGCTTACCCCTTTCAGTGTCTATACGGGAGCAAACTACGGCGAGTTTACGAACAGATGCACCGACTCTATTGACCCCACGGTCACAAACAGCCTTGACGGAAGCGACGGCAAGTTCATCGCACTGTGTCCGGTATCCGCAGCGCACCCTTACATACAAGTCGTCTCTGATCGCAGCGACGGGCAGTACCACTGCGTTGCCGAAATAAGCGTGTGTCGCGTGGCACCAAGCTACGAACCCGCCGCACCGCCGCTCCCCGCGACGCCCCCGACGCCCCCGGCGCCCACCCCCCCTCCTCCGGCTCCACCGTTGGTGACTTTAGTCAACTCAGGCAAATGCAGCAACCAAAACTCGTGGGCGGCTTACGGGGGCAAAAACGTTGACGGTTCCACAGACGCCCCCGCCACCAGCCTCAGTTTTGCCCACATGATCGACGAGCCAGTGAGCCCGGTGGTCGCCGGCTCGGGAGGCGTTGGAGACGTCAACACCATCGGTTGTACCAAAAATGGTCTAGTCACCAACGACACAGCAATGCCACCGCAAAAGTACCTGTGGCTTGAGCTTCAGAACACCTCGGAGACCAACATGGACGCGACAAAGGCAGCTGCCGCGGGGAACGTGGCCGTCTACCTTCAAGACTTTGGTGGCTCCTCGGCGTTGCGCATGGAACCCTTCGGCCCCGTCTACGTTGGGACTTCACCGACCGACTTTTCGACACCGTGCACCGGAGATTGGCCCACTCTAAACACCGATGGCACTCGCGACGACACCTCCACCGGCAGCGGCGCTGCGGTCAGACCTACGCGCGTCGCCTTTTGTCCGGTGGCCGATTCAAGCCGCAAATTCATACTCGTACCGAGCACACGACACCTCGATGGCGACCTCACGAATGCCTACTTTTGCATCGCACACATAAGCGTCTGCGAAATGGAAGCTACCCCGCCGCTGCCGCCTTTCGCCCCCCCAGCCGACCCTCCCCCTCCTACACCACCTTCCTTACCGCAACCCGCTACCCCGCCGCTCCCTATCAGCCCACCCCCGCCCTACCCCCCACTCGCTGACATACCAGCCAACTTATGTATCTCCTCAATCTCCGATCTAGACGGACCAATAGATGCATACGACACCACGTCGACCATCACCAACTTTCCTCACGACGTATCGTGGAATAACGTGACACACGGGCCTTCCAACTGGCCAAGCTTGTGGATCACCAACGCATTTGACGGGGACCAGACCACCCTAGGATGCAACGGAATGTGCGATTACAACGGAGACAATAGCTGCAAGACCACCTATCCACTCGACGACCCCGATAGCAAACACTTTGACTTCACACTGAAAGTCAGTGGCGCAACAAACGGCGTCGACGCAACGGCAGGGACGATCCTAGTCTACCTATCCGATTTTTTACATGGAGCAAACTACCTGACCCCATTTGAGGCGACTGTCCAGCCAAGTGGCACGTCGTGCAGCCCCGGAGGCGTCACCGATGCTGTTGACTCCACCGCAGGCCGCACCTTTTTGGTGGTATGCCAAGTCTCAGCGGCCGACCGGACTATCAAGATTGCATCGGCCACTCGATCAACCGGATCCTTCCTGGACGGAGGTGGTGCACTTCGATCCTACTTTTTCTGCATCGCAGAGGCAAAGTTTTGCCGCCTCCCGCCTCCACCTCCTCCCTCTTCTCCACCCCCCGGTGCTCTCGCACTCAAAGGCTGCGGCGAGTTCCACCACCGGCGCAGCATATACCTCAACGGAGGCTCATTGGGCGGCGTCGGCGGCACTCTACCGGTCAACTACGACGTGAACGCGACGTCGTGTTCGTGCACGCGATTCTTTGACGGCGCCTCTGTCGCTTGCACGGGGACGCCCGCGGCAAACGCCATCGGCTGCTGGCCATTGGCCAGCACTTACGGGATCTCCCGTTGTGATGGCGCACTCGTCGCAAGCATGGCCGGATTCAACGATCTCCCAGACAACCACTTCATCATGCCCTGGTTTGACCATACAAGCAGTCCCAGTTCACTCTGTGTCTCTCTGAACTGCGGTGCCGGCTTCAACACCACCAACCCATGTCATGAGTGTAGCGGCAGGTGCGTAGGATCGCAAGACCCAGATTCTGCGACAGGCACCTTTGCAAACTACATTGCGTACATTGACCAACACGCTGACGAAGGAACGTGGCAAACTCTAACTGCAGCCGACGAAAACGGAACAGTGCACACAATCTCCCAGGCCGGAGGTCAATGGTGCGGAGTCGCGTCGTCTCCCCCGCCCATTGCGCCACAGTCACCACCGTCGTATCCCCGACCTCCGTTTGCACCGCCTTCCTCGCCTCCTCTCGTTGAACCGACGCACCCTCCGTCTCCCCCCCCACTCTTCCCGCCTTACCGGCCCCGCGCCGAGCTTTCGGCCGCGAGCAAGTGTATTCCTTCCGTTGGCCAGCAAACCAACATAATCACACTTGCCAGCTCCGCAAGCTCGTCGAATCCAAGCGAGATACCAGCCAGCACGATTGGCCTTGAGGCTTGGAGCGTGGCTCATCCCCACAACACCCCTTCATTGGGTGTGTGGAAAAGTTTCGACGGTGACCAAGGGACGCTCGGATGCAGCTCAAACATAGTCTCTGATACGGCCGACCCGACCTCGCGGTACCTGTCGTTCACCATCCCGGCAAGCGGCGGCACCAATGGGATTGACGCGGCCAGCACCAACCACATCTTTTTCTACCTGACTGATTTTGCCTCGGCGAGCTACCTCACGCCGTTTGCCGCCTACGTCGGCAATGCCGCCAACGTCCGCACCACCCAGTGCAGCGGCGTCGAGGAGGCGGCCTCCCCGGACTCGCCTACTCGCAGCTATCTCATCGACTGCCCGATCTCCGCGACCGACCGAACGATCACCCTGGGATCCGCGTACCGGTCCGGCAAGGCCGGACCGGACTCAGAGGCCTTCTTTTGCATCGCGGAGGCCTACTTTTGCGCCGACCAGGACGCTGTGCAGGCCCGCACGGCGCTTTCGTCGTTCTCCTTTTTCCAGCGCCCGCCCCCGCCGTCCCCCCCGCCTCCGCTCGCGCCCTTTGATTTCGAGACGTCCAGCGTGGCCCTGAGCTCCGAGAACGCGCTGGATTGCAAAAGCGGGTTCACTCAGATTGATTCCGCGCAAGGCTGCCGAGTTGCTGTCGGCTATGTGAACCAGGTCTCTGGCAACTACAAACTCTACGACGCAACCTCTTACGCGCGAGACGACCTGCCCGCGGGGTGTCACGTGCTCAACCTGGGCTCCGGACTCGGCCAGACCTCGGCAGACCCCGCCCCGGTCGTCTTCTCACCGACGACGGGCACCGGCGCGCCGCTCACGGGGCTGACGGCCTTGTGCCGCCACGTCCCCGTCAAGTTCCCGCCTTCCCCGCCCCTTCTGTCCCCGCCGTCGCCAAACCCGCCGATCGGCTCAGCGCCAGGGAGCCCGCCCCCGCCGCCCCCGCCGCCCCCTCCGATGTTGCCCCCGGGTAGCTGCTCGGAGGCGTCCGTGCCGACGTCGGTCGACGTCGCGCAGCTGACGTTTATTTCAGTAGCAAATCTGGGAGCAACAAACGACGGCTTCGTTCGCTCCACCCCAGGGGATCTCGTGTTCAATCTCAATGCTGACTATTCAGTCAGCGGCTCCGCGGCGGTGCCCGTAAATGTTAGCTTGAGCGTCCCCTACTCGTCGAGCCCGGCTCGGATCGGCGAGGCGAGCTTTCTTGCAACCAGACGAGCAGTGCCGGCGGCGTCGCACTTTGTATCCGTCAGAGACAACGCCATCTGCCTCCGGTATCAGATCAATCAGAGTGTCCCCTGCCTCGACGTCCTTTCGCCAGATGGAGGATCTCAGTTTGTAGGCGCGTGCCAAAACCAGCAAGCGGCGGAGATCAAAATCTCGATCTCGAGGCCGGACGGGGCTTCGCTGCAACCTCCCGGCAATCTGTTCGTCACCGCACACTCGGTTTCAAGCTCCAGCAAAGGTAAGCGGGTGGTGTGGATGAAGAGTGCAACAACAGCATATTCGTACACTGTCGATTTGACCAACCTTCGATCGGCTTCGACGATTCAACCCGGAGGCGGCCTTCTTCGGTGGCTTTCAACTTCTCACGGCTCCCCCGTCCCGGCGGAGCGAGGACCGACAGCTGGCGACACGCTGAACTCCGCCGTTTTCGTGCTTCCGTACACCTATTCGTTCACACTGGGAGTTTCACATCTCCTCTCCAACGCCGGGGCTCAGGTCATTGATGACGAAGTGTGCGTAAGCCTGTCCAAGCCTAGTTTTCTCGACCAGGCGAGCTGCGACGCGCCGTACGCCGAGGGTTGCTGCGACACGCTTGAGATTGAGGCAACGGGATCCTTGGCGTTCCTGTCTGGCCGGTTTGTGAAGGCACGAGATTCCTTCCTCGGAAGATCGGTTTATAGACGGTCCCCGGCATCCGCCGACGCGGCTGGTGGATACGACGAGCTCTTTTTCTCCCACTCCGACTGCTCCCGCGGCTTTCCAGCGGGGTTACCGAGCCTACCCGCGGGGAAGTCGCACTACGTTGCATCTGGCTGGCCGACGGGACTGGGCGTGCGCTCGACGATGAGACTCCCCGCGCGTCGTCCGTACGACGACCAACTGCTCTCTGACACCAGCATTCGGCAGCTGGACGTGACCGCCACGTTTGCGGACTTTGCTGGTTTGAAGGCAGACTCTATCACGGGAACTTCTCTTGCTCAGTATAACGATTTGGGCAGCATCCCCGCGGACGTCTGCACCAACGACGCCCACCAGTCGCTCCGCTCCGCGCTCTATTACTACGCGGGCGCCGGAGCACATCTCATGCAGCAGTTCGATGCGGCCAATGGACAGTCGAGCTTCGATCTCGGGTTCCTCTTCCAGAACTGCCCGAGCGACCTATTTTGCCTAGGCGAGGCTATGCAAAAATGTGATCTAGCTCCACAGCCCCTTGGGGCGGGGGGTGAAATTGTTGGATGGCGTTGTGCTCTGTGAGTAGAAGTTAAAATTTTAAGAAACTGTACTTAAGCAAAACGGAAGTGGAACCCGAGGTGCGTTTTGCGCTTGCCGCGACACACCGCGCTGATTTCGCCATGGGAAAACTTCTTCCCGGGGAAGAGCGCGCGGAGCTGACGCGCCGTCTCCGCTACGCCGAGGAACGGCATCCACGGCGTGCCGGGGGGTGCGTCGACGGCGCGCGCCTCGACGCGGAGCTTGCGGTCGTTCTGGGTCTCCGAGGCCGGTTGGCGGTCCTGATTGTCTCTCTGCTCGCTCCTTGTTGCGGCGCGCAGGTTGTCCAGCTTGTTGTTTGATGGGTCGCGGTCGATGTGGTCGACCGTCTCCCTGGGCGCGAGCGTGCCGCCAAACGAGAAGAAGACGACGCGGTGGAACTGCTGCGTTCCAAGCGCTGCGTAGTCTATTCCGTCGCAAATCTGCGGCGTAAACTTGTGGCCCCACTCGTTATTGCTGTTGCCGTTGATTTGGCACGCGCGGCCCATGTTGGAGACCCGGGAGCGGCCCTTGGAGCCTAAGGCCTCGACCCAGATCTCCCCGGGGAGATCGTCTTGCGTCTCGAGCGGCTCGGCCCACTTGGCGATCCAACGACCGGAGAAAGTGCGCTCGCCGCGGGCCACCTTGGCGAGGTTAGTCACGCCCTTGGCCTTGTTGGCCTTCCCCGCAGACGCAAACCACTCCCACGGCTCGTCGTCGTCCCAGTCGAGGCTGCGCACGAGGATGGGCATGCCGCTGCGATAGGTCTTGCGCTCCTTCCGGTTCAAGCTCTGCTCGCTCATCGTGGCCCAGCGCAGGTTGAGTGCGCGATTGTCGGTGCAGTCGGGGACGACAGAGTCGTCGTCGGGGCCGGTCTTGAACCAGCCGTCCTGGCCGTGGTCCACCGTGCGGCCGTCGCACCCGTCGCTGAAGGCGCGGCAGATGAGCTGGTACAGCGCGTAGTCGCGCCCGTCGATTTCGATCTTCGACCGCTGCGTGGCTTTCTTGATAGACCCACGGGTCGTCCGCTCCAGGCCGTTCCGGTCCTTAGCCCACACGCGCCCGTCGTTGCACGCAAGCACACGGTCCTGCGGGAACCCCGGGACGGTCCGCCACTCGACGCCCGGGAGCTCGTCCCCGCGCACGATCAGTGTGCCCTTGTCGCCGTGCTGGAAGGCGTCGGTCTCATTGTACCGCACCTCTGACTTGTACTTCTCCCTCTTCCTCTTCTTGGCGCTCCCCGTCTTGACGCCGACCGCAATCGGCGGCGGGGACACGCCGCGGACCACGGGGATTGCCAGCTCCTCGTCGTCGTCCGACCCGTCCGAATCGCGCTCCGAGTCGTCCGAGTCGCCCTCGGAGTCCGACGGATCCGCGAGCCGAAACCGTTTTTGGCCAGCATGGTCCAAAAAACAGGATTGGTGCCGTGGTAAGTGACGGTTTCGGATCGACAAAAAGCGGGTGTACCATCTCCGCGATTTTGTCACGAAACCGCTTCCTTCGCTTCTGGACTCAGGCACAAAGCTCCATTGTCCGTCCGCCTTGTGTGCGATCGCCATTCCACGGGCGACCACGGGTCCAAAACCCAAGCGGTGGACGCAAGCTTTTGGTTGCCGTGCGAGGAAGGCCAGCAGGCGCGTCTCCAATGGGACTTTCAGGTGTTTCGAACACAATTCCCGTTGCTTGTCCATCTTCATCCTTTGTCCAAAGATTTGCAATTGACCAGAATCCAAAGCCGTCAAAGCTTTGGAACGGCGTCCAACAAAGCGTGTGATGAATTGATCCTTGCATGTCCCACGCTGGTCTTTCGTTGTGCAGGTCTGGCCTGAGGTGAAAAAGAGGCTCCAGCTCGCCGTTTTCGTTTTTCACGAAGAGAACTTTGTCAAAGCCCTCACTCTCCTGCATGTCGATGGCCAGTGCGCACTCAACTCAAAGAAAATGAGTTTTTGAACTGACACCGCCCTAGCGCTGAGATGAAATGGGCAAGCGCACTGTTTGCGCCATGCCCTATTTGTCTTCATCGAAGCGTGCAAGAAGAGTGAGCGAGCACTTGCTCGACACCCCTTCCGCCGACTCTGGTGCGCCTCCTTGCCGATGGCGCTCTGAGTAGAGCGCCAACCCACTGGGGGATTGTGATAACTCGCATTTACAAAACAAAGTTGTGACAGAGTGTGATGAGTGCACGTCCAAGGACAGTGCATGCCCCATCATCGGATGGGGTAAACAGCCGTCTCCAACATGTTCTTACGATTGGAGCCTCACAGGGCGCATTCGTCAAAGGCACGTTTCCTGCTCTGGTTTCAAACAAGCACGCAGTAAACCGGCTTCCGACGCCAGATAATGCCACCTCCGTCACCACCGATGAGCTGAAAGGAGCGATTAAAAATTTGAAGAGCACCGATCCTGAGCAAGTTCGCATTGCAACCCTCAAAGCGGCGCTAATCAAGGCAATCGAAAATATGAAGGATCCTGACTTTGCAAAAATCATGGAATATCGCAAGAATCTTTTGAATGGTTTGTCAGACTCAGACTCATCAGACGATGAAACAGATGCAATGATTTCTCGCGTTATTGCGATGCATTTAGGAGGGGTTCACTGAGTTCTGTGCAGAACGCTTCTTCTGAAGGGTACAGCCGCTCTTGCGTGCTCGGCCATGTCATCTGAGCACCAATCGAGGGGCTGTCTCAGGTTGGACCGGCCGCTTCTCGGGCACGATCCGAAAGCACAAGGTGGTAAAGGAAGCGCCAAAACACGTCACGGGCGCCAAACGGCGCGCCGACGAGGTGCCGGGAGCGGAGGAGGCCAAGCGCCCGCGCGCGTAGGGCGGTTAGATCGGTCAACTTCCCCGGGCGTGCGCCGTGATCTCCCGGAGGAGATGGAAATTTTGGACGGTTTCGCGAGTTTTTACATTTGTAACAAGGTTTCTTACATTTGTCAAATCGACCGGTGTGAACAGTACCCTCTCCTGCCGTGAACAAAACCCCGATGTAAAACTTTTCGTCAACCTGCATATTCAACGGTTTCGCGACAATGGCTGAAACTGCCGGCCCTGGTGTACAAAACCGCTCGATGGAAAATGAAACCGCTGTTGTGGGTGTTTGAAACCTCTGTGGCGTTGTTTTGAAACCGCTGATTATGCAGGTTGACGAAAAGTTTTACATCGGGGGTTTGTTCACGGCAGGAGAGGGTACTGTTCACACCGGTCGATTTGACAAATGTAAGAAACCTTGTTACAAATGTAAAAACTCGCGAAACCACCCGAAATATCCATCTCCCCCGTGAGATCACCCTCTGCGCCCACCGACTTTGGCCAATCTAACCGCGCTCCGCCCCACCCCTCCCCTGGACTCGGCGCCCTCCCATGCCACAAGCAGACTCGGCCTCTGGCGCCGTGACAGACCAGCTGACCAAAATAATTTTTAGCTCACCTCGGGTGCTAGTGGCGCACCGCTCCGAAGATTAAGTCGCACCACGCGGCGTCAGCGTACCACTGCTCGGGCTTGTCCTCGAGAAGAGGGTTGCCCCAGCCCAGATTTTTCCTGTAGATCTGGTTGACCCTTTGCTCCGCGCTCTGGACAGGCCAGTACTGAGCAAGCTCAATTATCTTAGACGCGCGCCGTGTTTGCGCGGCGGACGGGGTCGAAATGCCCGGATATGTTGCGCGAATGAAAAGCCACTTTCTTGCAAGTCTAGCTCGCTGTTCGAGTGGAGGGACGTAATGTTGCTCGCCATCCACGCGCACAAACGTGTCTGCAATCGCAATCGAGCTGTCGGGGTCTGGCCACAAGTAAAGAGGCCAGTTAGAGCGTCGCGAATTGGCGCTCCGGGTGGCTACGATCCAACCGATTGGGTCGTTTTCAGCAGCTCCAGGGTCGCCGCCGTTGACGTGTGAGCGGGGCACAACATGTTCGACAGAGTGCAAGTCCATGGCCAAAAGTTCGTCAATGTCTCTCTGCTCGTAGGCGCTCAAATAGTCTCCGTTTTCCGACTCGTCGTCGTCAGCGGCATCCGCGACAGAGTGTAGCAAGGCGTGTTTGTGCTTTCCGCGCATTCTTTTCCACGACATGAAGTTTGGATGTGTGCCGCAAGCTAGGAGCCATCTTGTCCTCACGTCGTCTTGAGGTTTAAGGTGGAGAGCTGAGAGGTCGGGGAAGCTCATGGATCTTGCTCATCAAATGTCACTTTACGATCTGCATATGCGATGTGCTTTTTCGCGCGTGCACGCAATGCCTTCTGTCCGCGGAAGGACGGTTTGCCAAGACCCCCGTTACTGCGCTATGACGAGGTTTTTTCCACCGGTCAGTCGCCACCCCAGTCGTTTAACTACCCGGAGTGCCATGGTGCTCCGGACAGTTCAACGACGGTCTCACTGAGGGCAGCTCACCGAGGCCCGATGTTGCCCAATGATCTCTGATAACGTGTTTCAACTGCAAAGTAGTTGGAAAGAGATCATGATCCCAAACCTTTCAGCACTCGATATCGTGCGAAATCGGGAAACCGAGCCCGATGAAACGAAAGGCATACTCGTGGTCAGCCAGCCCCGGTACGCCCCTCGCGTGTGGATGAAGGTCAGTCTTGCCGCGCTCGAGCAGCAGCACATCGAGGAGCTCAGTTACGTACCACACGAAACCCAAGAGCTCTACAAGAAGGCGCAGGAGGCTCAAAATGCTATGAATAAAGGCATAAAGGACTCCTTATTGCTCTCGAAGTTTGCTAAAAAACCTTTTGCACTGGGAAACAAGCTCATAGGTTGGGACGCGGTCTATAAAAAGCTGACGCCGAGAAACACCCTCTTGGCTGAAAAAGGCCGTGATGCTAATATCAAGAGCGAAAACGGGCATCTGGCCATCATCGACGACAGGGACATTCCGCTGATGGCCTTGTCGATGGGTCCCAACGGAGTGCTGGCAGAATTTCCCCCAAAGTATGGCGGCGACGAGCGGATCAACCTGTTTTACAAGGACGACGCGTCGACGATGAGGCTTCTGATTGATTACCTCATGTTTCGCAACGCCAACAGGCCCACTATTTTCGCCGCTTTTGTGAAAAAGCTCGAGGCCCATCAGTCAGCCGGCTACAAGATCAACCCGGACAAGGGCGAAGATGAGCCAAACAAACTCGAGAAACCGGAGCGGAAAAAGTACGATCACATCGTTCTTTTCTTCTCGCGCCTCCTGGAGGCGATGTACAAGATTGGCGAAACGAAAGATATCCCCGCGGACCTCAACGACATCGGCATTGGCATGATCTCGTTCTGCCAGACGTGGATGCAGGATTGCAAGCCGAGTGACGCAGCGTTCAGCGTAATGAGTCCTCATTTTCAGACCCGTCTGTACGTCAAAGACGTTAAACTCGTGATGCATGCCCTCAGCTATGTGCAGAAGGCGGACGACCCCCAGGCCGAGGATCTGCTCAAAAATTATAGGGTGGTCATGGGTGAACTGCTCGCCCGCATGAAGGAAGCGGGTTACACGAAGGCGTTCGTCCACCTCGACAAACTCGCCGCGGTGATGGGCAAAAAGTATAGTCCATTAAAGTTAGTGTGAAGGCCGCTAGCTCCACCCGAGGATTTGACCGCTTGGGCAACTGCGGCGAAGGCTGACGGCGATGGATGTGGTCAGACCAACCACGACAGTGATTGCCAGTGCTTTACGCAAAAGATTCGCTCTTTCTCGCCCGCTTAACGATTTTGAGGTACTAAAACTTGGTTTGGGACTGGCCCTGGGGGCGCAGGCAGAGAGCCTAGTGAAATACTCACACTCGCGCGAGATTCTCGTTTCTCTTCCGGAAAACGTGAGTGGATTGACAGATGAAGAATGGTTCTCCCTGTTTTCGTTTCCCAAGGTTACGAATCCGACGCTCGCCATCGATCTCGCCAAGAGCCCCGCGTTTGAAAAACAGGTCCGGCGCATGAGGTCTGCGCTTTGTCACACTCTTCAGGAGCCTGGGCTTCAAAGCGCTTTTGAGCAACCCCTTTCCAAACTACTAATCTACCTTGCGTTGAACACACCAGCTGACGGGTGTGCGGAACGCGTAGAGGCTGTGATCGGATCGGTGATTCGTACCGACCGTAGATCTATCGAGGACTTGCGTGAGGAGTGTTCGTCGGGTGCGTGTGAGCTGATGTTGCTCGGGCAGGTGGTAGAGGCTGTTGTAAGTGGGATAATTTAGCTGCTAATTCTTTATCGAATCATAGTTAAAACAGGCAGTGGTCTGTTCTCCCTCGCATTCTTGTCCCAGCTCAACTTAAGTTCTTTCAACGGAGTGGCAAGAATTAGTTCGGCTTCGTGCAGCTGAGAGAGCATTTCGCTAGGCAAAAACAATTCCGGATGGAATCGCTTTAGTTTGAGAATATCCCGGACTCGGCTTCTGTCACGCAATGCGTCTCTGTCGATCGCTGCGGCGAGGCAGATTGCTACTGCTCCAACGCAGTTTGTGGTCGACTGAGAGCGGCTGTTGCAGTTGCACTTGCAGGCCGCGCACGGCAAAAAGGGACAGCAGACTGCTTGCACAGCCCAGCCCCAGTCGTAGGTGCGATCGCTGTTTGCAAGAAACTCACACACTCGAAAGAGTTCCATCGGGTCGATCTTCGTCGGGTTTATGGGGTAAAAGTAGACAACGGGGTTGCGCCATTGGGCGTACCATCCGCTTGGGTCGTCAAGGGGAGGGCTGAATCCCAATTTGCCACTTGGTCTTGGTTCTTGTAAGCTCTCAAAAATGATATGGCGCGACGCGCACGCACTTGACTTGTGGAGGTTCGAAAATAAGATGGCAACATGGCTGTAGATTTTGCGCCCACACACCCGGGCTCTGTGCAAATTGTAGTCCATACGCTGTCTGCAACCCTGCCATTCCGTTTCGTCGAGAGATGTTACGATGAGGAAAGCTTGCATCACCATTCCTATTTTCTCTTGACAACCTCTTGACAACAGATGCAAATCTCAGAGACCAGCGGCTGTGAGGAGCTCGTCCCCGTCATCGAAATCCATGCCCTCAGCCATCTCTGCGTCTCCTCCAAGTGCCCAGTCGTCTGCTCCCCAGAGGTCAGCTGTGGGCTTTGGGGGAGGGATGGCGAGTGCCGGGGAACGTTTTGGGCGCTTGGAATTTTCCGATGGAAGGTGACAGCTGCGGAGGTCCTCGCGGAAGAGACTGACTCTGTCTGGCTTGTTGGTATGACGGTAGAGCTCGGCCGCCATGCGGGACCAGGAGTGCAATAGATCGTAGGTGCGAGTGGACCCAGGGAGGCTGTGCAAACGCGAGGCAATTTGTGATGTGAGCACGGGGAGCTTACACAGAGTGTACACATACATTTTTCGCGTCCGGTACCGAGGAAGCAACTTACTTGGCCCGGCCGGTGCTGTATATCTCTGCGCGGGAGGGGTGGTAAACGACAGGCGTGAGAAAGAATAAAAAATGGAGTCAGCACAAAAGGGCGTACCGCAGCAGATAGACTCGTGAGCTGGTCTCCAAGCGAGACCAACGAACGATGCCCGATCGTAGTGCGAATCGCTGCTATGGCTGTCCGCGAAGGAATCGCAGTCTAGTGTAGCGCCTATGCTGGCGGCGGCAACCTGGTTGATCACCTGCGAACATCCGGGCAAGCCCGCGAATTGGACACGCGAATGAGATTATTGGCAGGCGGTGCAACTCACGGCAAAGTTGCGCAACCGCAGGTAGATGTTTGCTTCATGCGCAATCTGCCGCTGAGCTCGCGCGACGGCGAGCCGGGCCGCCATTGCGGAGTCGCACCCGGTGCCCACGATACGGCCAGTGTCTGTGAAAATTAAATAGAAGAGTGTGGGGGAAGGAAAGCAATAGGTAGGGAGAGTGGATTTTATCTTGTGAGCGGGCGCACGGAAGACCAAGACGCGAGAGCGCGGGTCTGAGAAGGCGAGCTGCGAGCGCCAGTGTGGAAGGTCAGTAGTTGAGCAAAACAACGTGGGTACGAGTGTTTGCAGATGCTCACCTGGACTGCCGCAAATCTCCGTGGCGCAAAGTACGAGTTGGAGCACCTGGAGGCGATAAGGTGAAGGTCTAGAGGCAGCTTTCCGCCTCCAACCGATTTTGGGTGCGGAAGCGCTTCACAAAGCGTCACCACGTTTACCAGCGACGGGACTAACTCAAAGACGCCTATGAAGCGGTCTAGTGGCAGTCTATCGGTAAACTTTGCCATGTGCTGGATTCGCTCGTGAGAGAGGTCTTCCGCGGGCTTGGCTGCCTCCTCTTCCTCTTCGGCCTGCCTACATTGGCCCCAAACCTCGTCGGCCCGATACTCCATCTCATCAGATGGGTGAATAATGTCGAACGTTGCGGAAACGGTCGCATCCTGGCGTGCCCTGTCCCATACGTCTTGCATTTTTACGGGGGGGGGGGGGTCGGCTAGGTGGGTTG
>Ga0213864_10000344_pt1 | contig 20668 bp, 22 predicted proteins | sample PICome_5_FD_160078 | JGI IMG/M metagenome (GOLD analysis project Ga0213864, IMG submission 160078) | Coastal seawater microbial communities near Pivers Island, North Carolina, United States - PICO247 | ecosystem: Environmental > Aquatic > Marine > Coastal | place: USA: North Carolina... | reverse complement strand
ATCGCTGGACAGCAGTTAATGAACAATTCTCAACGAAAATACAAACATCAACGCTGAGCAGGAACATCTTCCCGCACAGTAGGTTCTTTTTACGGTAGATACATTCTGCATCAAATCTTTGGCAACATTAAATGAGCAAGTCCTTCGCACTGAGTTCGTGGTAACTTCCTCGATGAAACTTATTCTCGCAATGAGTTTCGGTGCCTTGTTCCTTATTGGAGCGTCTCTTCCGGGAATTCTCTCATCTGGTCCCTTTTCAGAAGATACAACACCAGCACCGGAGGAACTTGAACAACTCACAGACCATGTCTTGTTGATCGTTGTCGATGGAATTCCAAGGACAGTCTTCGATGACCCAGAGATGATGCCATTCATAGCATCATTCGATTCGTATGGGGTTAAAATTCCTGTAGAAACCTCTGAACTGACACTGACTGGTGCGTGTGTCAAAGAGATGGCCACGGGACGTCACGCTTCTCCATTGGATGCCATCCGAAATTGGGAAGTGAGTAACGAAGTAAAGAACGATCCATTCTATCACGCGGCATTCCGCGGCGATTCTGTTGCCTTCTCTGGATTTTACGTATGGAACAATCTCTATCCCGATGCCGTTTTCACGCACCGTACATCTGCAGATTATGGGTTTGAGGACATACGCGAGGCAGATAATGAAGCATTGGCCGTTGTAGATGAATGGCTTGAATCGAGTGAACACCATCTCATGGTCAGCCATCTTGGCGGAACGGATCACGCTGCTCACATTTACGGCCTTGAATCCATCAAATACAAGGAGCGAATGCAAGAACTTGATGGCCAATTGGAAGCAATATTCCGTGATGCACCAGAGAACTGGACTGTGATTCTTACCGCCGACCATGGACTCACCAAATACGGTGGTCATGCACTTGGAACTGGTGCAGTTGCGGAAGAAGTCTACCTTTTCGCTCACGGACAAGGAATTCGCACACCAACAATACTCAACGAACCGATTGAACAACGAGACATTTCTATGCTCCTCTCAGCGTTGTTAAAACTCGACCTACCAGTAACCAGTGATGCCAAAATTCCGATTGGAGCGTTGGATGTTGATGCTGAACAGCAAGATCTCATTGAGCAATGGAATTGGATGAATGTTCTTGCACACAATGAACTGGTTGAGGAGGAATTCGGTACTGGTTTGGAAGGTCTAGGCGAGCAACCCGACTGGGACGTATTGGGGGATGATTTTGTTACCATCCCCATCGTTCCAATCCTTTTGACCGTAGTTCTGAGTTGTTCGATTTTCTATATGATGTATCGCTTTATTCCTTCAGGACTTGTTTCAGTAACATCGAGTCGATTTCAAATCGCATCCTTGGTGGCTTTCGCTATTGGATTGTATTTGCTCCTTTTCGAATTAAGGGATGCCAGTGAAGCCTTTTCAGGTCGGTGGATTCGTAAGATTCTCGGTTCGTTCACCGTCTTGTTGATTGCACTTTATTTCATTGTCAACAAGAACTTTCGTCATCGAAATGAAATTCCATTCGTGATCGTTGGATTGTCGATGCTTCTGTTCTTTTATCCAGAAATGCGATTTTCAATGATCACCATTGCAGCAGCTCCGTTTGGTATCTACCTCGTGCAATTGAGCAAGGAACGCTTCAAGACATCGGAAAGAGGACTGCTTTACGTCTTCTTTTTCCTTTATTTTTACCAACTTATCGATTACATGCCTCGCTTTTTCACTGGACTCTCATTGCAAGCATTGGTCAACATCGACCTTCTTTACAAACCAATGCAACGCATTGTTCTCTCATCCATTCCATCAAGCCTTGTCTCTTCATTCCTCATCGTGACGCTCTTTGCGTTCTTACTGAACACCGAAAAGAACGAAGGAAGTTTCAACATACAATGGGTGCAAATCGTCGTTCTTCTCTCAATATTTAGTTTATCAGCTGTTCAATCAACACGCTTTGATTGGGTTTTGATTTGTCTGATGTTGTTATGCGCTATCGCTTCGTTCGTGCCAAACATGCGGACGTGGATTCAAGACCGCTTCGGCCTCTTCCCTTCGGAAATCATACTCCTCGCTTGGGTAGGGCCAACGTGGGGTTACTTCCCAGCATTTACCACTCTCTTCTTTGGACGAATACTACCGAAGTTGATTGGAATAATCAATGAATCACCAATGATTGAACAATCATCCCTCCACAACCGTGTTGCAAAGGCCACGCTAGCGATATCACTCTTGTATTGCATCTGGTACAATTTTTCTCTCCTCACACCGTTGGGTCTGCTCGAATTCAATCCAAGCAAGGTTATCGTTACAGGAGGCTTCTTTGGGGCACGTTCAGACCCTTCAATCGCATGGATGGGGATGATGATCTTGTTCCCACCGCTTTATGCCCTGGGCTTTATGCTCTACCGCTTAGGTGAGGAGGTTGGTATTGAAGACACGTTGTCGTTGATTTCCTTCTTCCTTCTCAGTCATGCTGCTGCATATTGGGCAGGATTATATTTTACCGAGTACTTCGTCATGTTAAGCACTGCTTCCTTGTTTTACGTTGGCATCTTACTTCTTGGAGCAATCACGTCTGTCTTGTTGAAAATCAATTCACGAACTTTGATTGTACAGGAGATTGATTAAGTCATCACAGGGAAGCATCGAGAATTGGTGCCGTTGTTGACCATGCAGCAGTTGGCTTATGCCAATCTCGAACCTGGTCGGTTTCAAGTCGTAACTGTAGCCGCTCTCCTTGTCCAAGGTTCACATCTTCAACGTTGAAATCAACCACATGTTCGTTGCTGCGAAAGGTATCATCGAACAGAATAGATTGTTCAACGATGTCTCCATTGGAGAGCCGTTGAAGGATAACACGAACATGGCACTCTTGCAGTGGATTGCGTAGAGAACAAGACTCACTACTGCCATCGTGCTCAACACGGACAAATCCCTCTAATGTTGAGGTACCTTCGTGATCGGAGAGCGGAATAATGGTGTCCTTTGCAGTTGGTGCACACACACACTCCATATTGTCAACTTCAGCCTCTGATTCCAAGTGAACGGTGACCGTCATCGTTTGTGTTGTTACTTCTCCATTGATGGATTCTGTTGCTTCGACGATGTGGATCCCTGGGGTCTCAAACGTATGTGTTGTATCCGCTCCGGTTGCTGTAGAACCATCGCCAAAATCCCATGTAATCAGACCTCCACGATCTGTTGCCTCAAATGTGAAGACGTGGAAGATACGTTCGATGACGACTTCTTCGTCGTTGTCGCCTTCATCGACTTCGATGAGAATGAATTGGTTCACTCCAATTGCATTATCGACGGAGATCTGGAATGGGCGATCATCGGACTTGCCCAACAAGTTGTCTGAGGTAAGGATGGCACCAGCACTCAGGCCGATCATGAAGACAATCAGCAAAACCATGCTGATCAATTTCGGTGACTGAAAGAAACCATCATTGCTTGACGTCAATTCACCATCGTTCATGGGTTGAAATCACAGAGTATACTACAAAAGAACTTGCTCGAGACCATACATCGATTTTGATTACAATCAGGCAGCCCATCGAGGGAAATCCTTTCCGTCGAGAATAGCATTGGTAATGTCGTAAGGCCTCACTTCGATCGGTTCCTCACACTTGTCAAGAAGCTCCTTCAACAGTCTGTTTTGTTTCCTGCGTGTTCGTGGGTCGATGGCCATGGTTATCAAAAGGGTTCGAACGGCGAGATGAAGTTGCGCTTGTGAATACTGGTCGAGTGGACGTTCTGCAAAGCGCTGTTCTGTCGTTGATTTCCAAGCCTGAAGGCTGTTGTCCTCGTAAATGCGTTTGAACAATCGCTCAACGTTCGGGTGGACATCACCAAGACAGAAAATATGTTCTTCTATGGTGTCTAAACAGAGACCCGTTGAATCGATTGAATCCGTGGTGATGAATGCTACAAGTTCGTCTTCTCGCAGAGGCATTTCACTTCGCATCCGTAATTCACGAATGGTTGAACGCATGACCCACATGTTCCAAAATGCGAAGACAGGAAGCGATGCTAACTCAAGCGCTCCTCTCGATACGGTACGACCAAAGACCCGGATTGCAAAGCGCTTCCACATCATCTTGATGATCGCTCTCGAACCTGAAACCTTTGTTTTGAGGAAAATTGCAGCAAAAACAACTTGCCATCTTGAGATGTATTTTCTGGGATTAATTCCAAAGAATTCACCAGTATTGTTTGGGGTTTGCAATCCAGCATTGACCAGTGCAACCATGACCTGTTCATCGATGTCCTCGGCCGATGTGGACTGTTCGTTCAAAGATGCAATCATTCGAGCATTCCGAAGGGAAAGAACGTACATCACCGTTAACTCTGCCATGGTGATAACAACACCAAAGGCGATGATGATGCCAAGAATCGCTATTCCATCCCAGAACGTATTTTCAAAAATCATACCACGATAGGATTCCATCCATATGGTCACAAGCAACAGAAGCAGTCCAGACAAGAGACCCAAGGCGCCTGCTTCGACGACGGAGTAGAATTCCACACGTTTCAGCATTTGGATCCGTTCATCTTTCGATTCTACAGGATTTATTGTATCCATTCCTCGAAAAATATAGGAGAGAGCAAGTTTAGGGAGACCCTGCAATCCATGCAAGAGATCTCCTGGAGAGGCCATGATAAACAACCACTCAAGAAGTGTGATAAATCTTCTCAAATCAATTTCAATGGTATGTCATTCCTAGCCATTCACAGATACGTTCGGTGAGCTCAATATCCTGTGGTGAGAATGCAGCGTAATCATCTGAGTCGATGTCGAGAACAGCGACAACCTCTCCATTTACGTTCTTAACGGGTACAACAATTTCACTGTTGGTGCTTGAACTGCATGCGATATGCTCAGGTCGAGCATGGACGTCAGGTACGTCTTGTGTTTCTCCCGTCCGTGCAGCAGCTCCGCAGATACCTTTGTCGAATGGAATGACAAGACATCCGTGTCCACCTTGATACGGACCAATTTTGAGCATACCAGGCGATGTTGTTCGATAAAATCCAGTCCAATGATAGTGATCGAAGGCGTTGTGTAATTCACACGTAACGGTGGCCATCGCAGTGACCCAGTCGTCTTCACCATCAAGAATGGATGTAATGCGTTGGTATACTTCGTCATGTTCCATGGTACAAATTGTGAAACTGCCCTATTCAAATGTTCATTTTGAAATTTCATACAACGATTAAAGAACATCTCTCCTAGTAATCACCCATGGGCAAGGCTGTCATCTCGAACCGACCGATGGGATTTGTACGTGACACGCTTGACCCATTCTTGTTTTGTGTCCACCATCTCGATCTGTATCCTGAAGGAAACGAACTACAAGGACCTAACGAGCCACTTATTGGTCGCCATATCGGCTCAGATTTTGATGAAGCCAATGAATGGAAGATGTATCACGGTCGAACCGTACCAGGCTTCCCTGCACATCCACACCGCGGTTTTGAAACCATCACAGTGGTTCTTGATGGTCTTGTTGATCACTTCGATTCAGGTGGTTCAACAGGACGTTATGGATTCGGTGATGTGCAATGGATGACGGCTGGCTCAGGACTACAACATTCCGAAATGTTTCCACTGGTCAATCAAGACAAACCAAACAGACTCGATTTGTTTCAAATCTGGATTAATCTGCCTGCGAAAGACAAGATGACTGAACCCGGATACGAGATGATTTGGGCTCATGAAGTTCCTCACATCCAACTGGATGGCGGGGACGTGCGCATCATTTCAGGAAGTTGGAACGAACATGTTGCCCCATCAGCTCCAAGTGCATCATGGGCGAACGACCCAGAGAACGAAGTTGCTCTCTACATTCTCACAGTGAAAGCAGGAGGTTCAGTTGAACTGCCTACTGCATCAGCAGAAGCCAATCGCATGATGTATCACATCAACGGTGGCACTGCCACAGTCGAATCGCACAAACTCAAGCCAAGGTATGGTATGGAGTTGCATGCTAATGCTCCAACAGTTATTGAAGCAGACAAGGAAGATGTTCGAGTTCTTGTTCTTCAAGGAAAACCGATTGCAGAGCCCGTTTCACAACATGGACCGTTCGTGATGAACACCGTTGAAGAGATCTATCAAGCGTTCAGCGACTATCGACGAACAGAATTTGGTGGATGGCCATGGGGGCCATCGGATGTCGTTCATCCTCGAGAACAAAGGCGCTTTGCTAAAATGAGCGATGGACGAGAAATCGCACCTTGACATCTAATCTTTGGTTCGAACAACTAAGAATCTACTCAATAATCAGAAGAAAATGTTTGCCGAACAAAAGATACCAACCAATCGAGAATCATTGTAAAAAGCACGACGATGACTTTTCCAAAAACGAGTATCGTATGCCAGATTTTAGCACGTGAACTATTCTTTGCTGCATTGAGTGGAGCCGTACATGCGCCGATAGATAACCAATAGTCTATTACTCCAATGGCAGCATAATTTTCTGTGACGAGAGTGACGATTGCCAAGATGAGTGATAGTAACGAGATTATGATGCTAAGTAGCATCAGAGTATTGACAGTCTTGTTGCCCCCCCAGAATGCTTGTCTCCTTTTTTCATCTAAGTAATCCTGCTCCCTGGTATCAATCTTAGGAGGTCTTCCTGGTCCAGCCTTCCACTGTGGTATAGCCTTTATTCTCTTTACGTACAACAGATACCACCAAACTATGCTAATAATCGATGCCAAAAGAAGAATAATCACAGACTTACCATTGACTTTCGAACTACACGAAGATAAATAACCATCAATCATATGATTTCGTTAGGACAAGGGATGATGAATTTTTTTGCAGTGATTTGTCAATTCAAGAAGGAGCATCGTATTTATACGATAGTTGCGCTTGAATGTTTTATGTCAATTATTGCCGCATACAACGAAGCCTGGGAAAAAGGAGATACTGAAGCACTGGATGCACTTGTTCACGAAGATTTCGTGTTCAATCCGCACGTCGGTGGGATGACCATGGGGAAGTCCGACATGATGCAGTTTGCAGGTTCAGGACATGTCACCTCTGAAAACGATCGAATTTTGTTTGAGAACGAAGAAATCGGTGTCGCTCATTCGATTGTGCACTTTGCCAACGATTCGGATTCCGAGGCTGTGCTTTCCTTCATGCGCTTCAAGGATGGACAGATCATCTCCATGGAGACAGGTGCAACACCTCTCTCGGACAACTACAAGCTTGTTGGACAAGATTGAGTTCAATACGAGTAGAAACCTTGTCCGGTTTTTCGACCGAGTTTGCCTTCCTCAACCATCTGGATGAGGAGTGGTGCAGGTGCATACTTCTCTTGCTTGAGTCCCTCATAGAGGACGTTCATGATGTGAAGGACAGTATCGAGGCCGATTAGATCAGAGAGAGCAAGTGGCCCGATTGGATGGTTCATTCCTAACTTCATGATACCATCAATGGCTTCGGGTTCTGCAACGCCCTCCTGCAGCGTGAGGATGGCTTCATTGAGCATTGGGCAGAGGATTCTGTTGGAGACGAAACCTGGTGAGTCGTTGCACGAGAGTGCGATCTTACCCATCTTCTCAGATGCTTCAATGACCGCAGCATTGGTTTCCGTACTTGTCTTGTCACCGTTGATGACTTCAACCAGTTTCATGATTGGAACTGGATTCATGAAGTGCATACCAATGACCTTGTCCGGACGATTGGTTGCATTTGCAATCGTACTGATGGATATGGAGGAGGTGTTGGAAGCAAGAATGGTTTCAGGCTTGCAGATTGAATCGAGTTCTGCAAAGATGGATGTCTTCAAATCAACAATCTCAGGGACGGCCTCGACAACGAGGTCACAATCCGCACAGTCAGCACGATCGGTTGAGAGTGAGATGCGGGCGAGTGTTGCATCAGCATCCTCTTGTGTCATGCGTTCTTTTGATACAAGTTTGCCAAGCGATCGTTCAATGGTTGCAAGACCTTTGTCAACGTATTCTTGTTGAATATCGACCATGGTTACATTGTAACCTGCTGCTGCTGCAACTTGTGTGATTCCATTTCCCATTTGTCCCGCGCCGAGAACGGCGATGTTCTGAATTGCCATGGTATCATCGAAACGAAAGCGATTGATGAAGTTGCGTATGCGGAAAGTAGCCCGACTCGGATTCGAACCGAGGTCGGCGGGACCAAAACCCACCATGATGGACCACTACACCATCGGGCTGTGAACTGTGGGCAGATGTTCTTGTTTTTGTCCTTGTCGGCTTGTGGGCCTCATTCAAGCAAGGATGCGAATTCTGTTGTAGCTGTTTTTGAGCGTGCACTGGTGATGAATTCGCTTAAATCAAGACCTTGTTGTTGGTAATTCATCGCTTGCAAACCCATGTCCAATTTGTCCATGGTCTTGACGAATTGAGCCTCTTGAGTTTCCGCTTGTTCGTATTCATCAAACAAGTCGATCCATTGTGGTGCAACCTTGAGCATACCTTCTCGCTCAAGGTCATGTTTCTCTTGACCTTTGATGGTGTCATGCGGTGTTAAATCACCAACGATAATCTCGGCAACATCATGAACAAGACAGAGCTGCAATACTTTGGATAAATCAAGATGGTCTGGACATAATCGAAGAGCGAGAATCGCCATTCCCCAAGAATGTGCTGCGACCGATTCTGGCTTTGATACACCTGCTCGAACCCAGCCAGCTCGATCGATATCTTTCAACTTCAAGAGTGTAAGAAGTTCTTCTCGCATGTCCATGGCAATGGACGAGTACTCAAAACCCCTGTGCTGTTAGAGCAACCATGGAGAAGGGTGAACCGACCTGGTGGAACGACGCACTTCATCACTTCAGAAATGACACGATCATGGCTGATTGCATCAAAACGTACGGAACAGACGGACTCAAAGGACGTGGAGATCTGTTCTACACGATTGTTCGTTCCATCATCGGTCAACAAATCAGTGTGATCGCAGCCGAAAGCATCTGGAACCGCTTTGAGGCGATGGTTGGAAGCGTTACTCCCAACATCGTTCGCAAGTTCACGAAAGAAGAGATTGCATCATGTGGGATCACTCGTCCAAAAAGCGGTTACATCCTTGGATTAGCCATAGATTCCGAAGTACTCCTGAATTATCCATATTCAACATCAACAGTGGACGAAGTTCGAAAACATCTCATTCAATTCAAAGGAGTTGGCCCTTGGACGGCCGAAATGGTGATGATCTTCGCACTGCTTCTGCCTGATGTGTACAGTCCGAAAGACATCGGATTGGTCAATGCCATCAAACGATTGTTTCCTGAAGTCGAAACGATGGAGGAAGCAGAAGAGGTCGCAAAACGCTGGGCTCCTTACCGTACCATGGCGTGTTGGTATCTGTGGAGAACACTTGACCCAATTCCTGTTGAGTATTGATTGCGAATATCCTAAATCATAGCCGTTGTTAGGTTAAGCATGGTCGAAGGTTTGCCAACAGAAAATCCCATCATGGAGTTTCTCCAAAAAACCAAAACACAAATTGCAGAACTCTCGAAGAAAGCTGCAACTGCAACAAAATCTGGCATAGATTCGACAACGGGTGCGATTCAGAATAAGGTTGTTGAAACAAAAGAGCGTTCAAAAATGAAAAAAGAGGCCAAGATGGAGGCTATCAAATCTGATTTGAAAGATGAGGGATACATCGACAACGCTCCACCAATGATGATTTTACCCGAAGTTGATGCACAGCAGTTTGAATTATTGAATTCCCAAAACGAGGCACAGATTCAGATCGTTGAGGAAATGGTTCGTCTCAGTGAACGCATTGATATGATTGAGCGACGACTTACAAAATTAGGAACTGCGGTTACAAAGGATATGCCACTTTCAACGTTGGAGGATATAGAACCAGATGAACAACCTGAGCGTAGAGAAGTTCGAAGTGGGAACGTATTGATTGAGGTTCTCAACATTATGGGGGCTTCGCTCCTACTCTTGGTTTCCTTGTTCTCTGCTGATGGTTATCTTCGAGACAATGAAATTCTTCTGCTTGATACGTACGAGCCAAGTATCCTCCTGTGGACAATCGGTGTATTTTCTTGGTCGATGTTTCTCTTCCTCAGAATGGCTCGCGTCGGCTCGGTTCTTACGGTTCCATTACTCTATCGAATTCAAATCTCATTGGCCATTGCAATGGCTGCAATGATGGGAATGCTTCTTTCAGAGGAATCGCTCTCAACGATATCGAGTGCTTGGGTATGGACAACTGTCCTCGCTTCAGCCGCAATCATTGGCGTAAGCATGATTACTTCTGCATGGCGCATGACAAAGCAGATGGTTGGCATTAAGGAGACTAACGAAGTCATCGATTGATCGCTTCAGAATCTTTTGAAAGATCTCGAGTGATGTTCTTTTGGTGCGATTCGAGGGTTCCTCCACCAATCTCAAGAAGTTTTGAATCGCGCCATAAACGCTCAACGTGATATTCTGCAACGTATCCATAACCACCCATGACCTGAATGGCTGCATCTGCAATTTCCTTTGCAGCTGTTGTTGCAAACAGTTTGACTCCATCAGAATCGAGACGTTGACCAGATGTTCCAAGTTGGATGTTGTTGGCTGTATCGTAAACGTATGCACGCATGGCTCGGTACTTTGCCCAAGATTCTCCGATGTGACGCTGCATTTGTCCAAAGGAGCGGATTTGAACGCCGAATGCTTCGCGTTCTGAAGCATACTTGTTCATTTCATGAAGACAACGTCGAGCGATTCCAACAGACATGCCCGCAAGTGTGAGGCGTTCAATCTCGAGATTCCCCATCATGTGGATCATGGAGCCGCCCTCTTCACCGACGAGATTTGCTGCAGGAACGATGCAATCATCAAAGACAAGTTCAGCCGTATTGGATGCACGCATTCCTGTCTTGTCGAAGATTTTCTGTCCAACACTGAATCCTGTCATGCCTTTCTCGACGAGGAACGTTGAAAGTTTAACCCGCCCCTTGTCGTCATATCCTGTTCGAGCATAGACCCAAACGATGTCCGCAGGTGTGCCTTGATCGTCAATGCAACCGTTGGTAATCCACATCTTTCGACCGTTGAGAACCCAGTCACCATTTGCGTTCTTTTCTGCGGTTGTTGACAATCCAAGAACGTCTGTACCTGCATCCGGTTCTGACATTGCCATTGCTCCAATCCATTCGCCAGAGCAAACCTTTGGAAGAATTCGCATCTTCTGTTCTTCCGAACCATTGTAAGCAAGATTGTTGACAAAAAGCATTGAGTGTGCTAAGTAAGCAAGTCCAAACCCAGCATCGGAGTAGGAAAGTTCCTCATGAGCGATGGTTGCTGCAACCGCATCCAGCCCCGCTCCACCGTATTTTTCTGGCACTGTGATTCCAAGAAGACCAAGTTCGCCAAGTTCTCTGAACAATTCGATGTTGAATTGCTCTTTCTTATCGTATTCATGCGCTTGCGGTTCTACGAATTCTTGAACAAAATCACGAATCATTTCACGAAGCATTTGATGCTCTTCGCTTGGATTTGCAAGGTCAATCATGGTCTCACCCAACCCTCCGCAGGGTTGTCCCTTTTTCACGGTTAGTCTCAAGTGCGAGGAAGTCGGATGCTTCTTTTTCTTTCTTCGTGTCCGACCGAAGGGCGACCTCGTGTTTGGGGTGGTGCGCGGGAAGTTCGCTTGACTTTACGCACCTTTCGGGTTTGAATTGGTATCTCTCGAGCCCGCTGACCAACATGACGCATTGGTGATTGTTCAATGCCTTGATTTGGTGTCTCAAGTCCGATCTCAGCAAGAAGGTTTGAGGCTGCAGATTTGTGTGTCATACCACTGCGTGCATCGTCAACAATTCGTGATGCCAATGCCGAAAAGGATGAATCTTGGATGGGCTGATGTTCAACTTTTTCTCGCTCTTCTCGTAGGTGTTCGGCCATGAGTGCTCGGAGCATTGCTCCGTTTAGTGCATCCTGCTTTCGCTCAATCATATGCATCCCATCCAGGGTGAAGTTTGTCTTTTCACATATGAAGATTCGGACGTTAATGAGGCTCTATACGAGGATTTTATTCCTCTTGATCGCCAAGCCGAGCCTCGAGAAAGGCATTGAAATCGTCCTCTGTTTCGAATTCAATGACAATGGGTGAGATGGTTTCACAATCTTGGCATTGGTATTGTTGTCCAGTCATGAAACCCATGTAAGGATAAATGCGGATGCTAAGGCAGGTTGAACAAGCCATGAATGCCATGTCAAAACCAACGACAGGGGGTTTATCACCTCTCGTTAGTACTCACAAACTAAACATCTCTATTAGGCGCAGGTCAAGTGGTAGGCTATGGATGAGACAATTGGTTTCAGAACTCGTCTTGTATCCATGATTCTACGATTGATGACGTTAACACTGATTGCCGTTGCACTGTACATCTCAGTTGAGGGTATCTTCGTCGTATTGCTGCTTTTTGTCCTCGTTGTACCGTTCGAGAAGCTCTTTCCTCGACACAAAGGTCAGAAGATTCGGAGGCCACATCTCGACACTGATATTGGCTACGCTCTTGCTTCTCCTTTGCTTGGTTTACTGACTGGATTTGTTGCTGTAGTTGTAGGAATTCTCAGTCTTGCTTGGATACCTGGTTTGCTGCTTCGACCCTATGTCGATCAAATCCCTGAGCAATACATGCCCTTGATTGGTATTCTTTTGTTCGATATGCTGGTGTATTGGACGCATCGATTTTATCATGAAATACCAGTCCTTTGGAAGTTCCATGCTATTCATCACTCAACAGAACATTTGGATTGGGCCAGTGGATTCCGTGGACATCCTTTGGATGGAACCATCCTTGCACCTGCCTTCGTATTCTTAGTGGCCGCAGGATTTTCGTTTGAATTAACGGGGGCTCTTGCAGCAGCTCAATTGATTCTTGGCCTGTTTTTGCATGCGAATGTTCGCTGGAGATTGAAATGGTTGCATCGTCTCATCATTACACCAGAATTTCATCATTGGCATCACACGAACGAGCGCGATGCTCTTTGGACGAATTACTCAACGTTTCTACCCATTTGGGATCAATTGTTTGGAACCTACTTCATGCCCCAAAAGAGGAGGCCTCAGGTCTACGGTGTCAATGAAGACATTCCTCAGGGTATGTTGAGACAGTTACGCTATCCTTTGAAAAATTGGAAAAACCCTCTATGGTATGTGTTTCATCCCTTTCAAAGCATCAAGCGTGCGTTCAAATTCGCTTGGATGATTTTGAAGGCGATGCAAAAATCAATGTTCAGGAAACGAGGCTCAAAGCCGTGGGATGTGTATCCAAACAATCCACCCTAGAACAGTGTTGTTTGCACTGAAATTGATTGCTGCTGTTTTTTTGCATAATGGCGTTTCCAGATGAGCTCAAGGGCTGCTTGTTCCGCTGACTTCAACGCAGCTTGCACGGTTCCAATTGGTTCCGCCCATGCATCGCCTGCAAACGTAATTCGATCATCATCGATAGCCTTTGGTTGACTTGTTGGTCGAGAAAATCTCCATCGATGGGCATGGTACACAGCAGATTCCAACCAATCTTGATCCACAGATTGAATCTCTTGACGAATCAAATTTGTTACTTCATCTCTGGATTTTTCAAGGTGTTTTTTGCTCCACTCGTTCTCCATCTGAACAATAAGAACATTGGATTCTTCATGGTCAATTCCTTTTCGAATTAAATCTATAGAATCTGACATATAATCGAGTAATTTCGTTGTTGCTGGACTTGTTCCCGTACAAATCAGTGTCCAATTAGAGATGTAGGGGTGTTCTTTCCATTCGGACGGTACACGGCCTTCCATCAGATTGTACAATTGAGGAATTGGACACGTCAATATGACCGCTTCTGCTTCCCACGTGAATCCTTTCTCATCTTCGAGAAGGACGTGATCGGATTTTGTTTCGATGGAAACAATTCGTGTATCACAACGTACATCAGTCCCTTCGAGCATCTCGGTGATGGACAAGTCAGCATAGGTTTCTCCATCGAGTGCATCACAACCGTGATTATATGCTCCAGTTTCTCTGCGCTTGGTTGATGATCGACCCCCAGGTATGGTTCCTTTGTCGAGTACGAGAACATCGTAACCATAGTTGGTCAGTACTTGTGCTGCACGTGCACCAGCAAACCCAGCACCTACAATCACAAAGGGACGCTCTTGCGGGTAAGCAAGACGCGTGACATGTCGTTCGTATGTTTCCATGTCAAGTCGTGACTGATGGGTTTCCAATTCACGTTTTCGTACCACGCCCATGACCGGCAGTGGAGGAAGGAACGCCCGATCGAACAGACCATGGCACCAATGAATCCCAGCAATCGAAGAAGGGTCCCTACCATCGAGAGCAAATTTATCGTTCAAATATTGTCCAATGTTGAGAGAATCCTCCATAGTCGGTGTCCAATGTGGTGTTGCCTTACCCCATGTCATGCGCAGATTGTTGTGGAGTTCGCCATGTCGATACAGAGATGTCTGGCACAAATTCCAGAGGCGATTTGGAGAATTCCCGAGTTCAAACCTTTCTTTCGAAAGGAGCGTTGTGCGAACATCGTCTGAAGTATCTCGCCACGATTCCAGTGCCCAGTTCGGCAAATTATGCGACCCATACGGTTCCTCTTTCGAGTAGACATGATGCCAAGCGTGTTCTCGGAAGATCAACAATTCATCAAGGAACTTTTCAGCCGCCTTTGTGCCAACTTCGTGTGCTTCACGCACGATTTTCATCACCGAAATCATACCATAGTGGATGGCCATGGAAAGTCTGGAAACGCCTTCAGGGTCTGCAGCATTGTTACGTCTGCGAGCGTAACCAGACAAACTGTTTGCGAGGAAGTCTTGCCAACGGTTCAAAGCTGCACGCTCTCCTCCTCGTTGTTCCCAAACAGGGTGTACCGACATGTCAATGTTGCACGTACGTAACAATGCTAATCGTTGATTTGGAGACGATAGTGTAGCGATGTCGACCGGATTGAAGGGAAGTTTTCCCTGCCATGATTGTGGGGATTCAAGGTCAAGAATTTGCCAAGATGCGCCAACTCTTCGTTTCCTCAATTTTTTCGTAGCATCACGATAACGGAAAGGTCTGTCAACAGATTTCCCGAAAACAGGCATAGGAACAACACAATGGCAATCAATCTCAATCACAGGGCATTGTGCTTCTGATGCGATTCGATGAACCCAGTGTTTCCATGGTGGTAGAGGAAACAAGTCGGTAATGATGAGGCTGGCAGTCGTAGCGAATTCCTTCATGATCGATGGCCGATGGCCTTCTCTGGCAACATGCAAGAGATAATCGATACCAAGTTGCTGACAGCCATGATGCATGTCGATTGCAGCATCAAAGAGGATGTTGTGATGACGGGCGTTGGCATGCGGGTAGCGTTCATCGATTCCTTGGTAGACGAGCAAAGCCCGATTGAATTGTGCAGCGATGATTCGCCCAGCATCAAGAGCAGGATTCTCATGCGTACGCAAGGATGACTTTAGCCATACGACAACAGGTCCTTGACCGTTCAGATCGGTCTTCGAATTCGCCAATTGACATCGCTCGGAGAGGTGCTCTGGCAAATCGAACATAACTTAAACATCGCCTGTTGGTAAATATACTCCTGTTTGAATACAATCTCAAAACCATGATTAAATGTCTCGGCCTAGACCGTATATGGGCAAGAAAACATTCCTCGTCACGGGTGCATCAAAGGGCATTGGTCGTGCTATTTCTCTGTCGTTAGCAAACGATGACGTACGTGTTATTCTTCTTTCACGTCCGTCTGATGAACTCGACGCTGCATGTGCTCAAATCCAAGCCATATCATCCTCTTCGTTTTCGATTGAATGCGATCTTGGAAGTTCGGAATCCATCGATGCTGCTCTCAAGTCCATGGAGCATCTGGAAATCATCGATGGGATTGTTCACAATGCGGGAACGATTACGCCAATTCAGCCTATGTCTGATGCGGATGATGCATCTTGGGAACGAAACATCAACGTCAACATTACCGGAGTTCAAAGGCTGACAAGAGGTCTGTATTCGAAAATGAAAGCTTCAGAGCATTGTCGGGTGACGACGATCTCGAGTGGTGCAGCGCTACGTCCGCTTCATTCGTGGTCAGCGTATTGCATTTCAAAGGCTGGACTTGATATGTGGTCGAGATGTTTGGCAGAAGAAGGAGCAAAGGATGGAATCACCTCAATCGCCATCGCCCCTGGTATTGTGAACACTGATATGCAACTCGAAATTCGCTCATCGAGTCCTGAGGATTTTCCCTTGGTTGAATCATTTGTAGGGTATCATCGCGATGGAGATTTGACCAATCCAGATGATGTTGCAGCAAAACTTCATTCTCTGATTACAGCTCATTCGTTCGAACAATCCGGTCATCGTTTTGACGTTCGAGAACTGTGAAATCCGAACATAGAGAACCGAACTGTCATAAGCCACCACCACAGCGTCGGTTCATGCCAGGAACCGACCGTGTAGAAATTCGAACCCTCAAAGTTGGACGATTTTGTGTTGTGGACGATGAAGCTTACAAGATTTTGAGCATCTCCAAGTCCAAGCCTGGAAAGCACGGATCTGCAAAGGCGCGTCTTGAGTTGGTCAACATCTTCAGCGATAAGAAAATCTCACACGTAGGAACAGTTACTGATTCCATCAGCGTGCCAATGATTGAGAAGGGAACCGCCATGGTCACCCACATCGATGGTGTAGAAGTTCACGCAATGAACATGCGTGACCATTCGATGATGATCCTTCCTTTGGAAGCCGAGATGAACATCGAGGCTGGGAAAGAGATCATGTGGATGGAGGCCCTTGGCCGCTACAAGATCATCCGTGATCATTGAAATCCAAGAGATTTTGCAGCCGAGATAATCATCTCTTCGTGGCTTTTCGACACCCATCCTGTCTTTTCGATGGTGTTTGAGCAATCGTAATGATTCGTCGTTCCAAGTCCACGTGTAACGAGGCGTGCTTCTTTGATGAAGATCGCCATCAACTTGACAACCATGTTTGGAAGTGCCCAAGTGCGAACTTTGTACCCATTTGATTTCAAGTGCCCAGCGATTTCAGGCATGGTGATTGGCGTTGAAGCCATCATCAATCGTTCACCATTCAATTCACTTCGCTCTAATGCTTCAGCGTGCATCCAAGCAACATCTCGAACATCAACAGGTGCGAAACTAATCTTTGGGAATCCAGGATATGAACTTTGAACGATCGATTCAATGATTCTCAAACTTGTTCCAGATGTTCCACTGTGGAGTGGTCCGAAAATGACATTCGGATTAACGGTTGTTAAATCAACACCTTCGTGTGTTGATGCAAATTCTCTTGCAGCTTGTTCCGCCAATGTTTTGCTTTTCGTATAAGCGGAAATATTCTTGTTCAAATCGGTCCAATCTCGTTCTGTATAGGTTTGATTTTTTGTTGTTGGAGTTGCGCCAGATATGGCTGCAGTCGATGAAGTAATCACAAACTTACGTATTCCTGATTCATACGCTACTCGTAAAACTCGGAGTGTTCCATCTCTTGCTGGTCGAATCAACTCCATCTCATCCTTTGGTTCATAGGCAGAGAATGGAGATGCAGTATGAATGACAGCATCGATACCTTCCATTGCTTCCTTCCACCCCGCATCGTCTGTAAGATCAAGCGTGCAGAGTTCAAAGTTTTGACCTGCAGAGAATGCATCGAGAATCTGGGGGTAATTTTTCTCATCTGTTCTCGTCGTACCACGAACCTTGTATCCACGTGAGAGGAATTCTTGTACGACTTGTCGTCCAAGAAAACCTGTACATCCTGTAACGAGAAGAGTAGGGTATTCCTTGCTCATACTGTTTGCTGAGAGTTACATGGTTTGAAGATTTGTTAACACCAGTCAAACGAAGAAACATCAGAACCATGCAGGTGCTGTTTTCATAAACTAAGTCGAACATGATGGGCTAGGGATACCATGAGCGAAATGGCCATTTCAGACGACATGCATTCAGCAAAAGACATGATTTCATCGATGAGCGATGATGACCAAAAAGCAATCAAGGGATGGTATTTCTTTGATTGGGCAAACCAAGCCTACGCTCTTACTGTGATGACCGTTATCGCTCCAGCATTGATGGCTAATTTGTACAACAAGGCTACCGGTACGCAATCTGGAGATTCATTTTACGCAACGGTGTTGACCATTTCGATGCTCTTTGTTGTCCTTACTGCACCCGCTCTCGGGGTGATTGCTGATAAGATGCCCATCAAGAAAAAATTGCTCAAATGGTATACTGCAGCAGGTATCATCTTCTGTGCCCTGATGGGTGCAGCACCGTATTTTGGCTCGGACGGTTACATTATTCTCGCCATGATGTTCACGATCGGTACGATTGGGTTTACCGGTGGTAACGTCATTTACTACTCCTTCATGCCATACCTCGGTTCTCGGGATGAACAGGACAAATTGTCGACATGGGGTTACATCTACGGATTTGCTGGAGGTTCACTCCTCCTTGTGTTCCATCTAATTCTCCTTCTTGGACCTTTTAATTGGGATACTGATTTCAAACTCGCCGTCATTTTCGTCACCTCGGCATTGTGGTGGTGGGGCTTCGGTGCACTTATTTTCAAATGGACTCCTGAACCAGATATTCCAACGGAAATGGAATGGCATGAACTTGGTAAAAACAATGTTGCCCGTGTCGTGAGCGCAACAAAGATTGCCTATGGTCAAGTATTCCAAACGGCAAAGGAAATTCGTAAATTCAAGGTACTCGCCTTTTTCCTCATTGCGTATTTGTTGTTCTATGACGGTGTCAACACCATTGCAAGCATGGCAAGTGCCTTTGGCGAGTCGGTTTTGAGAATCGATCCGAGCATGAACATCATGCTGTTGTTAACCGTCAACATTGTTGCCGTTCCAATGACGTTCGTCTTTGGGAAACTCGCTGCAAAGAAAGGAACCAAGTTTGCTTTGATGGTAGCTTTGCTTATCTATTGTGCAGTGTCAGTTACTGCTGCTGGCTTTGCTCCGCTTGAACTCGAAGGCCAGGATGATGCAGAGCGTTATGATTTCCAATTTGAATGGAATGATGAATCTGGCATGTACGAGATGACAACCCTTTACGATCGAGGCTATGAAGGCTGGATTGGAGAGGATTCAGAAGGAGATGCAGCCTTCCGAGATAACTTCCAAGCCCATTTCCCCGAAACTGATTATTCGGTTGAAGAGGCAGGAGATAGTACGCTTGGCAAAGGTCTTGTCGTCTGTTTGTTCATCTTGGCCATGGTTGGTCTGCTTGGATTTGGAATCAAGTTCATACAGGATAAAGAGATGGGGATTATCGGATTGTTTGCAGCATTTTTGCTCGTCGGAGTCGGTGTATTTGGAGCATCTTTCCTCGCAGACCAAGCAACTGTTGAAGAAAAAGATGTCAAATCGATTTCCGAAGAAGATGCTGTTGCATTAGTCAACGCCTTTGACAACACCAGCGACCACCGATTCTCCATTATCGTCCTCGGAGGAAATGAATCAATTGCGGGCTCGGATGAAATCGGTGATCGTCATCCAACCATGCTTGACCAAGGCGGGATGGTCGATGGCTGGGCAGAATTTATGCGTGATAATGTTTGGAAACCTCTCAACCTTGGTGTTTCACTGCAGTGGATTATTCTCGGAATGTTCGTGGGTTGTGCAATGGGATCTGCAGGTGCACAAGCACGGTCGATGTTTTCCATGCTAACCCCGAAATCTCGAGCATCTGAGTTCTATGGGTTCTTTGGTTTCCTTGGAAAATCGGCTGCTATGATTGGAACGGCGCTGTATGCAATCGCAAGTACAACATTCGATAGTCGTGTTGCGATTTTGTCCATCACGATTGTTATTCTTGCAGGTACTTACCTCACCAGTCGGGTTGACCTCGAGGAAGGAATCCGTGTTGCAGAAGAAGAGGACGCACGCGTTGAAGCTGCAGCGAAGAGCGATGCATGATGGGTGAACGCCATGCGTGGCTTCACACAGATACAAGCCGTGCTTTCTATCGTGATGATTCTCCTCATTGGAGTCGTTTGGGGTCTACCCATTGCCCCAGCAATCTACGTCTTTGATTGGATGGCATCCTTTGGTCCAGGTGACAAGAGTTGGCCGGATTTGATCCTCATTGGCTTCTCGCCTCAATTGCATTTATGACATGGGGTATGTTTCTCTTGCTTCTTTCAGGAACCTTGCAGGCTATCATCCGACTTCGAATCAAGGATCGAATCGTAGCGCCTTTAGCTTCCATGACAACCATCCGCTGGGCGATTTGTGGTCAACTTCATCGTTCAACTCAACCGTTTTTGAACCACATTGTTCCCTCGTTTTTCGCTAATGCATACTATCGTTTGGCTGGATGCAAAATTGGAAAGAATGTGAACATCAATTCTTCCACAATCAACTATCCTTCATTGGTTGAGTTGGGCGACAATGTCGTCGTCGGTGGAGGTGCAACCATCAATGGACACCTTGTCGAGAATGGTAATATTGTGCTTGAGAAGGTCATCGTTGGAGCGAATTCTACCATTGGTGGTGCAACCATGGTTGGTCCAGGTTCTCGAATTGGAGAGAATTGCATCTTAGGTAGTCGGGCTGTACTTCCGAAGCTGAAGAACATTCCAGATGGCGAAGTTTGGGCGGGAATACCCGCACG
>Ga0213864_10000342_pt1 | contig 20720 bp, 19 predicted proteins | sample PICome_5_FD_160078 | JGI IMG/M metagenome (GOLD analysis project Ga0213864, IMG submission 160078) | Coastal seawater microbial communities near Pivers Island, North Carolina, United States - PICO247 | ecosystem: Environmental > Aquatic > Marine > Coastal | place: USA: North Carolina... | reverse complement strand
CGCATTACCAATGGCAATCGTTTGGGGCGTATTGGTATTCGGAGAATGGCCCGATATAGTATCTTACCTTGGAATAGCTCTTATAATAGGGTCAGGCCTGTACATGATCTGGAGGGAAACCAAAGCAGCTATGCAACAAGTTCCAGATACGCCACGTTATCGACGTTGAAACTAGATCTCCAAAAAACCAGTCTCTTTAGTATGGAACTGTGTTCTTTTACTAGTTTGCGAGCACAATATTGTTATTTATGGTGTCACGAGTTTGTTTGATTGTTAAATTTCTAATTAATACCAAATAAGTTCATTGCCCTAATAGACACAACGAAACCCTATATATACGGCATAAAAACCAATAGGTTTCCATTGCAATCCATTTCGAGTAGATTTTTCCGGCCCGTACCACCAACTTCCACCTGCTGTCAGAGCCTGATCATCACGTCTATCAGCTAACCACTCCCAGACATTTCCACCCATGTCAAATAATCCATTCACACCTCTAATGGTTGTTTTAACTGACAAATGATGAGAGCGGTTATTATTCATGCCCATTGGAGTATCCCCAACAGGATATCGGTATACCTTTCCCTTTTGATATTCCCCATGAGGCTCATCTCTCAATTCGGTAAATGCAGCCAATATCCACTCATCACGTGTTGGTAAACGGCCACCCTTGTATGCGCAGTATGAGCTTGCCTCGTCCCAAGTGACATGAACCACTGGCTCATCAAAAGCGGCTAATTTCCCTTGCGGCGACTTGTAAGTCCAACCATTTCTTCTTTTCCAACCTGCGGCCCATTCATAACCTCCACCCTTTTTTTCAGCTTGAGTTAGAATTCCTTCCAATTCTGAATATTCAGCGAATGAACCAACAGTGACCTCCGTTCGGTCGATCGAAAAATCCTTGATGTAAACTGCCTCTGCATAAGATATCTTAGACAGTAGAATTACTGAGGCCATGAAAGCCAATATTTTATCCCTAAACATAGCTGGCTTTGCACATAGATTTATGGCCTTATCAAACATAGACAGCGAGTAAGTATATGATGACATCTATTGGAATTGCGCAATTTTTTCTAAATTCCGCACTATAGATTAATCAACTTTTCTCGCTTAAAAATTCAAGAAATGCCTGCCATGATTTTTCATCCGCATCTTCTAGATAATCACGAGATCCTTGCACCGTAAATGAATGACGAGCGCCGCCATATACCCGCGCCGTGTGCTCCACACCGGCCTCTGTAAGCTCATTCAATAGCCCCGCTAAATCATCCATCCCTGATACTGGATCAGCGGAACCGTGCAATAATAAGACCGTTCCTTGAGTGTTCGAATAGTCCTGGCCTTCCGGGGTCGCCAATCCTCCATGAAAACTTACAAAACCATCAAGTGGAAACCCTGCACGAGCGCCTTCCAACACGGCAGCACCGCCAAAACAATATCCTGCTAAGATGCTACGTGCTGTACCTTTTGAGGTTGCTTCAATCCCTTTTGATATCCGAGTTCTGAATTCTGAGCGATCCTTGTAAAGTTTGCCTGTTTCACGACGATAATCATCAAATCCATCTAGTTTCGCATCTACACCAAACAGATCTAAGGCAACGGCTCGATAGCCTTGTTCGGCTAGCATTTTCGCTCGACCAATTTCATAGTCATCAAGTCCGTTCCAATCATGGATAATGTATACAGTTGTTGATGCCGTGCTTTCTGGTTCGGCGACGAATGCTTTATATTCGTTATCTCCGATTTGGTATGTGATCATGCTGTTGTGCCCCGCCGCAATAGTTTGCGTAGCAACTAAAAGAAAAATGGATTGTAGAATTGATCTAATAAACATCATCTTGTGAACTCCTGACACATTATGGATTGAGATAGTCTGGAGATTCAGATCTGCAACTATTTGTAGAGAATTACAATTGTAGTCACAAACCACACACTTTTTGCTTCGAGCCTCCGATCTTTTCATTAGGCGATTTCGTAAATCAGTGTTAACATTTTACCAGCCAACACAAGGAGCCTCTGGTTTTTAACCATAATAAAGTTCCAATGCTAAGGAATTTGTTACAGAATAAGTGTATGTAGCAAAAACTATGGGGTCGGTGGACTAATAGCAATTCCGGGTCGCCGATCTCGCTTTCTTTTATCAGGAAGACAAAGCGCAATTGTGTCGCACTGCAGAATTTGATCCCACTTATAAGATGAGCCGTTAGTGCAGGGTTTTCCACAGCATTATATCCAAGAGCGCGAAGTTCTCCACGGCATGTCAGACAACTTCCTCACTATATCTCAAAACGTAAATGAATCTACTTATATGTTTCGTCAAAGTTTCAGCATTGATTGATTTTTCACGAATTACCGCTACCGTTATTCCCCGAAAGGAGAGCTGTTATGAAAGCATTAGCAACGACTACTTTTGTATTGATCATGTCAACCACCAGTGCATTTGCGTGGGGGGAAGGATGCTCAGGATCGAAGGCAAGCATGGCTAATTTATGTGAAGCTGGCTGGTCTTGGGACGAACAAGCCGGCGCTTGCGTTGAAACTCCAACATCATGATTGATTATGGATGGTTGGGCACGATCCTGACCATCCGATTTTTGCATCTTTTATGATATGCTTTGCTACTCACAATAAATCATGTATTCTTAGGTTACGCGACGCTTAATCATGCATGGAGGTTCACATGCAAACTTCGCAAGAGTCCATAGCGCGCAATTGGATATTAGAAGACCTAAGCCAACACCTGACGACTGACGAGCTAGATGAAGTCATCCTTTTCGCACGACATGCAGGATATTTAGATGCTGATGCTCAACTCACTGATGCTGGCGCTCGATATTTTAATTTGATGACAAAGTACCGAAAGGATGTGGAAACCGTCTAAAGCGGTCCTCACCAACCACGAGTGATGAATTCACAATGATAACTATCAGTATTTGAGCTGATGGTTGTCAGCATAAATCATGAGTAATATTTCAATCTATATGTTAAACTTAACTATCACCTGTAAGCCTAAAGGTTAAAATATGGATCCGATTTGCGAAGCCTGTCTGGAAACAGCAGACCCAGCCGACCAGAAAGATATAGATGCTTTCATTCAAAGTTCAGAGGAATGGATACTCATCGATGAAGATAACACACGAAAACTGACAAAAGTTTACGAATTCCCAAATTTTCAAGAAGCGCAAGTTTATACAAATAAAGTCGGTATGCTTGCAGAGGATGTCGGTCATCATCCGGTGATCCTACTGCAATGGGGTTCGGTACAAGTAACTTGGTGGAGCCATAAGATCAAAGATCTTCATCCTCTGGATTTAATTTTAGCGGAAAGATGCGACCAAGCCTATAACAAAACGAATTAATTTCGGATCTGAATATCAGTAATGGTTATTGTGTTTGACAATGCTGTCCACTGCTGGTCAATTTTATCTAAAGCTTGTAAGTCCGGTTTTAAATCAGTTTCCCAGTAGCGCCCAGAAGTAATAAAGTACCCGAGTGAATTTTCTTCATCGAGTATACTTTGCACGCTAGCGTGATTTATCAAGAAGTGGACAGGGTTTTCATTGATCCTTCCACTGTGTCTTGGAAAGCAAAGTCTTGAAGCCTTTCTTGAAAGGTTGTAAGTGCTGCAGCCATTTCTAGCGGCTAAACACATAAAACGAGCCGATTTTGCATACAAATCTCGCAATGTGAAATCGTCACGCAATGGATCTGGAGTACCCTCTCCATAGAAATGAGTTTTGCCAGCATCAGGATAAATCATATCACAACCTAAGATATGTATTTCTGAAGGCATATGCTCACCCAATGCCCAGTAGAGCGCTGTGAGCGCCATGGTGCCACCTGCGTATATGAACCCACCAAATTCATTTTGCCTTCGAACGAATAGCTGTTCATCGACAGCCCGTTGATCCTTTGCATAACGCTTTGGCTGACTTTCTCGGGGAAAATCATATGGAAAAATATGCTCCGTCCAGGATCCCAAAACCTGCCAAGCATTGTTAATTACAATAATTTCATCATAGCAGCTAACATCAATAGCTTGCACTCCCACCACATTTGGAGCGGAGCCAAGTATCAATACTTTAGACGAATTTTGCTGGGGTGACACGCTTAGTTGTTTCCTATTTCTTCTAACTCGATACATTATTTCTTAAGTAAGCATAACTCAATAAGGACGCGCATTGTTATCTGATAGGATTGCAGCATCGGTTGAAACATTCGCACGGAATGAGGAGGCTCAGCTCAAATTTCTAATGCACCGCTTTTCAGAGGCCGAACTTTGTAATTGGGTTCACCAATACTTTAATCGACACAATCACTACATAACTGGCATAAAGTTTGTGCTGACGAACGTATGCTACTCAAAAATTATCGAAGGTACCTTGTACATGCACATAGAGCGTGTCCAATATGATCGAGAGTTTTACGATGGCTTGCGCGAAGCATACCAATTAGCAAAACACGACCAAGTAAAAGTTCCAGAATTTCTAGAAATGTGGATGGCTGAGACTATTGCACCAGCGCATCGTCCACCAAAGTATAACCACAAAAAGTCATATATTGATTTTTTCCACCACATAGTTTGTCAGTGTATTCACAAATCAGTTCGTTTTACTCAGTTCTCCGCCGTAAAGACTGCTGCTTTAGAATGCGCTAGTACAACTGTCGCAGAAATCATTTCTGACGAATTGGATATAGAGTATAATGATGTGAAAAACATATGGCTAAAACGAGACCAACAATGGTTCCCAAGCTAAAACGAATAGCGCGTGACTGTGTTCATTGACCAAGTTGTAGACAAAATTTGAAATTACAGAGGTAGAACAGATAAACACAACAAAAAATAGTATTTTTGCTGTGTTTTTGAAACTCACACGCAGAGCATTAGCGTGCGAAAATTAAGTCATTGATATTGTTTTAAAAAGCGGCGCCCGGGGGCAGGATCGAACCACCGGCACTAGGATTTTCAATAGAGATGATAGTAGATAATCAAATGAAGACAATTAGTTGTATGAGCATTGAATAGGTGTGCACAAAAATGGGTTTTTAAAAAATCTAAGTTGAGAGCGCCCGACCAGCATTCACAGTTATCAAGCTTCCTTAGGAGACTGCGTAGCCTTTCTCAATAGTCGCAAGAACGTTTGCTGTTCTTCCTCATCAAGCATTTTCAATATATCTTGCTGAATCTGTTCGATAACTGCATCAACCTGTGAAATCATGTGAATGCCTTCATTCGTGATATTCAAAATCCGCGCTCGTTTATCCCGCTCGTTTACAGCCCTGGATATAAATCCTTTGCGTTGCAACCGTTCAATCACTCCTCCGATCGTCACCTTATCGTAAGAAATATAGTTTGCGATTTGCACTTGATCTGAGTTTGGCATCACTTTGATGGCGAGTAATGCCGCATATTGCACGGGTGTGATGTCATAGCCAGCGTCCTGCATATGCTTTGAAAAAAGATATGTAGAAATCTGATTAAGCCTTCGGATTTGATGGCCTGGCAGATTTTGAAGAGTTTTTTTATCCATTCTTATTCATTACTATAAAACTACTTGATAAGTATACTAACTTTTTACTTGAATTCAATTAGTAAGTAATATTACTATATGGTAAATTGTCTGGAGATTTATGATGCAATTTCATCTAAACGGCTTCAAAGCTGGCGATCCAAAAGTCCATCCTATAAATTGCGATAACTCGGGAAAAGGGAACCACATTCCGGCAAAAGTAGATGTCATGATTGCAGGGTGTGGACCTGCTGGACTTTGTCTAGCGGCTCAGCTTTCTCAACATCCGGAAATTACTACCGTTGTAGTAGAACCAAAGTCAGGTCCAATGGAAAAGGGGCAAGCAGACGGTATTAGTGTAAGATCAATGGAAATGTTTCAAACATTCGGGTTCGCGGAACGCATTAAAGAAGAATCGGTTTGGATCAACGAAACAACGTTCTGGACTCCCGATCAAAAAACACCGACCAAAATTTCACGTGCAGGACGCGTTCAAGATGTGGAAGATGGCTTAAGTGAAATGCCACATGTGATCATCAATCAAGCGCGAATCCATGATATGTATCTTGAAATCATGGAAAAATCGCCAACAAGATTAGAGCCTTCGTACAATCATAAAATTATACATGTGGACATTGATAACGCAGATGATCAGTACCCGGTATCAATTCTTTTGGAGCAAACCAATCAAGAAAATCCCAAACAATTTACAGTCAGAGCAAGATATCTCGTAGGTTGTGACGGCGCGAGAAGTACAGTCCGAAAATCAATTGGTGCAAAACTAGACGGAGATGCCGCACACCAAGCATGGGGTGTCATGGATGTGTTGCTAAACACCGATTTTCCCGACATTCGTATGAAATCTATCATTCAATCCGCGCATGACGGAAGTATTCTGATCATCCCACGAGAAGGTGGGTATTTAGTTCGCTTTTATGTTGAACTTGATAAGTTGTCAGAGACTGAAAGGGTCTCAGAAAGAGGGTTGACCGAAAAAGACATTATCGACAGAGCGAACAAGATTTTATCGCCCTACTCAATCGATGTTAAAGAAATCGTTTGGTGGTCAATTTATGAAATCGGTCACCGGATTACCAATAGCTTTGATAATACAGGTGTTTCTGAAGGTCTAAGTCGTGATCCTTGCGTTTTTATAGCAGGTGACGCCTGCCATACTCACAGTCCAAAAGCAGGCCAGGGAATGAATGTGTCTATGGGGGATACATTTAATCTGGGCTGGAAACTGATTTCTGTTTTATTGGGGTATTCGGATAAGACATTATTGCACACCTACTCGGAAGAGCGCCAAAAAACCGCTCAGGCGTTAATCGATTTTGATCATGAATGGTCCAGGGCCGTATCCAAAAAATCTGACCCAGCATTATCTGAAATGCCGACAGTGCAAAGAAAGTTCCTGGAAGGTGGTAAATTTACAGCTGGTTTAACAGTGAAATATCAGCCTTCTACTCTAACGCAAAATGATGAATTTCAAAACTTAGCTAAAGGATTTCCGATAGGTGAACGTTTTCACTCAGCGATGGTAGACCGCCTAGCTGATGCAAAACCCATGCAGCTCGGACATACTCAGAATTTTGGGTATCGCTGGACACTCTTTATTTTCGCACCGCAAGACAAAGAATTGCGATCAACACAGTTGCGATCAACCTTGGATTCATTGGAACAGGAGCACAGATCACCGATACGAAAGTCATCTATTATCGGTCTAGATCCAGATCAACTACTAGATCTGCGTATTATCTATCCAGAAAATTTCCGTGAATTAGAGTATTCCGATATGCACTCTGTCCTGAAGCCACGGAAAGGAAAATATGGTTTAGTCGACTACGAAAAGGTATTCTGTGCGCAAAAGGGAATAAATTCAAACATATTCGACCTTCGTGAAGTAAATCGTACTAAAGGTGCAATGGTTTTAGTTCGACCAGACCAATATGTCTCAACTGTCCTGCCGATTGATGCGACAACAGAATTGTTCGGTATTCTGGAAGATGTTTGGCCAAATTTAAATGTATAAAAGAGGTGGCAGACAGCAACAAATAAATGCTCGTGGAATATCGCTCATTCAATAGGCCTAAGGAGTAAAAGTTGCTAAATGAGTTCATTTGAAATCTTAGATTATATCGGGGTTGCGCTATTTGCGGCGACGGGGGCACTATCTGCATCGCGTAAAGAACTCGATATTGTTGGCTTTATTTTTCTAGCTTCCGCGGCAGGCATTGGTGGAGGTACTGTAAGGGATTTAATACTCGGCGTCCCTATTTTTTGGATCGAAAACTCTATTTATTTGTGGGTTTGTTCAGGAACAGCACTGTTCATCTATTTCGCTGCACCATTCGTTGAATCACGCTACAAAGTTTTGTTATGGCTCGATGCAATTGCGCTTGCAGCGTACAGTATATTTGGAACTCAAAAAGGCATGTTATTAACCGGATCTGAAACGATAAGTATCGTCATGGGCGTATTTACCGGCGTATTGGGTGGGATTATTCGCGACATATTGGCTCGCGAGAGATCAATTCTATTGAAAAGAGAAATTTACGTAGCTGCGAGCGCTGCCGGAGCGTGTGTGTTTTTAGGACTTCAGGGTTTGGGATTTATTTCTGTCGTTTCAGCATTAGCAGGGTTCATTTGTGTACTTATAATACGAGGAGGTACAATTATGTTTGGATGGAGATTACCTGCGTATAGATCATCACCCGGTCGTGACCCTGAAGAAATAATGAAGTAAATACGCAAGTTATCAATTTTGTTGGGTACTTTTTCAATATATGTCGTGTTCAATTCCACGTTGAAACATCATAGGCGATACAAATCGCTTAAGGCCTAAAATTATAAAAATTTTTCAAAGCAATCTTTAGTTAGTCACTATGCGATGCATTTGTAGTGCACTTGGACTTTCCAATTCGCGGAATGCGCTGCACAGCTTTTGCTACAAAATGCACATAAACTCCAAGTACTACACTCTAAAAAGCAGAACCAATCACAAAGAGTCACGTTACATTCACGCTTACTTTCGAATACCAGATCAGTTCTCGTAACAAATGACTTATGATCCAGCTGCGTTTGGCTGGCGTAAACAATATACACGACGCTATAGCTTAGGAGGCTACTATGAAAGCCATGAGGAACTTTTGGGCGCGTGAATGGTTAATGAGAGATATTGGCTCACGACATGGTACCAATGATGTATCAACGATCATCAAAATTGCACAAGCTGCTGGTTTATTAGGTTCAAACGCGGAGATGACAGAGGCAGGCCAAATCTACGTGGCCGCTAATCGACATCGCGTTGAAGTGCTGAAAAACGATACGATCATTTATCCCCTCTGAACACTTATTTACTAAGGTTTGCAATGATAGAAACAGCTTATGGTCTGAACCACGCATTCACAGCACCACATCGTATAGCTACAAAAGTTGGCAGCGACATCTTGGACCACGGTGGCAATGCCATTGAGGCAATGGTTGCTGCCGCCGCTACAATTGCTGTCGTATATCCACACATGAATGGCATCGGTGGAGATGGCTTTTGGCTGATACATAAGCCAGGATCGAGCCCAATCTCGATAGCAGCTTGCGGACGCGCTGGTAGTCTTGCCACTCCAACATTTTATAAAAATCATGGATTTCATCATATACCGGCGAGGGGGCCACTTGCAGCACTCACAGTACCCGGAACAATCGATGGTTGGCGTCTTGCGCTTGAACAATCACAACAAAATTTTTCGCTCTCAGAATTGTTGGCACCAGCAGTTGCACTTGCCAAAAATGGAATTGCTGTAACTAAAAACCAATCTATTACGACTGAGGAGAAATTAAGCACCTTGGAGGATGTACACGGTTTTTCGAATATTTTTCTTTCGGATGGTCGTGTGCCACAACCAGGTGAGAAGATGGTACAATCAGCACTGGGCAATACGCTAGAAGCAATTGGATTGTATGGTACAAACTTCTTTTACAAAGGCGATATTGCCGAAACACATGCGGCTTTCTTAAAAGAGCACGGAAGCCCCATCACACTTAAGGATATAGAGAGCCAAAAGGCAGAAATTCTAAAACCTTTATCTATCCAAACTTCTAGCGGAACGTTATTCAACTTGGCACCACCCACCCAAGGGATGTCCTCTCTTGGAATTTTGGGAATCTTCGATCGTCTCAATATTAAAGAATCAGAAACCTTTGAACATATTCACGGATTGATTGAAGCCACCAAGCGCGCATTTATTGTTCGCAATGCGAAATTGGGAGACGCCGCACATATGGAATATCCTCCCGAACATTATCTCACAGACGACTATCTAACCGGCGAAGCAGCAAAAATAGATTTTTCTACTTCGCTCTCATGGCCATATGAACCAAAGGACGGTGATACGATTTGGATGGGGGCAACCGATAAAGACGGCATTTCAGTCAGTTTTATACAATCGGTCTTCTGGGAATTCGGTTCAGGACTTACCTGTGCAGACACTGGAGTATTTTTTCAAAACCGTGGTGCAGGCTTTTCGTTAGATCCAGGCCCCAACCAATTGGCACCAGGTAAACAACCATTCCACACGCTCAATCCTGCGATGGCACTTTTGAATGACGGGCGCGTTCTTTCATATGGTACCATGGGCGGCGAGGGACAACCTCAAACACAATCTGCGCTGTATACCCGTTATGCTCAATTCGGTAGTTCATTACAGCAAGCCATCACAATGCCTCGGTGGCTTTTGGGCAAAACCTGGGGTGATGCAACAACAACGCTAAAATTTGAGGAAAACTTTGAAAAAGACATCATTGATCGCATGCGTGGTGTTGGCCATGAGGTAGAACTCGTTCCATCGTTTAATAGTATGATGGGACATGCTGGAGCCATAGTTCGACATGAAAACGGCACAGTTGAAAGTGCAAATGATCCACGTTCAGATGGGTGGGCTTACGCACGTTAATCCTTGTATTTGGAAGTATTGGGTTAGCTCACTGGGTGGACCTCAATGTCCAAGATGAACGCAGTATCATCTCGCGGGTGTCGCACGCGAATCCGCTGACTACAGTATTTGGCTCATAACGCCGACAAGTCTATAAAAGTGTATTTTTGATGTGAAGAATTCTCACAAAGAACAGTGTTCTTTCACTAATTTTCGGAACCAATGGTTGTTCTGAGTACGCACAATCTCGATCAAAAGTGCTTGCAAAGCGGAACACTTTGGAATTACCTACTTTCGTCTGGCAATAAAGGCATTGCGCGCTGCTGCTAGTATCACGGTGATTGGTTGAACCGTTCGTGCGCTCCATCCATTCCGTGATTTCAGTTCGAGTAAAATCCGACGGAAAGTTTGGCATGGAGAGGTGCAGTATGCTTATTAATAACCAGCTCGAGAAATGGGATCGCGAGAATTTCTTTCATCCTTCTACACATTTGGCTGACTTTGCACGCGGAGACCTTGCTCAACGAATTATTGCAAATGGTGAAGGCTGCTATATTACAGATACCGAAGGGCGAAAGAGTCTCGATGCATTTGCTGGCTTATATTGCGTCAATGTTGGATACGGGCACAGCGAAATCTCAGATGCCATCGCTGAGCAAGCGAAAGAGCTTGCGTATTACCATGCGTATGTAGGTCATGGAACGGAAGCTTCGATCACACTCTCCAAAATGATATTGGAGCGTGCCCCAAGCCATATGTCAAAAGTCTACTTTGGCCTATCAGGATCAGATGCAAACGAAACCAACATCAAGCTTGTTTGGTACTACAACAACGTATTGGAGCGACCCGAAAAGAAAAAGATTATCTCTCGCTGGCGCGGTTACCATGGGTCTGGTTTGATGACGGGTTCATTGACAGGCCTCGATTTGTTTCATCAAAAATTCGATCTGCCGTTACAAAACGTATTTCACACAGAGGCACCTTATTTTTACAGGCGTGCTGATATGGGAATGGATGAACAACAATTTGTAAAACACTGTGTTAACGAACTTGAGGAACTTATCAATAGAGAGGGGAACGACACTATCGCAGCGTTCATCGGCGAGCCCGCTTTGGGAACTGGTGGATTAGTGCCCCCACCTCAGGGATATTGGCCGGCCATTCAGGCTGTTCTAAAAAAATACGACATCCTTCTCATTGCTGACGAAGTTGTGACCGGCTTCGGCCGACTAGGCTCAATGTTCGGTTCTGATCATTACGACATGCAGCCAGATCTAATCACTATCGCAAAAGGCCTCACCTCAGCCTATGCACCACTTTCCGGTTCAATTATCAGCGATAAAATGTGGAAGATATTAGAACAAGGAACCGATCAATACGGGCCAATTGGTCATGGATGGACATATTCTGCGCACCCTATTTCTGCCGCTGCCGGAGTGGCAAATTTAAAGTTACTTGACGATTTGAATTTGATTCAAAATGTCAAAGAGGTCGGTCATCACTTCAAAAGTGCACTCATCGATGCAGTAGGCGACCATATGAATGTGGGAGAGGTGAGAGGCGAAGGACTGATGTGCGCTGTGGAACTTGTCGCAGATAAGGTCGATCGCGCATTTTTCAAAGCAGATCAAAAGATAGGTTATCAAGTTGCTGCAGCTTTATTATCACATGGCGTTATTGCACGCGCAATGCCGCAAGGCGACATCATCGGCTTTGCACCCCCCTTCTGCATCAGCAAAGCTCAAGCAGAAGAAGTGGCGCAGAAGTTAGCTACGAGTATTAAAGATGTATTGGGTTGAGCTTCGTAAGAAACTAGGATCCTGAGTAGGGATCGAATAAATTTCAACTATATGTCAGAATATAATTTTCACTTCTGTGGGTTAAAGGAAGCTGCCGTTACCCTGTTCCAATATGAAGACAATCGAGCATCTTCTACATGCTGTCCGCGTATCAAAGCACCATCTTCAACCTTAGGATAAATTTGGTCTGCCAAAACGATTTGGCTCCCTGATAATCTCCTTACGATATGCCGACGCGTCAACTCATTTGTGTGCGATAATCCAGCAGCCTCCAGTAGCTCTTTTAGGGCATACCGCGTATTACGCTGAAAATTATATACTCGTTTAGCACGAGACTCTACGTCTAAAGCGCGATAGCGCTTTTTATCCATGGTAGCCACACCTGTCGGGCAATGACCCGAAGAGCAATCTCGTGCTTGTATGCAGCCCAGAGAAAACATGAACGGTCTTGCCATATTACACCAGTCAGCACCAAGCGCACAAATCCTTACAACATCATATGCGCTGACTAACTTACCCGATGCAGCTATTTTTACTCGATCTCTAAGCCCAGCGCCTTTTAAACTGTTATCTACAAAAACAACGGCATCACGGAGCGGACACCCTAGGTGATCTGTAAACTCAACTGGCGCAGCACCAGTCCCACCTTCAGAGCCATCAACCGTTATAAAATCAAGTATGATATCTGCTTCGACCATTGTTTTAACAATCGCTATGAGTTCCCAAGGGTGACCAATACAAAGCTTGATACCCACTGGCTTACCTCCAGAAAGATCGCGCAACTTGTCAGCAAATTTAAGTAATTCGATGGGGCTTGAAAATTCTGAGTGACTATGAGGCGATATAACATCCGTGTAAGCTTCAACACCCCTTGTGTCCGCTATCTCTGGGGTCACTTTTGGCGCAAGTAACATCCCCCCATGTCCGGGTTTTGCCCCTTGGCTTAATTTGATTTCTATCATCTTTACTTGGTCTAGTTTTGCTTTTTTAGAAAACTTTTCAGGATCAAAACGGCCATCAATCGTTCGACAACCAAAGTACCCAGTGGATATTTGCCAAATAGTGTCCGCACCACCCAGTTCATGATATTTCGATAATGATCCTTCGCCCGTATTGTGTGCGAAACCGCCTAACTTAGCACCGGAAGACATTGCTTGTATTGCATTCGGGGACAATGAGCCAAAGCTAGTCCCAGAAATATTCAAAACGGAAATAGAATATGCATTCGGCCCGGAACCAACCAAAACACGGAAATCGTCATCCGTAATCTTCGTTGGATTAATAGAGTGGTTTAGCCACGTGAAATCATCAGAATACTGATCTTTATCGGAGCCAAAAGGACGAGCTGCTAGAAGTGATTTTGAACGTTGATAGACCATCGATCTCTGATTTCTTGAGTACGGTAACTCGTCATTATCGGACTCCCAGAAATACTGACGTAATTCTGGTCGTATAGATTCAAAGAAGAACCGAAATCGGCCAATAAGCGGGAAATTTGCAAGAACCGGCCGAGTCTTCTGAAAAAAATCATACAAACCTGTGAAAAATAAACCGAACGAGACAATGCATATTAACTGAAACCAGATATTATTAGATGCGAAATAAAGAGAAATAACACCCACAACAGCGGTGTATAGAAGTGCTGAGTACCGGCTCCAAAATATATTCATAGTCCCAACCATCATATTTTTATCCTGAAACCAGATTACTGCACATATGTTTGATTGGTAAACCTTTCATAAAAACTGTGTTCTTTAATTAGGGTGCACACAGAGTGTAGAACACCAGAATTCCAACAGACGGACACATGAAAAAGCATTTGTTTGATGTGTTTTTGATATTTTAAATAGTTTGGGTTAGGGTCCATCGCTCAAGTCCAAAGCTCGTTCATGAATTTGGTCTTCCACATTTCTCAGTGAACGTAGAAAGCTCACGTACAGCATTACCGTAAGTTGGATCATCTCTGGGCTGGCTTTGAAACAGCTAAAGGCGACAGGATTGGGCATAGTGAGTTGATTAATTTCCAGCGAGCCGTCGGGCAAGATAGTTATTGTTGCAGGTCCCGGAGCACTAAATTTATATTCAGAAACGTATTGTAATCAAACGTTTGTTTCGAATGACGTCCAAAGACCATCTATCAATTTTTGCAGAATTTAAACTTAACAAGTCGCCGACATGAGATATTTTAGCACCATTTATTGAAGCTATAATATCCGACTCTCTTAAACCTAAGCGTTGTGTTAGATTAGACACTTGAGTCAACATAACGCCCGTCGATCTCAAAGATAAATTGAAATCGTTTATAAGTTTTGGGTTAACTTGAGCAACAGTTGACTCAAAAAACGGTCCATTACTTTTCACATTCACTAATTTCGCTACTGGTTCGTCAGGCGCATTACGTAAGCTAATTTCAACTGAATTTTTTTGATCGCTGCGCAGGAAAGATACCGAAACGCTAGTCCCAACCCCTAGTATTGCCAAACGATAGCTCAACTCCAACTCGGAATTGATCTCGTAACCCTGAACGGATAATATTACGTCACCTATCCGCAAACCAGCACGATAAAATTCACTTTGTGGATGTATCTCAGTAATTAGCAGTCCAGTAGGATACCGCATGTTCAATGCATTCGCTAACGACTGATCGATATCTTGAACTTCTATACCCGCCCAAGGTCTTTCAAAGACTGACTTACCACTTTTTGCTTGCTCGACATATTTAGAAACAAGGTTGGCAGGAATTGCAAAGCCAATACCATTTGAACCGCCCGACTTTGTTAGAATGGAAGTGTTAATTCCAATGAGTTTTCCCGTCATGTCTACCAGCGCACCGCCGGAGTTTCCTGGATTGATAGGTGCATCTGTTTGAACGAAATAACCTGAATTTAAATCACCCCGAAGAACACTTTGAGATAAACCTGATACAATACCGCTTGTTATAGATTGCCCGATCCCGAATGGATTTCCAATAGCGAGAACCAAGTCACCCACCAATAACTCATCTGAGTCGCCAATCTCAATTGCATTAAGCCCACTAGGATTGATTAATCGAAGTACTGCCAAATCTACCGATTCATCTGCCAATAGAATCTCTGCATCAAACTCTCTTCGATCTTTTAGATGTACTTTTATTTCTTGGGCACCACCTACGACATGATAGTTCGATACAACTATACCATCCTCATCAACAATCACACCGGACCCGAGCGCATTCTGCAATCGCGGTCGTGAGCGTTGGAAATTATTGAAAAAATCTGAAAAAAACGGGTCATACTGAAACACATTTCGCCGCCCATTGATAAGACGTTTCGCATAGATGCTGACCACTGCAGGCGATGCAATCTCTACAATTGGCGAAAATGATAATTTGACATCTAAATTACTTGATGGGGTACTACGTTCTCCAAATGATGCCGATGCCAAAAATGAGAACATAACGAAGCAAAAGAGTCTAAACATCTGTTTTCGCCCAGCTTAGAATTTCAAGACGTTACGTATGGGTTAGATGATATATTTCAAGAATTTAGCTTTAAATTTTCTTATTCAATGAACATACATTTCGCTTTGAATTGCGCTCAATCTGACAGCGCGCATTATACATATTTTTCAATCTTTTTCTAGCTTTTGTCACAAAAGAATTTTCGTTTTAATAAATGTAGAAGGAGTAAAAAATGAGCAAACTAATAAGGCTGGCAGACGTAATTGATGACAAAATTAGAAAAGAAAAAGAATTAGAATTTTATGAGAAAGAACTTCGAAAATTGCATCAAAAAATGGCAGTTCTGCGTCAAGAAATAGACGTGACAAACATAATTATCGATCTTGTAAAACATGAAAAGGTACGAGATTTCAAAAAAGAATTTGAAGATAAAAATTGAGATCTCTTATTTCGGCAATACTGATAATTTGTCAGGCAAAACTGAATTACTCTGTTTTTAGAACCTTGAACTCAAATTAAGTACTACCAACTATAGTAACTCAACTCATTGCGGAGGATTATATCATGAATATCGACCTTCAAACTGCGTACGAACGGATCCAAAATAGCAAGTCACCAATCGAAGAGGTTGGTACAATTATTATCAAAACGGGTGGACAGTGGGACCCTGCTGAGGCCGCTGATCCATCAAAGCTGTTCACGATACACCTTCACCAGATCCAAGGTGTAGGAATAGGTGCTGCGGCAGCACTCGATGATTGGATGCACAAGACGAGAGAGTTTCTTGGAGCTGAGATGGTTTTGGATCGTATTTAAACAAACGAAACCGTTGCGACTTATTACAATCAATGAAAAAACATGCTTAGGCGGGCCTTTAGTTCAATTGGCTAGAGCAGAGCGCCAATAAAGCTTTGGTTACGGGTTCAAGTAAGTCCGTGGCAACCAACAAATTCGTGGCTCAACCGGATAGAGCAGCCCACTCCCAAGGGATAGGTTGCAGTTTCAAACCCTGAGATCCCAACAGACGAACACAGCAAAAAATGTGCGTTTTATATCATTCCTCAATCTCAGAAGATTTTGCCCAGAGGTTAATGCCTAGATCGCCAGATAGCGTATCAATCTCAGCAAGTTCAGTGTCCGTAAAGCTAAGGTTATCGACGGCGCCGGCGCAATCTGCAACTTGTTGCGAACTCGAAGCACCGATCAAGGCTGTAGTGACACGATCACGTCTTAGCACCCAAGCTAAAGCCATTTGTGCTAAAGTTTGTCCACGTCCATTAGCTAACTCGTTTAATGCATTTAAGTTTTTCACCAACTCAGGGGTAATCTTCTGTTTGTCGAGACTTTTAGCCTGATTAGCGCGGCTTTGCGCCGGAACACCACCCAGATATTTATTTGTTAGTAAACCTTGAGCTAGTGGCGTAAACGCTATCGAGCCAATCCCTAAATCATCTAGCGTGTTTAGCAAACCATCGTCTTCCACCCAACGATTTAACATGTTGTAACTTGGTTGATGTATTAAACATGGTGTGCCCAAATCATTCAAGATCGCGACAGCTTCTCTCGTGCGCTTGCTATTATAGCTAGAGATACCGATATAAAGCGCTCGTCCTGATCTCACAATGTGATCCAATGCCCCCATTGTTTCTTCCAAAGGTGTATCTGGATCGAAGCGGTGTGAATAGAAAATATCAACATAGTCTAACCCCATGCGCTTTAGTGACTGATCGCATGAAGCAATCAAATACTTCCTGCTGCCCCACTCTCCGTATGGTCCAGGCCACATGTCATATCCAGCTTTAGAACTGATAATTAATTCATCTCTGTAATTTGCAAAATCCGTTTTCAAAATTTCACCGAATGCTGTCTCTGCACTTCCGGGACGTGGTCCATAATTATTCGCAAGATCAAAATGCGTAATTCCATGATCGAATGCAGCCCGACAAATCTCCCTCTTACTTTGGTGGGTGAAATCTTCCCCAAAGTTATGCCACAATCCAAGTGAAATAACGGGTAATTTAAGGCCAGAATTACCACATTTTCGATAAAGCATTTCATCATAGCGGCATGGATTTGGTGCATAAATCATAGAACAACCCTAATAAGTAAAAACTTCCAAGAAACTATTTTGATACGCTGTGGAATTCAATAATGAACGTTTTTCTGCTTCAGGACTTGATTATCTTGTGGGCTATTTCAGGAGTGGATCAGAGACCAATCTTGCACCAACAGTTAACTTGGTCCATTCAGATAAGGCTGCTCAAGCCCTACACAGTCAACGATTTTGGTCATTTTTGACCCGCTAGATTAGAAATCACAGTAATGTTGAGAATTTTAGGTGCTAAAAGCTTTGCCAAAGGCGACAGCCGGAAGCGTCGTGTTTAAACCAGACACAAAATGGCAAATGCTCATGCTATTAGTTGATGACTTCATACATAAAAACTTTTTGATCTTCAGCTAATGCACCAATTTACCCCGAAACAAACTATCATGGCTCTCTTTGTACCACTTTTCTGGGGTTTAGGGTTCGTATTTGCAAAAGGTGCAATCAATCATTTTCCACCAATTTTGCTGATGGCATTTCGCTTTTCATTGACAGCTTTAGTATTGGTTTGGTTCACACCACTACCTGTAGGAAAGTTTTTTCAACTTTTTAAAATCGCAATTGTTGCAGCCGCTATTCAATACAGCCTTACGTTCACTGGTGTTAAAGGTTTAGAGGCAGGGCTGGCATCAATCATTGTTCAGCTGGAAGTTCCCTTCCTCGTTATTCTTGGAGCACTACTCCTGAGGGAAAAGCCTGGTTACAAGAAGTGGATTGGCATAGCCGTATCGTTTGTGGGTGTTGCGATTATGAGCCAACAAGATGAACTGAGCGGAAGTTTTATTTCTATCGCTTTGGTGCTCAGTGGTTGCTTTGCATGGGCTCTAGGTCAGGTCATGATCAGAAAACTTAAAAATGTTTCAGGAATGCAAGTTACCGCCTGGATAGCAGTTTTTGCTACTCCACAATTATTTTTCATGTCAGCGATATTTGAGAATGGGCAAGTAGAAGCAATTAAGACTGCTAACTCATTGGTATGGTGGACCGTTCTATACCTTGGCCTGATAATGACATGCCTAGGTTATTACTTCTGGAACACGTTGATACGGCACCATGATGTAAGTAAAGTCGCGCCATTCTTACTGTTACTCCCGGTCTTTTCTGTCTTAGGTGGAAATCTTTTCTTGGGTGAAACAATCACATTAGAAAAGTTTTATGGCGGAGCTACGATCTTATTGGGAATTGGAGTTATAGTGCTCAACCCAAAATTTTTCTCGATGGTAAACCAATAGAAAAAAGTTTAGGATTATGAATATAAACTCTCGGCATCAAATCAAATTCTCAATTCTTTCCCAAACGCACTGACGGTAAACATTCTGACACCCGCCGTTTACTAACTTAAAATCATATCTGCAGCTTTTTCAGCAATCATAATAGTCGGCGAATTCGTATTACCACTTGTTATTGTTGGCATAATTGAAGCATCAACTACTCGAAGATTACCAATGCCTCGCATTCTAAGTCTTTGATCAAGCGGCGCAGTTTCGTCAGCGCCCATCCGCACAGTGCCAACTGGATGAAATATCGTGGTACCAATATCTCCAGCAGCTTTAATCAAATCTTCATCTGCATCCGAATAAATTCCAGGTTTGATTTCATGCGGTTTGTATTTGGACATTGGTCCATGCGACATAATTCTTCGCGCTTGTCTAATGGCAGAAACCGCTGTCTGCTTATCGCCTTCGGTGCTCAAATAGTTTGGGGAGATTCTGGGTGCATCGTTTGGGTTGTTTGAGGAGATGCTTACTGTACCACGGCTCTCTGGTCGTAGATTACAAACACTTGCAGTAATTGCGGGGAATTCGTGCAATGGCTGACCAAAAGCTTCAAGCGATAATGGTTGAACATGGTACTCTAGGTCTGGGGTTTCTAAATCTGGACGTGACTTAGAAAATGCTCCAAGTTGTGAGGGAGCCATAGACATGGGACCTGAGCGTTTGAATAGATACTCAAGCCCAATTTTGGCTTTTCCAAATATCGAATTAGCCATTGTGTTTAACGTGTTTGCTCCCTCCAATTTCCATGCACAACGCAATTGCAAATGGTCTTGTAGATTTTGACCAATTTCATTTTGTTGTAACTCAACCTCGATACCATTTTCCGCCAACACTGAACCTGGTCCAATTCCAGATAAGTGTAACAGCTGTACCGATCCAATAGCTCCTGCGGATAAAATGACCTCAGCATTCACGCGGGCAGTTTTGATTTGCCCATTTTGCATATATTGCACCCCTACAGCTTGCCCGCTCTCAATTATAACGCGCTGGGTCATCGCTTTTGTTTCGACGCGCAACTTATCGCTTTTAGTTGAACGCAAAAAAGCCTTGGCTGTATTCAACCGCCAACCGTTCTTCTGGTTTACTCTAAAATACCCAACACCTTCGTTGTTACCTGTATTAAAATCCGAGGTTTTTGGGATACCCTCATGTGTTGCAGCAGACATCCAATCATCTAAAACCTCCCAATGCAGCCGTTGATTATCGACGCGCCATTCACCACCAGCTCCATGCATATCTGATGCACCATCAACGTAGTCTTCTGACTTTTTGAAATATGGTAGGACGTCATCCCATCCCCATCCGGTCAATCCTGTTTGCCGCCATCTATCGTAATCTGCTGCCTGACCGCGTAAATAAAGCATCCCGTTAATCGAAGAACATCCCCCCAAGACCTTGCCACGTGGGTAAATAAGCGACCGGCCATTTAAACCCAGCTCACTCTCTGTGCGAAATTGCCAATCGGTGCGAGGATTATCTATGCAATACAAATACCCCATCGGGATATGAACCCAATGGTAATTATCATTTCCCCCTGCTTCTAAGAGCAAAACTGTGTTGCCTGCTTCTGACAAGCGTTTGGCCAAAACACAGCCAGCACTTCCCGCACCAACTATCACAAAATCATATGTCATGACGTTATTACATCCCCAATCATTCGGAC
>Ga0213864_10000341_pt1 | contig 20749 bp, 32 predicted proteins | sample PICome_5_FD_160078 | JGI IMG/M metagenome (GOLD analysis project Ga0213864, IMG submission 160078) | Coastal seawater microbial communities near Pivers Island, North Carolina, United States - PICO247 | ecosystem: Environmental > Aquatic > Marine > Coastal | place: USA: North Carolina... | reverse complement strand
TACCAATGCCATATGGTTTGAACATGGCTGTTAATGCGGGTCGTGCGTTTAGCCGTACACTACGTGGAGAATACTCTGCATCAGAGGGTGCCAACTCAATCATCATGACTGCAGTGGATGCCCTTAACCCAATCGGCGGCACTGAGAACATGGCGAACTTTGTGGCACCAACTGTGGCTGATCCATTCATTGAGATCATGCGTAATGAAAACTATGCGGGAGTGCCAATATATAAGCAGCAGTATCCTGGGGATCAATCGCCTGATAGCCAACGCTACTTTAATAGCGTTAGTCCATCAGCACGTTGGGTGACAAACAACCTGAACTCACTCACTGGCGGCACTACTGAAATGTCTGGGTTTGTAGATTGGAACCCAGAGATCATGGACTACTGGTTTGAGTATTTGACTGGTGGTATTGGTAGATTTGTTCAGAGAACAGGTGAGCTTCCTGCTCGTATCTACACCGATGGTTTCAGTGAAGACCTTACAAGGGAAATACCTTTCGTTCGTAAAGCAATCGGTAGTGTATCTGAGCGCGAGAACATAGGCATGTTCGTTGAGAAGCGTGACCGCATTCTGAATGTAGGTTCTGAAATAAAAGCAGCACAAGAGGCGGGTGATCGCAGTAGACTTATGAGGGCGAGGGAAAAGTATGCTGAAGAGATTGCACTTCTTCCTCGAATTAAAGCTATCAATAATGCCATCAAGAAAATATCGCGGCAGCAAAATGCTATCCGCGACAATGTAGCTTTGTCTGATAGTCAGCGCCAGTTGCTTTTAGAGCGATTAGATAAGCAGAAGCAAATGCTGTACGCTCGTGGCAATATGCTCATGAAGGACTATCGATAAAGTTCAATTGAACATTACAAACTTTTGGATTGGTATGGAGCCTAGAAGCTCGGACACCTTCGGGTTGTTTCTTCTGCTCCATTCCTTCCCAGACCTGACAAGTCTTGGCTTGAAGTCTAGGTTTATCCAACCAACACAATCACTCCAAGAAACAACAAAGAAGCATGGTAGCCCAGTTGTCTGGGTAAGTTCTTTTGCTCTAAGCATCTTTGTTAATGATATGAAGCAGTCAGGAAACTTGCCATAAGTATGTGTCCTTGATCTAACCTCAACGAACGAAAGTATCTCATCATTTCTCATAGCTATGTAGTCAAAGCTATCGTAATGATCTTGCCGAATTAGTTCACATTTCCAACGTGAAGAGACTAACTCTGCAATTCTGTTTTCGTTAATCTCGTCTTCAGTCCTGTAGTTTCCTGTCATGTTTACTATCTATCCACTCTAGTATCTCTGAATACTTCCAACGCTTAACGCGCTCACTAAAAACAATCTCTTTAGGGAAGCTCTGATCTTCTTTTATAATTTTACGCATAGACTTAGGGTGCATTGACATCATTTCTGCCACCCCATGAATGTCCATCAGCTTTTCTTCCATTGCCGAAAGTCCTCTCGTAGTGTTTCAAACTTGCTTCTGGCATCAGGATTATCTCTAAACTCTGACCGTGATTTGATGCCACAGTATTTACGAACAGCGGCGACTGCCGCATCTTCTATCTTGAACGGATCAATATCTTCTATCAATCCACAGTCATGCAGGTATTCACCAAACTCTTGGTTACGGCACAGTAAACCTGCTGATGCTATCAGACGCTCGACGCGCTGAAACTCTTCTCGTGTCTCTGGTTCATCCTCATCATTGAGTCGGACCATAGCCACCATGTATCTCGTGCCTACCCAATCAGTATGTAGCTCTGCGGGGCAGTCATTAGGGTGTACGTTGAGTCGTAGTATGATGCCGTTCCTATCCTGAGACATGGACACCTTCACGGCTTCGAACCCCATAGCTGCATCTCTTATATTACTCATTGTACTTATCCCAGTTCCGTTTAGACCAGTTTATCGGATCGATTCCATTCAAGTCCCACCATGTACGCTCATCGCCAAATCGATGAAGAGACATATGGCAGTCGTGACACAGAGGTACAGCCCAGTTATCCCCTGACCGCATACCTACACCACGCTCACCCACATGCTGTAGATGGTGCGCCTCTGCGCCACGTCTGCACACTAAGCAGGGTGATCCCCGCAAAGTATTCAGGTACTTCTCATCCCGAATGTTCTTATGTTTCGGAATGAGCATAGCTTAGAAGGGTATCTCATCATCCATTTGATTGGATGAATTCTGATTGTTCGGATACCCTGACGGTGCTTGATATCCGCCTTTCTCTTTGCGCTCTCTCAACAAGTCGCTGCGCAACGACAGAAATGGCTTGCCATTCTTCGACGACTTTCTCCAACCCACTAAGTTCGCTTTTGGTTTCTCTATTCCCTCTTGAAGTTGGTTCCATAAGTCCGTCACCGTTTCATGATCCATTTCAATGTTGCCAGTGTAGTCTGGCTGACGTTCGTTCTGCTTCCTGTCGTTCTGAAACAAAACTCCTGATGCGGGATATTGCGACATTACTTCTTCTCCTTCGCAAGTTCGTTTTTCTTAGTTGAGATCGCTGCCCCAACTGACTCATAGGCTGTGGAAGCCTCTTCTTTTGCGCGTTCAAACAATGGCTTGTTTGCCACGTAAAACTTATTCAAAGTCTCAGTGCTCTTGATGGCTTTGACCCAAGCCACAGCTACATCTGCCCAAGCATCCCAATCGTATATGGCTCTAGGCTCACGATCTTCTTTCTTGTAGGCACCTGTGTTTATCATGTATCCAAGCGGTTCGCCTGGGGCTTCCTCTTCTTTTTGTTCAATTGAACTTTTTTCTGAGGCACCCTGTGAAGGCGGTGTAGGCACGTTTGCTTTCTTTGTGGGGGTATGGCTAGGTTTTTCCTTTACCTCACTCTGACGGACCTCTCCGTCATTCTGAGGGATATCCTCACCCGCATAGATGTAGTGGCCCAGTCCGTGCATGGCGATAGCCTTCACAAGGCAACGCATTCTGGCATCACTAATGTCTTTCGATGTCGGTCCAGAAATTGACCTGTTCCTGTTGTCCATGACAGGAAGCCACATCATGTGCGTTTGCTCTCCTACTGTCACATTTACACGAACTTCCACTGTGCTATCTGGGTATATGATATCCTCAAGGACTTCATATGTTGCATCAGGGCATTCTTTCTTTAAAGCACCCCAAGCCCAAGCCCAAGAAAGATATTTGAGACTAACCTTCTTGTTGCCTTGGAAAAACTCCTTGGCCTCTGTGTGTTCGTTTACATCAATCGATGATAGTGTTTTCCATACTGACATTTTATTCTCCATCAATTTCCACTCTTTTCATTTTCTTAGTTTTAAAAAATCCTTCATACCTTGGATGTTTGTGCATGAAGTATCTTGCGTACAAGGCGATGTAGTCGTTGCTGATTTTGAAATCATCTCCTGTTGTCTCGATACTGGTTTCCCATCGTATCCTGTTGACAACTAACCAAGCACTTAGTTTTTTATGACCCCTCTTGATAGCTCTGAATGTAAACTCTTCGAACAATCTGTAGACGTGAGGATTTTCTTTGTGCCAGTCCCACCATTTCCGTTTGAGGTTATCATCCATCTTTTCTCCATCCATTGTATTGCTCACAAAACTCTGCAACTCCGCAGTAGTTTCCCTCGCATCGGGTCTTCTCGCCCTTTCTGTGTTCAATCTCTAGCTTCTTATCGCTGCTATCGACATGCTCCTGAGCTTTCTCCAGACTGTCCCATAGTTTCAAGGCTCTCTTCTTACCCGCTTCCTTAACGGCGTACTGATCTGGCTTTGCCCACTGGTCTTCAGTTGAGCAGCGGGGGAACTGATCGTAGAGATCATAATCCATCTGTGCTTCTTGGTGGGCATCGATGCGCTCGTAGATATAATCCTCACGATCCTCTTTGCCCCACAGAGGAAGATCAACCACCACCACTGGTGCCTGTGGGTACTCAGGATCGAACTGAGCCTTGCGTCTTTGCCAATCTCTGAGGATGGCACAGATGCGTATCTTGCTCACTGTCTTCCCACGATTGGAACCGTTGTCAGAGTTTTCAACAAGCCAAGCATAGCAGTTTTGCTGACGCTCCCATTCCTTCTTGCCAAGAATTACTGACCAAGCGGACGTAACCTTGTAGTCCGTTATCTGCACAGTGCCATCAGGAAGAACCTCTTGGTGGTCAAGCGCACCAGAAAGAACCCAGTTAGCCACGGTTGCGTAAAGGCGTTCCTCTACCTGCACATGCTCTGGGTCATCGGCACTTTCAAGAATGTGATGGACTGCCGTACCAAACAGAGGCCAGATCATATCAGTGACATCTGTCTCTGCGTCTTTGGCGTACAAGTCTTTCATAAGTCGCACTCGTGGCGCGTCGATCAGGGTTGTTACGCTGATGTCTGCTTTGCCTTTCGTGTACTTGTCGTCACGAGCAAAGTTCAAGAACGCATCAGGCAAGTCGTACTTGTTTGTGATTTTCATTGTTTTCTCCACTGGTCTGTAGTTAAATCACACATGGAATACAAAGTCAAATAGGAATATTTAGGGGAAGATATGGGTGATTTCGATGTTACGTTTACGGTTTATGGCGAACCTGCGTCAAAGGCAAACTCACGCAAGATGGTTTTGATCAAGGGCAAACCTGCCCTGATTAAGTCATCAAAGGCGAGAGCTTACGTGACGATGTTCGAAAACCAATGCCCTGTCATGGAAGTGCCGACGACTGATGATGTTGTTGTTGAGATGATGATATACTACGCATCCCGCCGCCCTGATTTGGACGAGAGCTTGATCTTGGATTGCATGCAGGGGCGCATCTACAAGAACGACAGGCAGGTAAAGCAGAAGTTTATTTACTGGGGTTTGGATAAAGAGGAGCCTCGTTCGATAATCCGTGTCCGCTCATGTGATGTAGAAAATATCCCAGAATATCTTTTATACGATACTGTTATGATATCGGAAGACGTTCGGTAGACGATATTATATATCGGTAGACTAAATATATATATTATATATTAGGCGGGAAAAATTGGTAAGTTGACTGTTCGTACCTGCTTCTTCTATGATGGCGGGATAGAGTAGGAGATAGCCGTGCAAATCGAACAACAAGTTCGTGGCGAGGCGTACAGATTAGGGCAAGGTCAACACAAGATCAAATGTCCAAGCTGTTCCCCAAGCCGCAAAAATAAAACCGATAGAACGCTCTCTCTAAAAATTGAACAAGACAAAATACTGTTCCAGTGTTGGCACTGTGATCAGCAGGGTATTGTTCCGTTGGCAGAGAGAGTAGAAAAAATTAATAGAGTGGAACCAATGTCCGTTGCAAAGAATGTAGAGAAGACCCCACTAACTGGGGCAGCACTGGCGTGGCTTGAGAGCCGTGGCATCAGTGAAGACACAGCGAATAAAGCTAAACTTGTATCGACTAGAGCTTGGATACAGGCAGTCGGTGCAGAAACAGAATGCATTATGTTTCCCTATACAAACGAGGGGCAAGAGTATGCATACAAGGTAAGGTCACTTGAGGGTAAAGGCTTCAAGTGCAATGGCGCACCACAGACATTCTTCAACATTGAGAGCGTAGAGCGTGACGATGACCTGATCATTTGCGAGGGCGAGATGGACGCGCTTGCGTTCATGGAAACAGGTTATGAGAGCGTTGTGTCTGTACCTAATGGTGCAGTAATGAAGGTTGTCGATGGTCAGATAGACCCAAAAGAAGATAATAAATTCAAGTTCTTATGGGCTGCTAAGAAAAAGATTGATGCCGCTAGTCGTATCATTATCGCCACTGACGCAGACGGTGCGGGTCAGGCAATGGCAGAGGAGATCGCTCGTCGTATCGGAAAGGATCGATGCTTCAAAATTGAATACCCAGATGGATGCAAGGATGCCAATGATGTACTCCTGAAGCTAGGCAAGGATGGTGTTGATGACATAGTCGTTGATGCAAAACCGTGGCCTGTCGCAGGGCTTTATGATGCATCACATTTCTATGATCAGATAGATGATATATATGAGAAGGGCATGGGCCGTGGGGAAAGCACTGGCTATGATAACGTAGATGAATTGTATTCTGTCGTTACTGGTCAGCTTACTGTTGTTACTGGTCACCCATCATCAGGAAAGTCAGAATTCATTGACCAGATCATGGTGAACATGGCGCAAGAGAAGGGATGGAAGTTTGCCATCTGCTCTTTCGAAAATGAACCTCGCTTGCACATTGCTAAGTTGATCAGCAAGTACATCCGTAAACCATTCTTTGAAGGTGCAATGGATCGGATAACGCCAGAGGAGCTGACGCGGGGTAAGGAATTTGTTCAATCGCACTTTTCTTTCTTGTATCAAGCTGATGGTTCCATGTCGTCAGTCGATAGCATCATCGAACGATTAAAGGTTGCGGTCATGCGGCACGGTGTTAGGGGTGCCATCATTGATCCATACAATTACATCCAAAAGGGACGTGATGTCAGCGAAACTGATTGGGTTTCAGATGTACTCACACGACTGCGTGTGTTTGCTCAGGCGCATGGTATTCACCTCTGGTTCGTAGCCCACCCGACAAAGATGATGCGTGATCAGACAGGCAGTGTTCCCGCTCCAAAGGGGTATGATATCTCAGGTAGTGCTGCATGGTTTGCGAAAGCTGATGTTGGCTTGACCGTGCACAGACCTGACCCATCTCACTCACGCGTATCAGAGATACACATATGGAAGTGTCGTTTCTCGTGGGTTGGGAAGCAAGGGGACACAGAACTTGAGTTTGACGTTCCTACATCTACATACAGAAAATATATACCAGACCCCATACTTGACGCACCATCACCATATTCACAAGTAGATGACGATGACTTCCCATTCTAAAAAGTTTTTGATTGTCAGGCAGGGAGAAAATGGACCCGCCGTTCATGTGTTTGTTGATGGAAAAGAGGTTGCAGTTGTTGATTTAAACTCCAGAGAAACACTGCGACTTATAGGCAACTTAGCGGACAACATGTTTGAAACGGTTTGACGTTTATATATTTGAATGCTAGGTCTTGTGTCAGGATATTATTTTCAGCCCTACATCTAGGGTTAGCATCCTCTCCACTCTATACTGGGCCACCTTCGGGTGGTCCTTTTTTTATAAAAAAAGACAGGGAGAGCAACATGTAGTGTGGTGACTGCTCGATCCCTGTCAGTTTGACATTAGTGCACGAGGCAAACATGAGCGAAATGTTAATGCACTAATGTATGGGTGATCCTTTTATATCATCTTCGCTGAGATTTTCTATGGCCTCATTTATAACGACAGCCATAACTGGGAAATCGTCATGCATATTGTAGGCCATAAGAATGTTTATGATTAAGTCACACATTTGCATCCGACATGCAGTCGGTGGCAAAGAGGAAATAACCTTTGATATTTCCTCGTGTGTTAGTTCTCTTACATCCATCAGAAATCCATCAACTCTTTAGTAACAGTATCCTTGATGCGTCTTGTAATCAAGCTCTCACATTTAGAGAACTCAGCTTGGATAGCAGTCACTGGATCACCAGAGGTTTCGTACTTCATAACCCAAGCATTGTCGTACTCAGCCTCTTTGTTCTTGACCTTGAGTGCAACAACTGAGAACGCGCGGATGCCTATGTCGTTAAGGCGGTCTAGCTTCCTCTCCTTAGCATCCATGATGAAGCGCATGCCATCACCTGCTTTGACGTTATCGATGCCCTGATCGTAAACGCGCTTACCCCAAGTGACAGGGATGCCAACCTCATAGTTTACCCCCCATACGCCACGCAATCTCTCGCAGTACATTGAGCCAGTAGTATACGGCGTGACTTCCCAACTGATAGATGGGAACGCATCGTTCAAAGAGGACACGCCGTATAGCTTGGTTGCCTCTTTGGCTTTTTCGATAACAGTCTGCATGGATGGTGTTGATTTTCGCATTGCACGTAGTTCTTGTATTCTCTTCAGTAAATGAGAGCCATATCGTTGAGCATAGCCTACGTCCTCATCTGGTAGGCTCTTGAATAACTTTGGTGCAGTGTCATAATCAAATGCTTTCCACCCATATTGCGATGGACTTAAAGCGATGTCCTTCTTGTTGTCATTTGAGAAATCATAAGCCTCAAAGTACTTTTCAATTGCATATGAAAGGTGACGTATCGCATGATGATTATTGATATCTGGATTGTTGCTTTTCATTTTTCCACTCCTTTTGTTCTATTGAACTTTTATATGTTAACACCCTGACTGCGTAGTTCAGCGGTGTATTTTTTTAATTCCATCCTAGCTCTCCACAAGTCGTGTTGGATATTGGGATGGAAATTTTTGCGGTTTGCTTCTTCTTCGTACTTGCTAACTTCATTCTTCAGAAATCTGAGCGTAGCTTTCTGCTCATTGTTAAGTGCTTCATCACCCATTGTCTGGCCTCAGCATTGGTCTAATTGATTTTGACATGACACCTGTTTCTAGGCACCACATGTTCACGTCACCATCTGCATCAAAATACTGGTACATATCTTCGTTGTCGCGGATGGCTATCTGACAAGCCTCTTGGCTTGGCACTATCAGGAAGGTTTCGATATCCCTGCCTCTGATTGTGTACTCTATGTAGAGAGCAAAGAAATATTCCATCAGGCAAAACCTCTTCTTTTTCTGGCCTCTTCAACTGTCTCCCCATATCTTGGGCGACCTGCTCTTTTCGCATTTTCCTGTGCTTGTTTTGGATCACGAAACATGGGGTTAACTTTATGATTTTCACTTCGCACTATGTCACCCCAACACTGTGCGTATGCTTGCTCGTATGGTATCCCTAATTGTAGAAGGGCTTTTAATTCCTGTATGTTCATATCATCTCCCTCAAAATGGTGGCTCATTATCTCCACTTGGCTTCCATACGATATCGTACTGAAACATAGCCAAAAGAAAACCCCGCAGATCGCGGGGCCAAGGGTCAGTATTCCGCACGGCGTTCACATTCTATTATTGATCGGCATATAGCTAAGACAGGATCAACATTCTCCTTGCCCACCATAATCGCAAGACCTTGACGCAAACCATCAGCATGAGCCAACAGGCTCTTCTTCTTCTCAGCACTTAGCAACATTGCTGCTGATGCTCTACTGCGAACAGGCGAATTCACTGGAAGCACTGTATTTAATTCAGCAGCTTGCTGCTTTTTACTGCCTGCGTAGGTACTCTTCTTGTAGAAGCAGTCATCGTAATCAATGCCAAATAACTTGGCAGCTTTTGCAAGTTGATCTTTCTTGATACCCGCATTGCCTCTCTCGAACTGGCAATAGTTTGAAGCATGCATTCCAATGATGTCAGCGACTTTCTTTTGTGTGTACCCTGACGCTTTTCGTGCGGCTTTGACCTTCGCGTAGTCCACGTTGTATGCCTTATCTGTATTCACGGCTACCTCTCCTTTTATTGGTAATTCTATATCTCCATCGCCAAGGTAATCATCCACCCTTGGCTTTGCGAACTCTGCATTCTCATCGAATGGGCTAAGATCGATACCCATTACATCAAGCAGAGCATCGATCTCATCCTCTCTCATCTTCACTCCTATGTTTCTAGATATGTTGTCTGACCAAACGGTGCGGGGTTGGCGTTAGCCCATGATGAAATCCATAGCACTGGGTAGTGCGGCTCATCTGGGTAATCGTTGATGCCCAAGTCAGTAAACACGACCATGTTATCCACGTTCAACTCGTTGTCCTCAACGTATTTGAACGCGGGTGATACCAACGTGCCACCTCGACCACCGACCTCAATCTTATCGACCTCATCGCCCTGCTCATAGCGGCGCACCGTCTGCACCTCAGCATCAAAGGTGATCACTGTGATTGACTGTGGCTTGATGTCTTGGCTAATCGCATTCAACTCACCAAGGAAGAACGACATCTCACGGCCCGACACAGAGCCGCTGCTATCGCACAGTACAACAACGTCACCCGCACCCATCTTCAGGATCGATGGGGCCACGATACCGTTCGTGTGATACATCTTACGCTGAGGCTTGCGCATGCTGTAATCGTCTGGCTGATCGCCACCGATAAACCTACGCATCACGTCACGCCAATCGACTTGGCTGCGCTTCATCTGTTCGATCAACTGCTTGATCTTGGCGGGTAGGTTGCCCACTGCCTTGGCACCAGTAGCAGCCATCATGACCTTGCTATCGATGTCAGCTTCCATCTGCTGTTGTTCCGCAGGGGATAGTGCATTGCCGTTGCCATCAGTTGCATCGACAACCTCACCGACACCCGCTGCCTGACCGTAGCGTTCCTTGGCATCCTCTGGCAGTCTATCAAAGATAGCCTCAGCACTTAGGCCGCTGTACTGTGGATCATGCAGACCGCCCTCTGGCAGGGTGAACCCCGCCTCAATCAGGATGTCGTTGATCGCAAAGTCAGTGGCGATATTCCAAAGTTCTGGGTCACGATCACCACGGCGCAGAGGGTGCTTGAATGTGACGTGGCAGACCTCGTGGGCCATAACGCCTACAACCTCTTCTTGATCCATCGTGTCAACGAACTCTGGGTTCCACTTGATGAACTTGCCATCAGTACACATTGTGCTGACAGTCGGATCAGGCTCAACACGCAGGGACAGGGCAATGGACCCAAAGAATGGGTGCTTTACCACAAGCCGCGTAATCGAACGCGACACTTTCATTTGTGCATCCATCAGGATATCTCCTCTATCACTTTCTCAATTGTATTTTCTTTGTTGAACACAGCCTCAAAGGCTTGGTTCAATGTGATCTCAACGTCCAAGTAAATGTCACGCCCACATGTTTCGTTGATACATGTCAGGGCAGACCACTCTAAGTGGCCCACCTTGAACAGGGTATGACAATATGGACACGTAAATACGTGCATATCTCTCTCCAAAAAAGTTCAATAGAACAATAAACAGGATAGTTGAAGGCCATCAACTATCCGCGTAAGCTATTGTTTTTAAAGGATCAGGTTTTTACCTGTCTTCATGATCCAATCGCGGATCGCTTGAGACTGCTTCAAGTCCTTGGTGCGGTTGACCGCATCCTTGATGACGAAAGCGGCGAACTCTTGCTGAGGCAAACGCTCAAGGTATTTGATCACGTTGCCCACATTCTTCTCGCTCACGCGGGAAGAGATGGCAGCACAGATCGCGTACAGCACAGCGGGATCGCTTGGGACATCAGCACTCGCAGGGTTTGCGATTAGCTTGTCGATGTCTGGCACACTGTCGTACATCTTGAGGAAGCCATGAAAATCTGCGGTAGCTGCGCGACCAACCTGACCTGCAAAAGCTTCAAGCTCTTCCTGTGGGCCAAGCTTCCATGACATGATCGTACTGACGCGCTCCCATGAACGAGGCGATGGGCATGCGTCCGCGTCACGATCAAACTTGTGCAGCCATTCAGGACGAAACCGTAAGAACGCACAGATGCGTTCCTGAACACGATTGCTGTAGTAGTAGGCAATCGTATCTTCCAGATCGGCCTCAATCTCTAAGAACATCAGGCGATCCTTGAGGTGCGATGGCATGCTGTTTGTACCCGCACGGTCAGACATGCGGTTACCCGCTGCAACAATTGCCCATCCTTCAGGAAGATGATGCGGACCCACGCGGCGTTCGTTGACGATCTGAGCCGCGATGTTCTGGTTGGCAACTGGTGCTTGGGGAAGCTCGTCGAGGAACAGGATGCCCTCACCGTCAGTCGGCATCCAATCAGGACGCTTGCGCACCATTGTCTCACCATCATCTGATGGGACTGCCCAACCGCCAAGCTCACCCGCATCGTACTGTGCCAGTGACAGTATATGGCATCCAATGCCCAATCGCTTTGCGATATCCTTGACGCTCGTGGTCTTACCGATACCCGCGCCAGACACGAGGTACGGCACAACGTATTCGGCATCCCGACCAAAGGGTGTATTCAGAGCATGCTTGACCGCTGCCTCAGTGATTGTAATTGCTTGTGATAGCTTCATGATTGATCTCCACTCTCTCTATAATTGATCACAAATTTTAGGTTCTCTATCCGCACTGAGGCATCCTCAATGTGGACCTTGTCAGACTTCAGATAGTGACGTTGATAGTTCATCACCGCCCTATCGTGTTTGTCTCGTGCTTTGGCAAGCTCATCCTTGAGCTTGTCCATGCTGTAATCGGCGTACTGTTGGATCAGTCGCTCGTTTGATTGTTTGATGTATTCTTCAAGGTCAGTCTGCATTCTCTTCTCCAAGATATTCCTGAGCAAATTCCAGACAGGCACGTTCTGTCTCTCCGATCAATTGCTTTGGGTCACTGTATACCTCAAGTACCGTACCATCGATGCCGCCGACCAATGCCATAGCTTCTTTGAGGCCAAGCTGTTCTGCCTCATCAATCGTCGCAGCGTCTACCGTCACATGACGTATCGTCTCGACCTTCACTCCTACCATGTAAATCATTATGCTTCCTCTGCTGTTTGAATTTCCCAATCATCATTGATGTCATCGTTGTCTCCATCGACCTCATCAATGAGGTGGGCGTTGGATTGGATGTATTGCTCAAGTACCTCTGGATCATTCCAATTCAATCCATGCTCCGATGGTGAACCGAATTCATCCTTCATCCAATCTTTAACATCGCCAATGCGAACGTTGATTTCTACTGTCGTGGTGCGCTCTATTACGCGCGTTGCCGTTACTGTTATTTTTGCCATTATCATAATCCCCAGTTGCTTGCGCAGATGGGGCCAATGCCCATCTCAATCGAAACAGGGTCAGTCAACTCACGTCCGCAGCATGAGCACCGCCCAGTGACCTTACCGTGCTGCACCGCCTCACCCCTTGGGTCAGACGCTACCCGCACCACAGCGTCCGCTGTGGCTGTGTGACAGGTGCCTACAGGCATGAACTTACCGTCCATGATCTTGCCCTGATAGTCGGGTCCGCGTTTGACGTACACGGCACCACCATTGCGCCCATTCATAGGGGCCAACGAGAATGCCAACTCAGCCGCGCGGAAGACAGGCTTCTTGACGTTGGCTGTTTCGAGCAAGGTCTTGATCCGCGAGACATCGACATCCCGCGTCAATTCCTCACGGCGTTCAGCTTTGCGCTTCACCTTGGTGATCGTGCGCTCTGCCGCATCCCATTGCTTCTCCGACAGGTCACCCTTGGTGACGTACTGGACGAGCAGGGAAGCCGCAAAGTTATTCCATGTGCGCATCCCGCCAAGCTCTTGTAAAATTTCTTCACGTTCCATCATACTCTCCCAAGTTCACGAATAAATGCATCGCCGTTGTGATGCTGTTCGACCAGTTCAAACTCCTCACCCTTTGCCTGTAAGGCATTGAGGAAGAGGGGCATGTCGCAGTCTTCTTCAAGGTACAGTGTCGGAACATGCTGACTAGTGACCTGAGCGTAGCTGTAACCGCTGACCTGAGACATGTGCAGCCCTGCGTTGAGCAGATCACGGTACGGCACTTCTAGCCAACCATGACCCGCATCAGTGTGATATGTGTATTTCGTCATTGCTGATCTCCCAAAAGATATTGAAGCACCGCATCCCAATCTGGGAACTGATCGGTCCCGAAATGAATATGCTCACCAGTGAACTGACCCGCGCCGTTCGCGGTCCGATCATCGATGAGGTAGTCACCCATGTTTAGGTGCTTGTTGTGGCTCAGTATCAGCCGCTTTTTTGCAGCCTCACCCAAGTACCGCTCAACCCATTCCCGCTTGTCGCTCCAAGCAGACACGTTGCCCCAAGGGGCAGTTGACAGGATGTAGCAGTCAAAGTGTTCGAACAGGATGTTGAACGCATCAATCGCACCCTCAATGGGTTCGAGTTGAGCAAACAGCCCATCGATCTCATCAACCTCAACGTCAGGTTCTGGTGGGTTTTGATCGACATAGCCTTGGAAGTCCGCGAGGACACCGTCCATGTCGAAGTACAAGATTTTTTCAGTCATCTTTTTCCTCTCAAAAAAGTTCAAATGAACTTTGCGCAGCGGCCCCGCGAGGGGCCACCAACAAAACTCATTCAAGACGCAACGCCAAGCTCGTCGAGCATCGCCACAACGGCAGCATCGACAGTGTCGTTCTCGTTCTCTGCCTCAGCGGCAGCGGCCTTGGCAGCCTCAGTGTCACGGTACGCTTTCCGCGCAGCCATAAGCTCACGCATCGCGTTCTGGAACTCGTCCAGTTCGTCATCATCAAGGCCATCCTTGAAGACATCGCCCTGCACCTGTTTGCCGTTCTCATCCTTTTTGGTAGAGAACTTGCCGACAACTTGCTCCGCAAGGCGTTGAGCTTTTGACTTGTCGCTCTCACCCTTGACCGCTTTGGCAAGTTTGTTCTCGCTATCGATCTCCATCGCAGCAAGGTCACGCACAATGGCATCGCCAGTGTACTGGCTTGGGATGTCCCCGATCTTCTCTTTGATCAGGCGCACGGCACCGACAGAATTCTCGACGTACCGCTTGACGGTTGCCTCTTTCAGACCCGCCTCTTCAAGCAGCGCAGAGCGTAGCTTCTTAGACACGGCACGAGGCAGGTTACCCTTGACCAGTTTGACGTGGGCGATTGAGGCGATCACCTCGCCGTAGGCACCCATCTTCTCAGCGTTAGCCGCCTCGTTGTTGGTGCGGTTCTGACCCTTGAGGTCAGCAATGTTTTGCTCCGCTTTGTAAACAACATTGATCGAAGCATCTGAAACAATAAAATCTTTAGCAGTCATCTGTTCATCCTTTTCTGGCTGACTGTTATTGGGAAGGTGCGGCCCGACAGGGCCACAGTGAAGGGGCTTACGCAGCCCAAGTATCGTTGAGGCATTGTTCCCCAACAATGATTGAAGGTCCGATATCCTTGAAGGCATCGACAAATGGGTTCCGCAACTGGACGTAACCGACAGAAGCGCACATGAAGATCATGGGCTTGGGTGCATCGACAAACACCAAGTCACCCACTGACAGGCTGCTACCGCCGCCGCCACGACAGGCGATCTGGTTTAGCTCAGTGGGATAGGGCGCATTCTCGAATACGAAAATCTTTTCAAGGTTCTCGCTGATCTGTTCGGCACCATCGCCACCCGCTTCCAGTTCGATCTCGTAAGAGGTCTTGTGCATGTAAACACCGTGGATCAGGGCATGCAGGGCTTTCAGTTCAAGCTCTTGTGCATCCTTGCCAAGCAGGAAGCTCAGGTCAGCATAGGCACGAGCTTGGGGGTGACCGTCCCAACTACCCTCTGGGCTGTTGAGCATCGCACGAACATGGGGGGACATGCGTTTCTTGATAACGTGATATTGCATGGGCAATCTCCTTTTCATGATACCAATGATGCGGCCCCGCAGGGCCACACTTTTGAGATCACGCGGCGACAGGCGCAGCGATGTATTTGCCGTTCTCTTTGACCGCCATGATCATCGCGGTGACGTGGAAGATGTCACCGTCATCGAACTGACCGTGAACGGCCTCATTGTGAAGGTATTCATCGGCACGATAACGCCAACTGTCACCGTTGGGATGAGTGTACTGATAAGTCCACTGGAAAGCAGTGTCGCTATCAGAGCGGATGCTCAGGACATGCTGACCGCCATCACCATCCAAGATGATTTCGACAGTGATGCCAACGCGGGTGATTGAGCGGAAGACGGTATTGATTGAAGCCATGATAGCTCTCCTTATTGAAGATTTGGGGAAACGTAGATGCCCAACATCTGGGCGACTTTGCGGTACTTGTCGATGCTGCGCAGCCAGAGCTTCTTTGCACTGTCGTGATGGGCAAAGCCGTATTCGTCGGCAAAGTCCATTGAGGACGAGGTGGCGACTGAATGAGCAACGCCGTGCACTGTCAGATAGTACGCAAGGGTTTTGTCATTGTCAGCGATGGCGACAGGTGCCTCATCGCCAGTGTTTTCGTAAAGCTCAATGAAGCCGTTATCGGCGGCGATGTAAGTGATCATGATTGATCTCCTTGATTAAGAATAGACAGGGTTTTCGATCATGTGGTCAAACACGTCCCACATGACGTTCAGGCGGTTGCTGCCGATCTCAGCGGCATGCTTGGTGGCGAAGTGTGTCGCCTGTTGGTAGTAGCTCTCAGCCTCGTAGTGGCTGCGCTCTGCTTTGCAGCGGACATGCATGCGATAGGCGGCGATAGCATTGTTAAGGTTGGTCATTGAAAACTCCTCTCAAAGGTTATTGGCGCGAACGGCATAAGCACCGTCAATGCGCAGTCGAGCCTCGCTAGTAGCGAAGACCATCTTGGGCTGTGGTTCATGCAAGAACCAAGCGACAGAAATGAAGATCAAAGCAAACAGGATAAAACCCATTGTGTGTCCTTTCGAATGAAACCATGACAACGGCAACCAGATAGCTGCCGCTCTCGATTGTCTCACTCCAACCACCTCTGTCGTTCTCTACCCTGATCACTCTGGAAAACCTCAGCGGACATCACTTGTGGAAGGTGATGCTGACTGACAGCGTCAGGTCCGATACCAAGTCGCGTTCAACGACGACCAACTGAACATCGGTGGTGCACTCTGTTTGGTAGAAAGCCCACTCTTCATGGGGAAAGATGATTGTCGGCGTGTTGCCCGATCATCCGTCCGCTAGGAGGGAAGCTGCTTTCCGAAGTCGAAACCTCGTGTCTGGCCTTGCGAGCCTTTATGTCTTGTCCCCGAAAGCTGAGGGGCGCGGTCCTGAGAGACCTTTTAAGCACTGAGGGGCAGGGGGATGAAACCGCGAGCACCCGTTGCTTCTTAGGGTTAGATAAGCGATCTAAATGACCTAGTCAACCCCTATTGTCCCTTATTTTCCCTTATCAGTAGAAGAAGATCAGGAAACACCAATAAAACAAGGGATATCGTGACAAAAAAAAATTTAAGGTGTACACTGCAAATTAGTTCAATTGCACTTTTCTGGGGGATCGCTTGGCCCTAGATCAGGTGCCAAACCAAGGGTGATTCGTTTTCACATTGCAAGCTGCTTGCATGCATTAAATTGAATATGAAAAACCACGAAAGCCAAGCGCAGCGTCGAGGTCAATATGACAACCAATAAAGATAAGCCAAAGCTCAAGGTAGTGAGTAGTACAGGTAAGAGTAATACAGGCACCAGAAAGAAGAGTGCCATCAACCCAGATACAGGGTTAACAGATAAGCAAGAAGCCTTCGCAATGCTTGTATTCGAGGGAACCAATTTTAGTGATGCATACAGACAGGCGTATGATGCCAATAACATGAGTGCAGCAAGCGTTCATGTGGAGGCGTGTAAGCTCGTGCAACACCCCAAGGTGTCACTAAGGATTGATAGGCTACAGCGGGATAGAGAAGCGGAACAGCGCATGCAGAGGCTCTCTCGAAGCGAAAGGGTGATTTCAAAACTGGAAGAGATCGCACTGCGCGGTGGTGAAGCTGATGGCACTCAGGTCAGAGCCTTGGAGCTATTGGGTAAGTCCATGGGAATGTGGATCGACAAGGTTGAGACTGAGGATAAGACCGAGCGCACCGAGGAACAGCTAGAGCAGGACATCAAAGCCAAGCTGCAACGCCTCGGTATCGGATAAGTTCATTCGCACTTTTTCCCTCACTTTGATTTCAGGGTGATCCGATAATAAGTATTATGTTAAATCGGCTCGCCCATCGTAACTTGGACGGAACGCGACACCCCCACCTACCCCCACCCCCGCATGACGCTGCACGTACCTGCATGCGCGTATACATGATGTTCCACACAAACAATTATATAATCCTCACAAAAAGACCCCCCCCTATAAAGTTCAAGAATCAGAAGTGCCTGTGAAGGAATTGGTAGATTTATGCGCCAGCATGCCAAGGAATCCTATACCCCTATATATAATATATATAATATAATTATATCTCTCTCTCTTTTAGAGAGAGAGTAATATATATAATATATATACTATACGCGCGCGTAATGTTATTAACTACTAGGCACCAAATTATCCCTACTGGTGCTTATGGTAGGTATCGCGAGTCACCCATTGCGATGCCTACCGCTTGGGTGATAGGGTAATAGAATGCAGTACGATCAAATACTAAAGCAGTTACAGGGTTTGTCCTTAGAGGAACAGGCTGACCTTTTGTCGGACTTAGAGCTTCTTGAAGAAATGAAGAACAAGAAGGCTGCTAAAACTGACTTCATGGCATTTGTTAAAATGATGTGGCCTAGCTTTATTGGTGGTAGGCACCACAAGATTATGTCCGAGGCATTTGAACGTGTGGCACGGGGTGAGCTAAAGCGTTTAATCATCAACATGCCCCCTCGTCATACGAAGTCTGAGTTTGCAAGCTACTTGTTTCCTGCTTGGTTTCTTGGTCAGTTTCCTGAAAAGAAAGTTATTCAGACGGCACACACTGCAGAACTTGCTGTGGGTTTTGGTCGTAAGGTTCGTAACTTGATTCAAGGAGAAGACTTCCAGAAAGTCTTTCAGGGCATAGAACTATCTTCTGATTCAAAGGCTGCTGGTCGCTGGAACACGAACAAGAAAGGTGATTACTTCGCTATCGGTGTTGGTGGTGCTGTAACTGGTAAAGGTGCGGATGTACTGATTATTGATGACCCCCATTCAGAACAGGATGCGCAGCAAGGTCAGTTTAATCCAGAGGTCTATGACCGCGTGTACGAATGGTACACCTCTGGCCCACGTCAGCGTTTACAACCTGGTGGTGCAATTATTATCGTTATGACCCGCTGGTCAAAGCGTGATCTAACTGGGCAAATCATTAAGAAGTCTGCAGAAAGAGCAGGCTCTGATGAATGGGAGGTTATTGAGTTCCCAGCATTGATGCCGTCAGGCAAGCCATTGTGGCCTGAATTCTGGAAACAGGATGAGCTTGAGGCGATTAAGGCAGAGATTCCTGTATCGAAGTGGTCTGCGCAGTACCAGCAAGACCCGACATCCGAAGAGGGCGCTCTGATCAAAAGGGAGTGGTGGCGTGAATGGGAAGGGACTAATCCCCCGCCATGTGAGGCTATCATCCAATCTTGGGACACGGCATTCCTAAAAACTCAGCGTTCCGACTACAGTGCTTGCACAACATGGGGAATCTTTCATCAACCAGATGATGAAGGGCTTATGGCCCCCAACCTGATATTATTGGATGCCTACAAGGAGAAACTAGAATTCCCAGACCTAAAGCAGGCGGCATATCAAAAATACTGGGAGTACGAGCCAGACCAGCTTGTTGTGGAAAAGAAAGCATCTGGTGCTCCATTGATATTCGAGCTTAGGGCTATGGGGCTTCCTGTCACAGAGTTTACGCCTTCTAGGGGTCAAGACAAGATCGCAAGGGTTAATGCTGTCACGGACCTGTTTGCCAGTGGAATTGTGTGGGCACCACCAACTAGGTTCGCTGATGAAGTTATGGAAGAAGCCGCATCCTTTCCAGCGGGAGAACATGACGACTATGTTGACTCAATGACACAGGCGCTGATACGGTTTAGACAAGGTGGATGGATTAGAACTCCAACAGATGAATGGGACGATGAGCCATCGTACAGAAGACCAGTGGCATATTATTAACTGTTCTGTTATAGTTCAGTTGAACTTTTACAAAGGATAAGACATGGCTATCGAAAAGCAGATGACACCTTTCGAACTAGAGGATGAGGACGAAGGTGCTGAGGAGCTACAAATCGAGATTGTAAATCCTGACGCTGTATCCATGGAAACCGAAGACGGCGGGGTTATTATCGACTTCGAAGGAGACATCACAGATGAACTCTTGGGAGCCGATGATCACGATGCCAACCTTGCAGAGTTAATTGACGAAGACACTCTACAATCAATGGCATCTGAACTTGTAGGTGATTTTCAAGCTGATAAAGAATCTAGATCAGATTGGGCAAGAGCATATGTTAAGGGTCTAGACCTTCTGGGCATGAAGGTCGAAGACAGACAGCAGCCTTGGGCTGGAGCATCAGGAGTGTTCCACCCAATCCTCACTGAGGCAGTTGTCCGCTTTCAGGCTCAGGCAATGGGTGAAATATTCCCTGCGTCTGGGCCTGTTCGCACAAAGATTATTGGAAAGATTACACCAGAAAAAACAGATCAAGCATCTCGTGTTGAAACGGAGATGAATTATCTTCTCACGGAAGAAATGACTGAGTACCGCGATGAAACAGAACAGTTATTGTTCAAGTTGCCTATTGCAGGCTCTGCATTCAAGAAGGTTTACTATGATCCTCTAATGGAGCGTCCTTGCTCTATGTTTGTTCCATCAGAAGACTTTGTTGTTTCTTATGGTGCCTCTGACCTGCAGACATGTCCGCGATACACACATGTCATGAAAAAAACTCAAAACGAAGTTCTGCAGTTGCAGGTAAACGGATTCTATCGTGATGTTGATCTTCCCGAACCAGAACCAGATTACTCTGACATCCAAGAAAAGTATGATGAGCTTGATGGAGAAGACGCAATTGTTGAAGACGATGACCGTCACACAATTCTAGAAATGCATGTTGATATGAACATGCCTGAAGAGTTTGATGATCCTGATGGTATTGCGCGTCCATATGTTGTGACTATCGACAAAACATCATCCACAATTCTTTCAATCCGCAGAAACTGGTATGAAGATGATGAAAAGAAAAAGAAACGAATGCACTTCGTTCATTACAGATATCTCCCAGGTCTTGGCTTCTATGGAACGGGACTTATCCACCTTATTGGTGGGCTTGCGAAATCGGCTACCTCGATTCTCCGCCAGCTCATTGACGCTGGTACGCTATCGAATTTACCTGCTGGCCTTAAAGCTCGCGGTCTCCGTATTAAAGGTGATGACAGTC
>Ga0213864_10000338_pt1 | contig 20889 bp, 18 predicted proteins | sample PICome_5_FD_160078 | JGI IMG/M metagenome (GOLD analysis project Ga0213864, IMG submission 160078) | Coastal seawater microbial communities near Pivers Island, North Carolina, United States - PICO247 | ecosystem: Environmental > Aquatic > Marine > Coastal | place: USA: North Carolina... | reverse complement strand
GGTTCTGGGACCCAGTGGAAAACGCGTCTTTCATGCCATGGCTGTTTGCGGCAGCACTTTTGCATTCCGCTATTGTTGTGGAAAAACGCGAAAGCCTGAAGAATTGGACAATCCTTCTTGCAATTTTTGCATTTGGCTACTCAATAATGGGCACATTTATCGTACGTTCAGGGGTTTTGACATCCGTACATGCCTTCGCCAATGATCCTGATCGCGGTGTATTTATTCTGATAATCTTGGGTGTATTTATGGGCGGTGCATTAACCCTGTTTTCGGTGCGTGCATCGGAATTGGAAAGCAAGGGCGTCTTTTCATTCGTCAGCCGCGAAAGCGCATTAGTGATGAACAATATTCTATTGGCGGTCAGTTCCTTTGTCGTCTTTGTTGGTACGATTTGGCCGCTGGTTGCAGAATTGTTTTTTGATCGCAAATTGTCGGTTGGGGCGCCGTTTTTCAATCTGGCCTTTACCCCATTTATGATCGCATTGGGTTTAATCCTTCCGATTGGCGCGATTGTGCCATGGAAACGGGGGGGATTGGGCCGCGCCGTTAAATCCATGCAAGTTCCGTTCATCTTTGCAATCGCTGTTATGGGATTTGTGTGGGCCCTTCAAACGGGTCAAAGCCTGCATGGACCCATTGGAATGTTCCTTGGGGCATGGTTGATTTCAGGGGCGGCTATGGAATTGATCCTGCGGTTGGGACAATCGCGTGATTTCAGCCGCCTGTTGCGTTTGCCGCGTGCAGATTGGGGGAAATTCACCGCTCATTCTGGTCTGGGTGTAACCATAGCCGGCATTGCGGGAATAATGGCCTGGCAGGCCGAAGATATTCGCGTTGTGAATGTGGGCGACACATGGGATCTGGGTGGATATGAATTCACATTAAAAGATGTGCGTCAGCAACGTGGACCGAATTACTTCAGCACAACGGCGGATATACGTTTGGCGAAAAACGGAACGGAATTAGCCCTGATGAACCCAGAAAAGCGTAACTATCCCGTCGCGCAAATGCCAACGACCGAGGCTGCGATTGATTATAACATGATGCGCGATGTCTATGTGGTGATCGGTGATCCACAGGCGGACGGTGGATGGGCTGTGCGCACCTATATCAAGCCCATGGCAAATTGGATTTGGTTGGGTTCAGCGCTGATGGCGCTTGGTGGATTGATCTCGCTAACTGATCGGCGGTTCCGCGTTGCGGCGGGTGCGCGAAAACAAACCACAGTCGGCGGGGTGCCCGCAGAATGAAACGCATTATTCTGATCCTGTCATTGATTATCGCAGTGCCCGTCCATGCGGTGCAACCTGATGAAATTTTGGATGATCCCGTGCTTGAGGAACGTGCGCGCGAACTCTCGAAAGGTTTACGCTGCCTTGTGTGCCAAAACGAAAGCATTGATGACAGTGATGCGGCCCTTGCGCGTGATTTGCGCCTTTTGGTGCGTGAACGACTGGTTGCAGGCGACAGTGATGAAGAGGTCTTGGACTTCGTTGTCGAACGCTATGGCGAATTCGCACTGCTGAGGCCCAAATTCGGAGGCAGCAATCTGGTATTGTGGATTGCTGGGCCGTTGGGATTGCTTTTTGCACTCTTCATAGGTTTGAACATGATACGCCGATCCTCTTCTAATCTCACCGCAAAAGAGGACCTCAGCACAGAAGAAGCGGACCGTCTGAACGAAATCCTTAATCGCAACTGACGCAAGGTTTGGCTTGTGCGTCTTGATTATTCTTGCCTCATTGTTGCCAAAAAAAAATGTGAGACAAACTATGCATTATGATACTATTAGACTAGAGCTAAAGGACGATATATCCATCATTACGTTGAGCCGTCCCCATGTAATGAACGCACTTAATACACAAATGCGCGCTGAACTCACCCAAGCCGTAACACAATCGGGAAAAAATTCGCGTGTTGTCGTGCTGACAGGGGAGGGCAAAGCGTTTTGTTCTGGTCAGGATTTGGGTGATCGTCAATCCGTAGAAAATTTGGATTTGCAACGCACTTTACGCGATGAATATGAACCGATGCTACATGCGATCATCAATTGCCCTGTACCAACGGTAACAGCACTGAATGGACCGGCTGCAGGGGCAGGGGCTAACCTTGCCCTGGCCGCGGACGTTGTGATTGGTGCCAAGTCAAGCTACCTTATGCAGGCCTTTTCAAAAATTGGATTAATCCCTGATGCGGGCGGCAGTTACATCCTGCCGCGTGCGATGGGCATGGCCAAGGCGATGGGCGCATCCCTCTTCGCTGAAAAAATCATGGCCGAGGATGCCGCAAATTCAGGGATGATCTGGGAAGCAGTAGACGACGAACAATTTGAATCCACATGGCGCGCACGTGCAGCGCATTTGGCATCAGGTCCAACAGTCACCTATGGGCACATTAAATCAGCATTGCGCCAAAGCTGGGATAACGCATTGGGAGATCAATTAGCACTTGAAGCAAAATTGCAGAAAGCCTGCGGGGAAACACACGATTTTAAAGAGGGCGTTTTGGCGTTTTTAGACAAACGCACCCCTAAATTTGAAGGCCGCTGACCCATAAATTGAAATTGAAGAAAAAAAGAAGCGCTGAGTAAGCTTAGCGCTCCTTCTTTTACGTTGCTCTAAAACTTAACGATTTTCTATATCCACGTAATCACGTGATGTTTCACCCAGATACAGCTGACGGGGGCGACCGATTTTCATTTGTGGATCGCCAATCATTTCTTTCCACTGTGAAATCCATCCAACTGTGCGCGATAGGGCAAAGATTGGCGTGAACATAGATGTTGGAAAACCGATCGCCTCTAGAATGATGCCAGAATAGAAATCAACATTTGGGAACAGTTTCTTTGAGATGAAGTATTCATCGTTCAATGCAACCTGTTCCAATTCCTTGGCAACTTGTAGCAATGGATTGTCTTCAATCCCCAATAGCTCCAAAACTTCATCCGCTGATTTTTTTAACACAGTCGCCCGAGGGTCTGTGTTTTTATAAACTCGGTGTCCAAAGCCCATCAGGCGAAAGGAGTCATTTTTATCCTTAGCGCGCGCGATGAATTCAGGGATACGATCAACCGATCCGATTTCACGCAACATTTCCAAGCACGATTGGTTTGCACCACCGTGCGCAGGACCCCAAAGACATGCAATACCCGCAGCGATACAGGCAAACGGATTTGCGCCAGAAGAGGAGGCCAGACGTACAGTCGATGTTGATGCGTTTTGTTCGTGATCCGCGTGCAGCGTAAAAATGCGATCCATCGCGCGCGCGACGATGGGATTTACACGGTATTCTTCAGCGGGAACAGAAAAACACATGTGCAAGAAGTTTGACGAATAATCCAAATCGTTTCGTGGATACACAAATGGCTGACCAACGGAATATTTATAGGCCATTGCAGCAATTGTCGGTAGTTTGGCAATCAAACGGATAGCTGCAACCTCACGTTGCCAATCATCATTAACATCAGTTGAATCGTGATAGAATGCAGACATTGCACCAACGACACCAACCAAAGTTGCCATGGGGTGCGCATCACGGCGGAACCCACGGAAGAAATAATGCATTTGTTCATGCACCATAGTATGATTTGTGACTCGGGATTCAAAGTCCTCTAATTGCGCAGCTGTTGGCAATTCTCCGTACAGAAGCAGATAACAAACCTCTAAGTAATGTGATTTTTCCGCCAGTTGATCGATTGGATACCCACGGTGCAACAGTTCGCCTTTGCCACCATCGATGTATGTAATCGTGCTGTCACAGCTAGCAGTTGACGTAAAACCAGGGTCATAAGTGAATACACCGGCTTCCGCATAAAGCTTGCGGATGTCTAAAACATCAGGACCAGCAGTTGGCGAATGGACCGGTAAATCAAAGGATTTTCCGTCTAAGCTTAATGTCGCCTTCCTGGATTGTTCAGCCATGGATTTCCCTTTCATAGTTGCGCCTAAAAATCGTTCAGGGCGCTAATTCGACAAGCTCAGTGTTTAGAACGAATGTGAGTTTGCTCACTTTAGTCGTTACACTTGGCCTTGACATCGTTCAGGCGTGCGATGCTTTCGACGCGACCCAATACCAACATCATATCAATTACACTTGGCGTTACCGATTGTCCTGCCAACGCAGCGCGAAGAGGTCCAGCAACCCTACCAAAGCCCACTTCATGCGCTTCAGCTACTTGGTTTACAAGCGCCTCTAGCGCCTCTCTCGACCACGTAACATTATGCAACTGCGGCGTCAATGTTTCTAGTATACTGTGGGATACCAAATTAAGTTGCTTAAGAGCTTTTTCTTCAACTTCAATGGGACGTTCGACAAGAGAAAAATTCGCTTTATCAAACAGTTCACCAAATGTCTTTGCACGATCTTTCACGCAGTACAGTGCACGAGCTAATCTGGCTTCCACCTCATCTGTAAGAGGTTCCATGCCTGCTTTTTCACGATAAACGAGAATCTCTTGCAGCAGTGCAGCATCATCAGCCCTCGCAATATGTTGGCCTGATAAGTTTTGTAGCTTTTTAAAATCAAACCGCGCTGCAGACTTATTTATACCGCCGAAATCAAACCACTCTTTAGCCTGAACATCGGTGAAGAATTCATCATCTCCATGGCTCCACCCCAGTCGCGCCAAATAATTACGCATCCCCTGAGCAGAGTAGCCCATTGTTTGATAATCCTCAACCGAAGTCGCACCATGACGTTTAGACAATTTTTTTCCGTCTTCGCCCAAAATCAGTGGCAAATGCGCATAAACGGGCAAATTCCAACCCATAGCGTCATAGATCATCATTTGACGCGCCGCGTTGTTTAAGTGGTCATCCCCCCGGATCACATGGGTAATTCCCATATCATAATCATCAACAACCACAGCCAACATATAAACAGGTGTTCCATCAGAACGTAACAAAACCATGTCATCCAGTTGATCATTTTTGATCATCACATCGCCTTGGACCTGATCCCGAATGACGCTGACGCCTTTTTCAGGTGATTTAATACGCACCACATAGGAAGTATCATCAGGATGTATATCGGGATCTGCATCACGCCATGGACTTTGGAATAAGGTGGACCGCCCTTCAGCCCGCGCAGTATCACGGAATTTTTGAATTTCCTCTTGCGTAGAAAAACACTTATATGCCTTTCCTTGACTTAGCAGATGATGCGCAACCTCTGAATGACGATCTGCACGTTCAAATTGCGAAATGACCTCACCATCGTAATCCAATCCTAGCCATTCCATACCGCGCAAAATGGCTTTGGTTGCTTCGGGAGTTGAGCGTTCACGATCTGTATCCTCGATCCGCAACAAGAATTTCCCACCTCGACCGCGTGCATATAGCCAATTAAATAGCGCGGTACGCGCCGTTCCGATATGCATATAACCAGTGGGTGAAGGCGCGATACGAGTGACAACCTGTGACATAAGGGCGGTAACCTTTTGGAGTGATTTGAGTCATAGCTTGAGCCTTATCTAACGGGTGCCATAGCCAAGGACAAGATCAGGCATATCTATTCTAAAAAGAAACAACATAGATCCATTACTGCGATGCTGATTAACTGATATACTGAACACCTGATATCGCAACAATTGGACTGTATTCGATTTTAAAAAGTTGGATTTTTATGAATACGCCGTAGCACGCATCGTTTGGACGGATGAAAAATCTGAAATAAGAGGACGCAGATACAAAGCACGCACGCTATGCTTGGGACACAACGTAAAATGACGTCACTCAATAGGTGCGGATCAAGCCTACCAAACGACCCTGAACACGGACACGATCATGAGGCACTAGGCGTGTTTCATAGGCTGGATTTGCCGCCTCTAGTGCAATCATTTCGCCGCGATGGAAAAACTTTTTCAACGTCGCCTCAGTGCCATCCACCAATGCAACCACTATATCACCATTTGTAGCTGTTTTCGTTTCGCGTACGACAACGACATCGCCATTATTGATCCCAGCTTCAATCATTGAGTCACCCTTCACCTCAAGGGCATAATGCTCGCCACCCGAACGCAGCATTTGACCAGGCACCGCAACATTATGCGATACTTGGCTGATCGCTTCAATTGGAACACCTGCAGCAATACGGCCCATGACAGGCAGTTCCATAGCGTGCATCGTTTCAACTGGTGTTGGTGTTGACACGGCAGCCTTTTCCGCGCGCCCCTCAATCACCCGTGGTGTAAATGCATCGTCACTTTCTCCGCCCAAGGCTTCGGGCAGTTTCACAATCTCGATTGCACGTGCGCGATGGGCCAAACGGCGGATAAAACCCCGCTCTTCCAATGCAGTGATTAGACGGTGAATTCCCGACTTTGATCGCAGGTCCAACGCCTCTTTCATTTCATCGAACGAAGGCGGAACACCATCGCGCACCATGCGTTTGTTGATGAAATCCAGCAAATCCAGTTGTTTACGGGTCAGCATGACAAGCCCCTTTAGAACAATACTTTCAACATGTTCTACATGTGTTCTTGTTTTGTGTCAACGGTTTGTTTTACGGCAGGATCACTTCCACCTCTGAACCTGCATCTAATGGACCCGCGTGAGGTGCGCGCACGATCAGTGCATTTGATGCCGCCATTACACTTAGTAGCGCGCTATCTTGTCTTTCAAAAACGTGCACCATTCCGTTGTCATAGACCGCTCGCATGTAATGTTCCCGTCCACCGTTTTGCTCAATGCTATGGGATAGTTTGGCGCTAAATCTGGGAGTTGCCTTCTTGGGTAGTCCTTGTAGCGCGCGCACAACGGGCGTTAGGAATATTTGACCACAGACCATCGCTGACACGGGATTACCCGGCAAACCGATCATCATTGCATCGCCCAATCGTCCAGCCATCAACGGTTTCCCCGGACGCATGGCAACCTTATAAAATTCACGCTGAACCCCATATTTTTCTGCCGCAGCCGCAACCAGATCATGATCGCCCACAGAAGCACCGCCAATCGTAACAACGATATCCGCGCCATCTGCCAAAGAAAACGCCTGTTCAAGAGATTGTAGGTTATCACGTGCGATGGGTAACACGCGTACATCGGCCCCACTATCGCGCAACATCGCCGTCAGGCCAAAAGTATTGGAAACAATGATTTGATCGGGGTTGGGTTTTTCACCCGGCATCACCAATTCATCACCTGTTGATATCAGGGCAACGATTGGTTTGCGATAAACCTGCACCCGCGGCATATTCATTGCCGCCAATAGAGCCAAGTCATTGGGCCCCAATAGTTTCGGTGCGTCGAACGTTTCGCCACAGGCATAGTCAAATCCCTTGGCGCGGACATAGTATTTTGGGTCTAAATTTTCTTTCAGAGTAATTGTGTCGCCGCTGCGGTGAACATCCTCTTGGATGAGGATACGATCACAGCCCTCTGGCACCGGCGCACCTGTGAAGATGCGCACACATGCGCCTGCAGGAACGAGTGCGTAATATCCATGACCCGCTGCTGATTCACCGATGACTTGAAATGTGGCACCCGACACTGCACCTGTGGAATTTACCGCATAGCCGTCCATCGCCGAAGCAGCGAAGGGCGGTTGATCTCGTTCTGCGACAGCGGAAACGCCTAACACTCGACCAGAAGCAGCCAACAATGGAATGGTCTCGATGTCCAGTGGATTTGTGAGTGCAAAAAGCGCGTCAAGCGCTTCATTCACACTGATCATTCTGCTGTATAGCGGCCAGATTTACCGCCATCCTTTAGCACAACGCGAATTGCTCCGATTTCCATGGTTTTATCGACGGCCTTGATCATATCATACACCGTTAGGCCCGCGACACTTGCGGCGGTCAATGCCTCCATCTCGACACCCGTCTGGCCGGTGGTTTTTACACTGGCTTCAATGTCCACGCCTGGCAAATCAGGGTTTAGCGCCAAATCAACAGTCACCTTTGTAATCGCTAATGGATGGCACAGCGGGATCAGATCGGGTGTTTTTTTTGCGCCCATGATTCCTGCCAAACGGGCCACTGACAAAACATCACCTTTTTTCGCGCGTCCCTCTGCGATCATGTCAAATGTAGCCTGTTGCATTTTGACGCGCCCACGCGCAGTTGCGATACGGTCCGTATGCGCCTTATCCGAAACATCTACCATGTGTGCTTCGCCCTTGGCGTTAAAATGCGTCAGGTCTGACATCACATCGCCCCCATCAATGGATTGGAAAGGATTGTGCGTGTTGCGTTTTCCACGTCATCTTGGCGCATCAGGCTTTCGCCGATCAGGAACGTACGTGCGCCATACTGCGCCATGTCGGCCAAATCCGCGGGTGTGTTTAATCCACTTTCGCTGACCAATACACGATCCGCAGGAACCATACGTGACAGTTCGCGCGTTGTGTCCAAAGTTGTTTCAAAGGTTTTCAAATTACGGTTATTGATCCCCAATAACGGCGATTGCAACGCAAGTGCTCGTTCCAATTCATCGGCGTCATGCACCTCGATCAGGACATCCATATCCCATGAAAAGGCCGCGTCTTCTAGTTCTTGGGCTTGCTCATCACTAACCGATGCCATGATGATCAAAATACAATCGCCACCCAATGCGCGTGCCTCGGCCACCTGATAGGTGTCATACATGAAATCCTTGCGCAGAGCGGGCAGGGTGGTCGCTGCGCGGGCAGCTGTCAAATATTCCTTTGCACCTTGAAAACTGGGCATATCGGTCAATACAGACAAACACGTTGCCCCGCCTGATTGATAGGCTTTGGCCAAGATTTCAGGTTGAAAGTCAGCGCGTATCAGTCCCTTGGATGGAGAGGCCTTTTTCACCTCTGCTATCAGACCATAGCCCGTTTTGGTCGCCTCAATAAGGGATTTTGCAAACCCGCGTGTTGGACCCGCGGCTTTTGCCTCTTCCTCAACTGCAGCATAGGGTTTTGTCGCTTTATCGGCTGCAACTTCCTCCAATTTATAAGCCTTTATGCGGTCTAGGACTGTCTCGCTCATGCCACCTCCGCTGTGATTTTAGCAAGTATTTTAATCGCGTTCATTGCGCGTCCACTGTCGATGGCGGCACGCGCCATTTCAACGCCAGACTTCAGGTCACTGGCCTTATCGGCCACAACCAATGCAGCCGCCGCGTTAAACAGCACCGCATCGCGATAGGCCGATGCTTCACCCTCCATCAAGGCACGCAGAGCAATAGCGTTTTCTTCGGGTGTACCCCCCATAATAGAACTAAGGGGATGAACGGGCAGGCCCGCATCCTCTGGGTGTACTTGACAACCTTTTATTTCACCGTTTTCTAATACGGCAACCTCAGTCGTTCCCGTTATGGCGATTTCATCGGTGCCGTCTGACCCATGCACCAACCATGCCTTTTCTGATCCTAATTCTCGAAGAGTTTCAGCCATTGGAAAAATCAAATCAGGGGCAAAGGCACCTGTTAGTTGCCGTTTCACACCCGCAGGATTTGTGAGAGGGCCAAGAATGTTGAAGATTGTTTTGCATCCCAGTTCCTGACGCACAGGCATCACGTATTTTACCGCTGGATGATGCATCGGGGCCATCATAAAACCAATGCCTACTTCGGCAATTGCGCGCTCAACTGTGTCGGCTCCCACCATAACATTTACGCCCATTTGCCCTAGGGCATCTGCCGCCCCAGATTTAGAACTTAGGTTGCGGTTTCCGTGCTTGGCCACAGGGACACCCACACCGGCCACAACAAAGGCGGTTGCGGTTGAAATATTCAGCGTGCCAACTCCGTCACCACCTGTTCCGACGATATCCATCGCTGTTTTTGGCGCTGATACAGAGATGCATTTGGCTCGCATCACTGCAGCGGCTGCTGCATATTCCGCAACGGATTCACCACGTGCACGCATTGCCATCAAAAAACCACCCATTTGTGACATTGTGGCGTCACCATTGAACAACAATTCAAATGCTTGTTCAGCTTGAGTACGGCTTAACGGTCCTTCCGAGGCCGCGTAAATTAGGGGCTTCATCAAATCGCTCATGCGGGCACCTTCATCATATTTATAAAGTTTTGCAGCAGGGCGTGACCATGCTCGGATCTGATCGATTCTGGATGAAACTGAACGCCTTGGATCGGCAGATCACGGTGTTCCAATCCCATGATCGTTCCATCATCCAACCACGCTGTCACATTCAAGCAGTCAGGTAATGTTTCACGCTCAACAATCAACGAATGATAGCGCGTCGCTTGAAACGGTGTTGGAAGGCCCTTAAACAAACCCTGATCATTGTGATGCATCGTGCCCATTTTACCGTGCACAATTTCATGACATCGTATGACAAGTCCACCAAAGGCCTGACCAATGGTTTGATGCCCCAAACATACACCCATCAAAGGAGTTTTTGTTTCTGCGGCTGCCTGTGTCAGCGCCAAACAAATGCCGGCTTGATCAGGATCACAAGGGCCAGGAGATAGTAGGATGCCCGAAGGCTCCATGGCGATTGCTTCTTGGACGTCAATTGCATCATTGCGACGCACCATGATTTCAGTTCCCAACTCGCCCAAGCAATGGACAAGATTGTATGTAAAGCTGTCATAGTTATCGATAAGCAGCAGCATCAGAGCTTTTTCCTAATCTTTGCATTCTGGGCTAGCCCAGTTCGCATGGGTCGCGCTATACATGTTCAGGGATCCGACCCATCGTCAAGAGGTGAAGGGAAAGAAAGAGCGGTGAATTAGAAATTCCATGGAGTTAACAAAGTGGGACTAAGTTTTGTAGGTGGTTTTATTCGAGGGCTGATGGTCGGTGGGTTCGCATTGGCATGCGTTTCACTTTATTTTGGATATACATATGCGCCAGTACCAGAACACACTGAAATAGAGATTTCTGCAGGATCTGAATTCACACTAAAGCGGGAAGATACGGCAGTTCAACGCCCTAAACTAATAGAACCAACAAATACAGCACCCGCGCCCGAGGTGACTGCGCCAAGTGTTGAATCGTCTTTACACGATACGACTGCGGTAACAAGTGCGCCCATGGTTCCAGAGACAGGTTTGATTGATATGACAGCACCAACATCACCCGAGGCTAGTTTGGCCGCACCCGCTGCTCCAGTACGTCCACGCCTTCCCACAATCACCAGCGCGCTACCATCACGCCCACAAACAGAAGCACAAAGTGCTGCACCGACACAGCCTAAGATCGAGCGCGGAAATGCGGGGACAATACTTCTCCCTAGTTTGGGATCAGGTCAAATTGTTGTCCCCAGTGATCCAAATTCACCAGAGTTAAGCCGTGGTGAGCGGTCTGCGCCAACCGAATAAAAAGCTATGCTACCGCGCCGACGGATCAAACCAATGACGCCGCCTTGACTAGGTTGATTGAGATGCTGCCCAGAATAATCGACATCAACGAACGGCAGGAATAAGGAATGCAATAAAGCCGTGACCTCATGGTGCACGTACTTGAGGTGTTGAACCACTGGGGTCAAGGATTGCTGGAGTATGAAAGGGGGGTGAACACATTGGCACAAGAGGCGGGATAAGCAGGCACAGCTGTTGCAACCATCTATCAAGATCTGCATAGTACGAATTAAAATGAATTCACAATTCGCCGCTTTCTGGATTGGGCCGCGTTCCGCGCAGCCAACAGCTCATCAGAATCCATTTTTGTCCTTGCCCGTCTGCGCCCCGTAAAGCTGAATGCAATCCTAATTTGGGCGCTCCAAGATCGAGCACAAAAAACCGCAATTGTGCCAGTATCTTAGTTGAGGAAATCTGGGCTTTTAAATTGAGGTTTGCGTTTTTGCGTTATCGACTACGCGATCTTTTGATCAATTGCCGCCTGAGTTTTTGACAAACATTGCCGCATCCGCAGCTGCGCGACGGATGGCATTGGATTTATGGACCGTTTCCATATATTCCGCCTCTGGATCGCTGTCATAGACAACACCGCCGCCCGCCTGAATATATAGTTTTTCATCCTTCACAATTGCCGTGCGCAGGGCGATGCACATATCCATATCACCTGCCGCACTGAAATAGCCCAAACCACCGCCATAAACACCGCGCTTTTCAGGTTCAAGTTCGTCGATGATTTCCATTGCGCGCACCTTGGGTGCGCCCGAAACGGTACCCGCCGGCATGCCTGCAAAGAACGCAGACAGAGCGTCTTGGTCAGGGTCCAATTCACCAATAACGTTTGAAACGATATGCATTACGTGACTGTAGCGTTCGACAATAAATTCTTCGGTCGGGCGCACTGTGCCAATTTTTGCAACACGGCCTACATCATTACGACCCAAATCCAAGAGCATCAAGTGTTCGGCCAATTCTTTCTTATCGGCCAAAAGATCCTGTTGTAACGCCAAATCCTCTTCAGGTGTTTTGCCGCGCGGTCGGGTACCTGCGATAGGGCGAATGGTTACTTCATTTCCAAATACGCGCACAAGGATTTCGGGGCTGGCGCCGATCACCTGAAACGCACCAAAATTGAAAAAGAACATGAAGGGCGAGGGATTGGTGCGGCGCAAACTACGATAAAGTGCGAAAGGTGGCAGCGAGAAATCCTGTGTCCAACGTTGGGCTGGCACCACCTGGAAAATATCGCCTGCACGGATGTAATCCTTGGCTTTTTCCACGGCTTGCATATACCCCTCTTTAGTAAAGTTGGACTGGGGTGGTGCAACCTCATCCGCCTGACCCAAATCGCGTGCTTCGCGGACGGGGCGTTCCAAATCTCGCATCGCATCCCCAATCCGTTCTGCCGCTTGTGCATAGGCCGCGCGCGCAGATACATCCGGAGAATGCCATACAGGGGATACCAAAATCACCTCACCCTTGGCCCCATCCAAAACGGCCACGACCGAAGGGCGCAAAAACAGCGCATCAGGCACGCCAATAGGATCAGGATTGATGTTCGGCAAATGTTCAATATGGCGTACCATATCGTAACCCAAATATCCAAATAGACCCGCCGCGGATTGCGGTAGCTCCGCGGGTAAATCAATATAGCTTTCGGACAAAAGCGCGCGGAATTCATCAAGTGGTTTTCCACTTTGGGGAACAAACGCATCCTCGTCATAGCGTGCTGTGCGATTGATTGACGATATTTTCCCAACGCATTTCCAAATCAAATCGGGTTTGATGCCGACGATGGAATAACGGCCACGCACCTCGCCACCTGTCACTGATTCCAACATGAAGCTGTCTTTTTGCGCGCTACCGAGTTTAAGCATAAGCGAAACAGGCGTGTCCAAGTCAGCCGCCAGTCGTGTATAAATAACCTGATTTTCGCCCTTTGCATAACCTTGTGCAAATGCGTCAAACTCTGGTGTGATTGCCATAATTTAACCTATTGGAAATTTGCGTGAACCGCGTTCAACGCCTGTTGATCCAGTGAGATACCTGCTCGCGCCTGAATTTGACGCGCAAATGCAGCGTACATGTCATTGGACAAGGTAGCGTTGAATTGCGATGAAAGCGCATTGCGGATTGTCGCGGCGTCCTCGGTTGTAACATCACCTGCGTTGATGGCGTTCAATGTCACGACCACTACCTCTGAACCTTCAGATATCGCCTCTGATTGCCCAATCTCTAATTCAAAGGCTTTGGCCAAGATTGCGGGCGTTGCGCTGCTTCCAAATTCATCACGGCGCAGCCCTGTCAATTCCTCTGTTTCAAGCTCTAGTTGAACTGCGCCTGTGGCCACGTCACTCCCTAGGGAGGACAAGGCCGTTGCCGTTACATCCGCGCGCCAATCGGATAATACCGTTTCACGGGCTTCTTCGAATGGGATTGGGGCTGGGGGGATGATTTTGTTCAAGCGAAGGGCGAAAATGCCGCCATCCTCTAACATCGTCAGTGCGGGAAAATCACGTTCGGTTACAGCTTCGGCTGCGTCACGGAAACTGGGATACGCCGTGATGTCATCCAACGCGTTTGCGTGGTATTCAACGCGGCCCAACCCCATACCAAAATCCGCCTCAAGCTCTTCTAACGTGGCGCCTGCGGCCAATGTGTCATCCACTTGACCAATCATCGCATCAATCTGACGACGAGCCAGATCCAGCGCCAATTCATCTTCTAACTCGCTGCGCGCATCCTCTAGCGTGACTATCTGTGCGTCTAAAATACCATTAACGCGGAACAGCGCAGGACCAAGTTCACTTGCAAATGGGCCAACAATATCGCCGACAGAAGCCGTAAAAACCGCATCGGCAGCGGCGTCTAATGCTTCACGTTCCACGTCCCCCAAATCAACGTCATCCAACATCAAACCACGTGCCGCAACCAAATCTTCAAACGTTTGTTCGCCTAATGTGATTTGCGAAAGTGCGTCTGTGGCACCCGCCTGGTCAATGAATACCAAACGCTCAACCAAGCGGCGTTCTGGTCGTTGGTATTGATCGATGCGGTTGTTATACTCTTCCTGGAGTGCGGCTTGACCCACCTGAATTTGATCAATCAACATATCAGGGCTGAGCACAGCATAGGTGATATCCTTACGCTCAGGCCGGGTGTAGTTTGCTATATTCTCTGTGTAATAGTCCATCAGGACATCGTGTGTCGGATCCGCAATCGGGGTTGTTAGATTGTCGTCTGACAACCGCGCAATCGTCAAATCGCGTGTTTCCATCAGGAATGCCAACACTGTTTCTGTCGCAATCACATCCATTATATTGCCTGCCAAAACTGAACCCTGCAGCAATGTGCGTGCACTTTCTGCGCGAATGGCCGCTTCAAACTCAGCTTCGGAATATCCCGCGCCTTCAAGTGACAGTTGATAGTTCTGGCGATCAAACTGACCATCTAGACCGCGAAAGGCGTTCATTTCCATGATTTGATTGCGAACCGCATCATCACCAACGGACAACGAAATCGCCGCGGCCTCATTCTCAAGCGCCTTTTCCTGAACCAGACGGGACAGAACACGATCGGGGATACCAACGGCCTGCGCTTCGCTGAACGAAAGAACGCGGCCAAATTGCGCCTCGGTTGCGCGAAGTTCATTTTGCAATCCACGCGCATATTCATCGACCGGGATTTTTGTATCACCGACAGATCCTACGGATTGGATTGAGCCATTAAAACTGACTGCGCCAAACCCCAGCAGGCCCACCATGACAAAGCCCATCATGATCCATGTAAGAAATTTTGGCAGTCTGGTTTTTTTCTCCGACATGTTGTCCCCCGTACAGCGATCCGCAAACGTGTTTAAATTTTTTCCGTATTCTTAAGCGGGGTTTTCGGCAGGGGCAAGGCGAATGCTGACTTCAATAAGGCGATCCACCAAAGTTTCGATGGTTTCAGCATCGATATTGGCAAATGCGACACGCAAATGGTTGTGTCCAAGCCGCGTTTCATCCGGGCTGAAAAATGCACCTGGCAGGGCCAGGACATGGCCATGCTTCAACAAAGCTTGCGCCGCCGAAATTGAGGTCATTTTGAACGGGTGCGCAATATAGGCGAAATAGGCACCCGATCCCAATAATTTCCAACCAAATGGCACAAGGCGTTCAAAGGTCTGCCGAAGCTTCGTAAGTTTCTGAATCATCTTTTGGCGTTCTTGCTCTACCCAATCATCCAAATGTTCTAATCCCCACTTCGCAGCGAATTGACCCGTTTGCGCGGGGCAAATCGTGACCGTATCCAAAAATTTCTCAATTTCGTTGATTTGGTGCGGCGAAGCGATCACAGCGCCTACACGATGCCCTGTTAGGCGATAGGCCTTGGAAAAGGAATACAGGACAATCAAATGATCTTGCGCGGCGGGATGGGTCCAAAGCGTGTGCACATCATCAATTGTGCGGAAATCTAAATAGGTTTCATCAACGATTAGCTTAACATTATGTTTTTGCGATAATTCCATGTAATCATTTAATAAAACATCAGAGTACTCAACCCCGACAGGATTGTTTGGTGTTACCAAACAAATCGCACGGGTCCTATCATTGATCATTTTTTCCGCATCATTCGGATCAGGGATCAGCGTGTTATCACAATAAAGTGGACGCGTGTTCACATCGGAGAGTGTCAGCCACATGTCATGGTTAAAATACCATGGTGCTGTCAGTATCACATCATCACCTGCTTGACACAGGCTGGCGACCACAGCGCAAAACGCCTGATTACAGCCTGATGTAATTGCGATGTTCTCTTGTGAAAAATCAGTTTTGTATGTCCGTGACCACTTACCCGCCAACGACGCGCGCAAGTCCAAATTCCCCAAAATGGGACCGTATAGATGCGCATCCCCCTCGCTTAGCACATGATCGGCCATGGCCTGACGCATTTTTAAGGGAGGCGGGGCGGTTGGGGCCGCTTGGCTGACATCAATCAGGGGCCGGTTAGCGGGAAATTCCATACCTTCCAACCATTTACGCGCCGCTTTGATCGGCGGCGCTATTAGGTTTGATGTGCGCCCCATAGGTGGCAAAGTGTCAATCTCTACCGCGGTAGGGTTCGACATATTGCAATGCCAAATCCCAAGGGAAGAAAATCCAAGTATCCTGACTGACCTCGGTGACAAAGGAATTCACCTGATCGCGACCCATTGGTTTCGCATAAACAGTGGCCACATGCGCCTTTGGCAAAACCTTGTGGACAACTTCTAAAGTTTTGCCCGTATCTACCAAATCATCAATGATCAAGACGCCTTCACCATCGCCGACCAATTCTTTATCCGGCATTTTAATGATGTGTGGTTGGCTTTGTGTTTGGTGGTTATAGGATTTAACACTGATTGTATCGACCAAACGAATATCCAATTCACGCGCGATAATCATTGCCGGCGCCATTCCACCGCGTGTGATCGCAACAACAGCGCGCCATGCGCCACCCTCATCAGGGCCCTTACCATCCAGACGCCATGCAAGCGCACGTGCATCGCGGTGAAGTTGGTCCCAACTTACGTGAAATCCTTTTTCGTGGGGCAGGCGTTCTGTCATGTGTCTTTCTTTCCTGTCACTACGTCAATATCAGGAGCATCTAACGCCTTCATGCCAACCACATGATAACCTGAGTCAACGTGCAGATTTTCACCCGTCACACCAGAGCTGAGGTCTGACAGTAGATAAAGTGCGGATTTACCAACATCGTCAATTGTCACCGTGCGGCGCAGCGGTGAATTCAATTCATTCCATTTCAGAATATAGCGGAAGTCCCCAATACCGCTTGCCGCCAATGTTTTGATTGGGCCTGCAGAAATCGCGTTCACGCGAATGTTTTGTTTGCCCAAGTCTTCGGCCAAATACATAACCGATGCTTCAAGCGCTGCTTTGGCGACACCCATTACATTGTAATGCGGCATAACCTGTTCCGCACCATAATAGGTCATCGTCAACATAGAACCGCCATCCGTCATCAATTTTTCCGCGCGTTGCGCCACAGCAGTGAATGAATAAACAGAGATATCCATTGTCATGTTAAAATTATCGCGTGATGTGTCGACATAGCGCCCACGCAATTCCGCTTTATCGGAGAAGCCAATCGCGTGCACCAAAAAATCGATTTTGCCCCAACGTTTTTCAATTACTGCGAATACAGCATCAACGCTGTCCATATCCGTCACATCGCATTCAACCAGAAAATCACTGCCGCATTGCGCAGCCAACGGTTCGACGCGTTTCTTCAACGCTTCCCCTTGATATGAAAAACACATCTCAGCGCCAGCATCGGCGCAGGCCTTTGCAATTCCCCATGCGATGGATTTGTCATTCGCCAAACCCATGATTAATCCACGTTTTCCTACAAGTAGATTATTTGACATTGCCTAGTCTCCGCCCAATATTTAGTTATCTTGCGTTTAGTTGATCCGACATAATCCATCAAGTCTGATCGTGAGGATCGCACAGAATTAACCACATGAGGCAGATGATGAGCGAACGAAATGGTATTTTTGAAGGCGACAATCCATTTGAAATTGCGCGTCGCTGGTTAGGCGAAGCAGAGGCGGGAGAGTTAAATGATCCCAACGCAATTGCACTATCGACGGTGGATACAGATGGATTGCCGAATGTTCGGATGGTGTTACTAAAGGCCATCGATGAAGACAGCTTTGTGTTTTATACCAACTATAACAGCCGAAAGTCGCAAGAAATCAAACATGCAGGCAAGGCCGCCTTTGTTTGGCACTCAAAAGCGCTTCACCGTCAGATACGCGTACGTGGCGTGGTAGAAGCAGAGGATGGGCCGCAGGCGGATGCGTATTACAATTCACGTTCATTAAAGAGCCGGTTGGGTGCGATTGCATCGCAACAATCCCAACCACTTGCATCACGAGCGACATTGGTTGCAGACGTCGCAAAAGTAACGGCAAGGAGCGGATTAAACCCAAAACGGCCAGAGTATTGGGGAGGTTGGCGCATTCGCCCGGTGGAAATTGAATTCTGGGCAGATGGAGAATTTAGGCTTCACGATAGATTTCGATGGTCGCGCATAGGTTGTAATGATGATTGGGGTATTCAGCGCCTTTATCCCTAAACATTTTTTATAGAAGAATAAATTTCAAATCACATGAAATTAGCAAATCAAAGGTGTAACTAAAAAAAACATCTATTGTAGTCCTTTAATGCAGCCTTGCTTGACTCTAGCCAGCGGATGACACCAGGCGGTGGTAACGTGATACAGAAAGCAGAACGCTGGCTGTTCGGGGTCTTGAAGTGGTTTTAACCAACTAATGATTTTGATTTATGTTAGCAGATGGAACCCAAGATGACATTTTGCGTCATGCAATCGTTGTTCGAAATTTCGTTCAAGTTTCAGTTGCGGACAATGCCTCATTCAAATTTATTGCCCAAGAGAAAACCAAAGGTGTGCAGGCAAAAGTTGCACTGTGAACTGCGCCACCCGAAACAACATCTCCATTACTTGCAGATGTTGAACACATTGATGATGAAAAAGTGGCACAACTGCTATTTGAGGCCGCACGCATAAAGTGTTTTATAAGACCAAGGGATTCGTGTTTGGCAATGTTTGGCAAAGTTCAGAGCACCGGTGTGTACATGTAGAAATCTTACTGCGCTCTGGTCTTGTGGGTTTACAAGCGGCCGAAGAGATGGCCATTCTTGTAATGTCACGCAAGCGCGGCTCAATGACGGCTGAGGTGTGTTCTTGGGAAAGTGTTTTGCAAAATTAGTATACGTTTTCATTTTGCTGTGTGCGTCAATGACGGGCATTGCAACAGCCCAGTGTCGAAATTCGTTTGTCGAAATTAAATCCGCAAATGCGCACATTAGACTGAATGTCGAAGTTGTAGATTCTGCGAAAGAACGTGCAATCGGCCTCATGCACCGCGAAAACTTGCCGTATAACAATGGTATGTGGTTTATCTACGAAACGCCGCGCACAGTTGCGTTTTGGATGCGGAATACTCTCATTCCACTTGATATGATCTTTGTCGATGAGCACGGAGTAGTCCAAAAAATACATAAAAATGCAAGACCAATGGACGAAACCCCAATCCCAGGCGGGGATAACATACAGTTCGTTCTTGAGGTGAATGCCGGTTTGTCCAAACGATATGGATTGGGGGCAGGTGACTATATCCGTCATCCGTCCATTAAGCAGGATCCTGTTTGGCCTTGCCAAAAATAATTTCAAAAAAACATCATATTGCTCTTTTCAAAGCCGCGGTCATTCGCTAGACACCGCCTCAGTCGGGGCGTAGCGCAGCCTGGTAGCGCACCTGTTTTGGGTACAGGGGGTCGCAAGTTCGAATCTTGCCGTCCCGACCATCTTCAGAAAAATTAGGATTGCGATAATCGAGTAATTTGAGTGCTCGCAAACTAATTCGTGATTCACTGATTATTTTGCGAATTGCCCGCACAAACGCTATACCACTCCATATGGTAGAATTTTTTTTTGACCCCCAAATTGCAGGGGACAGACTGCTGGGTGAATCACCCATCAACTAAGGGTTCGTTCAAGTTCCGCATCGTTTGATACTCTTAAGTGCCTTAAAAAAAAGAATTTCTGAGAGTGAATGATAAAAGTTAACCATTTAACAAGTTTGGTCACGCTAGAATACCGCGACTACCAAAAAGGATGGTCAACTGATAAATCCACAAAAAAGCTAAAAAAAAGTTATTGACGATGACAGGTCTTCTACGTCACTTAGTATAGGCCGATGGGGCAGCACACTAAATGTAGTAGTATTCACAATGAATGACCCTAGCATTACATGGGTACATGCAATTCGCGTGGCACTGACGTTTTTGTGCGAAGACACGAAATAAAAAACACATTTGACGGATTTAGGCGGAATAATGAAAATTGAACGTAAGTTTACAAAAGCAGGGCAGGACGCATACGCAGATATCGAATTTATCAAAACGTCCTCGGAAATACGTAACCCAGATGGGACGGTGGTGTTTCATCTCGATGAAGTAGAAGTTCCAAAATCGTGGTCGCAGGTAGCAAGTGATGTGATCGCACAAAAATATTTCCGCAAGGCGGGTGTGCCTGTTGCCTTAAAAACCGTTCGAGAAAAGAATGTGCCGGAATTTTTGTGGCGTTCTGTCGCAGAGAAGGCAGAAACTGAGAAAACTGGCGAAACATCCGCTAAACAAGTGTTTAATCGTTTGGCTGGTGCGTGGGCATACTGGGGTTGGAAGGGTGGCTATTTCACCACCGAGGAAGACGCGAGCGCCTACTATGACGAAATGCGCTACATGTTAGCGAACCAAATGGCCGCACCTAATAGTCCACAATGGTTCAACACGGGTCTACACTGGGCATATGGGATCGACGGCCCAAGCCAAGGCCACCACTATGTTGATTACAAAACAGGGAAGTTGGTTAAATCAAACAGCGCCTATGAACACCCACAGCCCCACGCATGCTTCATCCAATCTGTTTCTGACGATTTGGTGAACGAAGGCGGTATTATGGATTTGTGGGTTCGTGAAGCACGTTTGTTTAAATACGGCTCTGGAACATGCACAAACTTCAG
>Ga0213864_10000337_pt1 | contig 20891 bp, 32 predicted proteins | sample PICome_5_FD_160078 | JGI IMG/M metagenome (GOLD analysis project Ga0213864, IMG submission 160078) | Coastal seawater microbial communities near Pivers Island, North Carolina, United States - PICO247 | ecosystem: Environmental > Aquatic > Marine > Coastal | place: USA: North Carolina... | reverse complement strand
TAAAAAGCGCAAGGGTTGGGATGTATATGATGCAGACAGGGATGCCCTAAGTTTCAATGAGGCAGCTCAGCCAGTAGTTTGTCATCCACCATGTAGAGCATGGGGTAAGCTATCACACATGGCACACAATGTCAGAGAAGGTGAAGCAGAGTTAGCCTTGTGGTCTATAGATATGATACGCAAGAATGGTGGGATACTAGAGCATCCTAATGGCTCTAAGTTATTCGGTAAATACCTACCAGATGTAGGAGAGACAGACGAGTATGGCGGTTTCACTATACTAATAGACCAGTATGATTTTGGACACGTAGCACACAAGAAGACCAAGCTATATATCTGTGGCCTTGACAAGGCAGACTTGCCTGAGTTACCACCAGAGGATAAGACACTACACTATTGCGAGAAAGGTAAGCTTCGGTCTATCTGTGGTAACGTCAAGGGTACAACCAGATGCACACAGTATCAAAGAGAGTACACACCAGAGAAACTCATTGACTTCTTTGAGAAGGTAGTTGATACTATCTATGTAAACATGGCAACAGAAGGGACATATTAAAATGGTACTAACTTTCAAATTAGTAGAAGCAGAAGAGCCAATGTTAGAAGATGACATGATAGAATGTAATGAGTTTAGTCATGTACATATACAAGTAAATAGACTAGGTAAGACTGAGTATATGGTATGGGAAGTAATGAAAGACTATACCTATAGACTACATGGCAGCTTTTTCTCTTTACAAAAAGCTAAAGATAAACTAAAAGAATTAGTAGGAGTATAACTAATGCTAGTATTAAATGACAAAGACTATGACGCATCCTTGAATGACCTTAAGGAATCATTAGGAGTACTACCACATTGGGTAGCTGAAGCTATACTATGTAAGTGTGTAGACCTAAAGAACTTTCTTGAGGAAGCGTATGGGTGGGGACTATACCAATTCAATGGTACTGTCATGGATGATGGTACATACAAATCAGAGTTTGAAGAAGATTCAGACCTACCTTTTGTAGGTAAGATGGAAACACACAAGGGTACAGTGTACTTCTATCCCTATGCTATGGTAGCAATACCAACAGACGATGGACACTTTGTAACAAGGATGGACTAATGACCAAGCAAATAGAACTTGACAGCAGTAACATGGTAGTGTATATAGGTGGAGAGTATTATCCAGCACAGCTAGAGTACCATCAGAATGATATAGTTGACCAGTATGTAGTAGCTGTGTTAGAATATGAGGTAGAGTTTGAACCAGAGATAAGGATAGTAGTTGACAATGACAACAACAAGTGATATAACTATAGATGAGTACATACTCATGGCTGAGTTTGACTTGCACGTAATAGCTGACCAAGATGACTACCTATTATTCATAGCTGGTCTGTATCGCAGGGCAGGTGTATTAAAGGATGGATATCCTGAGGAGTTATTCAATGTCAAAGATAAATCCAGTAGCAAAGGCACTGCTACAGAGCAGACGTAGGACACAGTACGTACCAGATAAGAAGAAGTACAACAGGAAGAGGGACAGGCATGAACATATTTTATCTGAGCAAGATACCAGAGGAAGCAGCAGAGATGCACTGCGACAAGCACGTAGTAAAGATGATACTTGAGACAGCACAGTTACTCAGTACTGCACACAGGGTACTAGATGGTGATGAGTGGGCAGACTACGTAGGTCTGTACAAATGTACACACAAGAACCATCCATCTACTGTATGGGTACGTGCTAGTGCTGACCATTACAAGTGGACACTTGACTTGCTGTTCTATCTGTGTAAGAATTACACACTAAGATATGGTAAGCTACACAAGACCATGAGATTACTTGACAGTCTTGGAATACTACCAGAGAATATACCAGACGAAGGCTTCACTCAACCACCACAGTGTATGCCTGACCAATACAAGACTGACTGTTCAGTAGATGCCTATCGTGCATACTACATAGGCGAGAAGTCTGAGTTTGCAGTCTGGAACTACAGTGATACACCAACGTGGTGGAAGGAGACAGTATGACTAGGAATAAGTATGATGATGCGTATGTAATGGGATACCACAATGCCTATCATGGTATTGGGTACATCAATGAGTACAACAAGGACAAGCAACCTCAGTACCATATCAAGTACAAGCATGGGTATGAGGATGGAAACAAGATGAGAACTAAGGAGCAATGGAATGAGTTTGGGATACACTAGATGTCCATACTGTAACTCAGGTGAGGCTGAGAAGTTGTATGGTGTAGATGACAAGGTTGAATGTTACTGTCATAACTGCTATGCTGAGTGGACTGCTGATGCTGCACCATCAGAGGTAATAACTAGACAGCAACAGTACATGGCTGAAGTGTATGGAGATGAGTATTGATGATTGATATAATCATGTGGACTGCTATGATTACATTACTAGTACTGAGTATAGTAGCTTTTAGTACGAACAGAGAAGATGAATACTCTAGTATGTTCATAGTAGGCTTTACTATTCTTGTATTAACCTGTAGCATAGGGTCTATTACTATAGGTATATCTTAGGGGGGTCTCTGTATGAGTGGTACTTTAGAAAAACAAATACAGTTAGAACAAGAGATGGTGACTGGTGGGATTGAGAGATTTCGCAAGACCAAAGACCAAGCTATTACATCTGGAAAGGAATCACATACGCTACATGGTAGGGTTATTATATCCAGAGTTGTTGAGGCTGTTGCTGAAGGTATCAGAGACATACAACAGAACCCAAAGTCTAACAGGGATATTACCTACAGCAAGATAAAGCACATGGATGCTGAGCAGGTAGCGTACCTAGCAGTTGTTACTATGGTTGATAGCATCAGTAAGAACAACGCACTAATCAAAGTAGCCAGAGCTATCGGGGGTGCGATTGAACTACAGGACAGACTGGACAAGTGGATTGAGGCAGAGGGAGAGACAGCTAAGAATACAATTAAGAAAGCTAATGAGAAGGGCTACTCAGCCAGAAGGTTTGGTCTTACCCACAAGATGAACAAGGATGGACACGATAATAAGTGGGCTAAGAATGAGAGACTGCACGTTGGTGTACGCATGGTGGATATTATCATTGTACAAACTGGCATTGTCAGGATACAAGAGAGAGCAGTCAGACGTAACAAGACTATCAATCATGTTGCAGCTACACCAGAAACAGAAGGATGGATTAAAGCTTTCAATGAACACGCAGAATTAGCTAGACCTAAGTACTCTCCATGTGTTATAGTACCTAAGGACTGGACAACAGTTACAGGTGGTGGATACCACAGTGATATAATGAATGACTTACCAATAGTGAGGCGCAAATGAGTTTAAGTACACACCTAGCTAGACTAGAAGACTGTGACCTATCACAGGAGTACGCTTGTCTTAATGCACTACAGCATACAGCATGGCGTATCAATAAGAACGTACTGTCTACACTGCGACACCTATGGGATAGTGGTCAGTCATGGGGTAAGCTACCAGCCAGAGATGATTTACCTCTGCCTAGCTACCCCTTTGATAAAGACCCTAGTGAGATGACTGAGGCTGAGAAGGAAGAGTTTAAGAAGTGGTCACGCTCTCGTAATCAAATCTACTCCTTCAATGCTAAGAGTGTGAGTAAGCGTATCCAAGTGGAACGCACACTTCAAGTAGCTGCATCGTATGCCAAGCATGATGACTTGTACTACGTATGGCAGAACGACTTTCGTGGTAGAAAGTATGCGTCAGCTACCTTCCTCTCTCCTCAGTCTGCCGATTGGAGCAAGGCTCTACTAGAATTTGCTAAGCCAATGCCCATCAATAATTGGGATGATGCTAGGTGGTTGTGCATACATGGTGCTAACCTGTATGGTAACGACAAGGTATCTCTAGATAACAGAGAGCATTGGGCTTGGGAGTTCGCTGAGATGTGGGCGCATAGGGTTGTGTCCAATCCATACGAAGCTTTGATATGGACTGAGGCAGACAAGCCATACCAGTTTCTAGCTTGGTGCTTTGAGATGTCAGGCTTGATGAAGGATGGCTGGGGTTTTCAATCCCACCTGCCTGTCTCTGCTGATGGTAGTTGCAATGGACTACAGCATCTCTCTGCCATCCTTAGGGATGAGCGTGGTGGCAGGGCTACCAACCTGATACCATCTGATGTACCTCAGGATATCTACACTGAGGTAGCCGAAGCTACCAAGAGATTAATATCTGAGGATACTACTGACCCTGAGTTGCGTGATAAGTGTCTTGAGTTTGGTATTGATAGGAAGATAACCAAGCGTCCTGTTATGATTGTACCATACTCAGGTACACGCCACGCCTGTCGGGACTACATACTTGAGGCTATCACTGAGAAGATAGAGGATGGGGCAAAGGATATCTTTGGAGATGGTGGGTTCAGAGCTAGTAACTATATATCAGTACACGTATGGTCTGCCATCTCTGATGTTATTCAATCAGCAAGAAAGGTAATGGATTATATTAAGGATGTAGGTGATGTGTATTCTCAGCACACCACACACATGGAATGGGTCACACCTACAGGATGGCTAGTCCTACAGGATTATAAAGATACAGAAGCTAAGCGTATCAAGACCCATATCAATGGTAGCATACTCAAGATGTCTTACCTTCAAGACATTGAGGGCAGTGTGAATAGAAGACGTACTGGTTTAGGTAGCAGTCCTAACTTTATTCACAGTCTTGATGCTGCTGCCATGACCAAGACTGTCAACAGATGTAAGGCTCTTGGTATTGTAGACTATGCAATGGTACATGATAGTTATGGTACACACAGTAGCTTGATGCCAATGATGTCTGACATACTGAGGCAAGAGTTTGTTGATATGTATGAGAAGCATGATGTCTTGACAGAGTTGAGAGACCATGCTATACTAACCTTAGGTACAAATGACGTACCTGAAACACCTAGCGTAGGTAACTTAGACTTACATAAGATACTGAAATCACAGTACTTTTTTGCTTGAGTTCTAAAGTACCACTCTAGCCAATTTATAAACACTAAGCGTTTAACAGGAGATTGCTAATGGCACTTAAATTAAAAGGCACTGCTTCATGGGCAAAGGTATTTGAACCAGATACTAAGTTCAATCCTGAAGGAGTATATTCAATTAATGTTTCTATTCCAGAAGCAGATGCAGCACACGTGTGTGAACAACTAGACAGTCTATTAACTGACTACTCTACTAAGGTTGTCAAGGAGAAGCCACAACTTAAGGCTACCCTGTCCACACGTACACCATACGAAACTGAGTACGATGACGATGGTAACGAAACAGGTAACGTACTCTTCAAGGCTAAGATGAAAGCCTCAGGTACTACCAAAGAAGGTCGTACTTGGCAGCGTAAGCCAGTGGTTGTAGATTCAAAGCTGACACCACTAACTAAGTCTACTCTAATCGGTAATGGTTCTTCTGTAATCGTAGCTGTTGAGCCTTCACCATACTATATGCCATCCAACAAACAGGCTGGTGTATCTCTTCGTATGGTAGGTGTGCAGGTTACTAACCTCGTTGAGTATCAGGGTGCTAACTCTATCTTTGATGAAGAGGATGGGTTTGTATCTCAAGCTGTAGCTAAAGATGATACCTCAGATATCTTTAATGATAACGATACAGAAGCTACTGCTGATGCCGAAGGGGACTTTTGAGGAGAGGGTCATTGATGACCTGAACGTGCGTGATGTTCCATATATGTATGAGCCAGAGAAGTTGGCCTACTATGTGGAGCGTCACTACGTACCTGACTTAAAGCTTGGCACTATGTACGTAGAGTTGAAGGGATACTTTAGACAGGATGCACAACGAAAGATGAAGGCTGTCAAGGCACAGCATCCAGAGTTGGACATCAGGTTTGTATTCCAGAAAGCAGACGCTACCATACAGGGTGCTAAGAAAAGAAAGGATGGGTCAAAGATGACCTGCGCTGAGTGGGCAGAGCGTAATGGCTTTGTCTATAGTGAAGGAACAATACCTGAGGATTGGTTAGATGGATAGTGAAGAGCGTTCTTTTAAGGAAGACATAGTTAGAACCACTATGGTTCAGCAGTGGGATATAGAAGCAGTAGTATTTGAATTATTATCATTAATTAACGATGAGCAATTAGATAGTCTTTGGTACGACATTATTAACACACTTCAAGCTGAACAGGATGAGAAAAGCGAGGCATACCCATGAGTATTGTGGATATTACAGAAGAGATTGTATCAGAGATTGATGTTCACGCTGAGTTCAACAAGGATGGGATGCGTATCTCAGTCTATGTAGATGAGGCAGAGATTACTGAACACGTAGACTATGATGACATGGCATACATGATGGTACAGGACATGGACAAGTACCCACCTGAAGTACTCAAGTGGATACGTTCAGGTCTGGCCTGTATGCTAGACATTCTAGAAGAAGCAGAAGATGACAGAGAGTGAGTTTCTAAAGCATACTCCATGTGAGCATTGTGGTAGCAGTGATGCCAACAGTCTATATACTGATGGACACAGCTACTGCTTTGCTTGCGAAACCTACACACCAGCAGATAAGGAGAAAGAGATTATTACTTCCATTGAAGCACACGATACTATCTTCTTAGAGCAGTCCTTCATGGACTTGAAGAAGAGGGGTATCACTAAAAAGACTTGTGAGTTTTGGGGTTATGGTGTAGCAAACTATAGAGGTACTACTGTTCAGGTTGCTAACTATAGGAACAGAGCAGGTGAACTCAAGGCTCAGAAGATACGTATGCCTAACAAAGACTTCTCTGTTGTGGGTAACATGAAAGAGGTTGGTCTGTATGGCGAACACCTATGGAGAGATGGTAGTAATAGTAAGTTCATTACTATCTGTGAGGGTGAGCTTGATGCTATGTCCTTATCTCAGGCACAAGACCACAAGTGGCCTGTGGTTTCCCTACCTTCTGGCTGTACGTCAGCTAAGAAAGCGATAGGTAAATCTATTGAGTGGTTATCTAAGTATGACTTTGTGCTTCTTATGTTTGACATGGATGAGGCAGGTCAGAAGGCAGCAAAAGAATGTGCTACTGTACTACCACCTAACAAGTGTAAGATAGCTACCTTGCCTCTCAAGGATGCCAATGAAATGCTTAAGGCTGGTAGAGTTAAGGAACTCATTGATGCTGTATGGGAAGCTAGAACATTCAGACCTGATGGTATCATAGCTGGTACTGATGTATGGGAACTGGTCATTGAGAATGATGACAAGCAATCCATTAATTATCCTTTCGCTGGCCTACAGGATAAGACAGGTGGTTGTCGCAAGGGTGAGATAGTTACACTGACTGCTGGCTCTGGTATTGGTAAATCTCAGTTAGCTAGAGAGTTTGCTTACAGCTTTATCAAGCATGGTAACACCATAGGCTACATAGCACTAGAGGAATCAGTGAAGCGTACAGCCTTAGGTCTCATGTCAATAGAGTTGAACAAACCTCTACACCTCAGGAGTAATGACGTACCTGAAGAGGAGATGAAACGTGCATTTGACAGTACTCTTGGCACTGGCCTTGTATATATGTATGACCATTGGGGTTCTACTGACAGTGATAACCTTATATCAAAGATACGCTACCTTGTACATGGATGTGGTTGTGATTATATTATTCTTGACCATATCAGTATCGTTGTATCTGGCCTAGAGGGTGGGGATGAGCGAAGACTGATTGACAATACCATGACAAAGCTACGTGCTTTGGTTGAGGAGTTGAACTGTGGCATGATACTAGTGTCACACTTGAAGCGTCCCTCTGGTGACAGAGGACATGAGGATGGCGCACAGACTAGCCTTGCACAGTTGCGTGGTAGTGCTGCTATTGGTCAGCTTAGCGACATGGTTATTGGATTAGAAAGAAACCAACAAGACAAGGATAACCCACACATTAGTCACGTCAGGGTTCTGAAGAACAGGTGGTCTGGCGAGACAGGATTATGTTGTTCACTACGATACGATACTGTTACTGGTCGTATGGTTGAGACTATCTTTGAGGAAGAAGATGAGGACAACGTAGAATTTTAACTAGCTACTGCGGAGACAGAGCATGAAATATATATGGGACATTGAAGCAGATAACTTACTTGATGATGTAACACAAGTATGGTGTCATGTATTCAGAGACATTGAGACTGATGAAGTACACACCTTTGACCCAACACAAACACAGGAAGCCATAGACTTTATGGATAAAGCTGAGACCTTGATTGGTCACAACATCCTTGACTATGACTTACGTGTGATTGAGAAACTACATGGCTACACCTACAAAGGTGAGGCTATTGATACGTTGGTACACTCTAGAACTATCTGGCCTGATATCAAAGAGGTTGATTTCAAGCTGGTTAAGAAAGGTAACTTTCCTCAAAAGCTGATAGGCTCTCATAAGCTGAAGGCTTGGGGATATAGACTAGGAGAATTAAAAGGTGATTTCGGTGGCGATAGTGAGAGCTTTGGAGTTTTCACAGAAGAGATGCTTGAGTACTGCGTACAAGACACAGCAGTCACGCTTAAGTTATATCAGAAAATTCTGGCAAAAAATTTTAGCAAAACAGCCCTAGACTTAGAGACAGAATTAAGTATCCTACTCTCTAAGCAAGAGAGATTTGGTTTTCCTTTTGATGTAGATAAAGCACAGAAGCTGTACTCAAAACTAGCTCAGCGTAGACATGAGATTGAAGAAGAGTTGCAGAATACTTTTGAACCTACGATTGTTGAACTGAAAACTAAAACTAAAACCATACCATTCAATCCAGCATCACGTCAGCAGATAGCTGATAGACTGATGAAGAGAGGATGGAAGCCTGAGGCTTTCACAGCTACGAATGAGCCTAAGGTAGATGAGACTATCCTTGCTGGTATTGATATGCCAGAGGCAAAGCTACTCAATGAGTACTTACTTCTTAATAAACGTATTGGACAACTTGCTACAGGTAAGCAAGCTTGGCTCAAGATGGAAAAGAAAGGTAGGTTACATGGACGTGTTAATCACATGGGTGCAGTTACTTCACGTTGTACGCACAGCAATCCAAACATGGCTCAAGTTCCTAGCGTGGGTGCGCCATTTGGTGAGGAGTGTAGGTCTTTGTTTCATGCACCCTCAGGTTACTCCCTCTTGGGTGCTGATGCTAGTGGGTTGGAGTTGCGCTGCCTTGCTCATTACATGGCTGCTTACGATGATGGGTCTTACTCACATGAGGTAGTCAATGGTGATGTACATACAATAAATCAAGAAGCTGCTGGTCTACCTACGAGGAGTAACGCAAAGACATTCATCTATGGATTTCTTTATGGCGCAGGTGACTGGAAGATTGGACAAATAATTGGTAAGGGTGCGAAGGAAGGTAAGACTATTAAGAATAAGTTTCTGAAGAAACTCCCTGCACTAAAGTATCTTAAGGATGCAGTATCCACAGCAGCAGATGAACGAGGATGGATTAAAGGATTGGATGGACGTATCATTCCAATCAGACACAGCCATGCAGCGTTGAACACTTTACTACAAAGTGCTGGTGCTATAATCTGTAAGACTTGGTACGTGTTTATTGCACGTGCTATCAAGGAAGCAAACTTGGACGCACAGATTGTAGCGTTCATTCACGATGAGGTACAGCTATTAGTAAAGGAAGGTCAGGAAGATGAAACAGGGAGACTTATTCAGCAGTGTATGCGAGATGTCCAGCAGCACTTCAACTTCAGATGCCAGCTTGACAGTGATTACAAGTTTGGACGAACATGGGCAGACACGCATTGATGCAGTTACTTGTGATGAGTGTGGGACTACTCAACCTGTAGATAACTTTGAGATATCTGCGACAGGTTCTATTCGTAGAACTTGTAAATCCTGTAGAGGTGGTCAAGCTAAAGTAACAAATAAGTTAAGAAAAGAAGTTAAGTACCCTGATGAAACTTATGCTTGTCCTACTTGTGACAGGACAATGGAAGATTTACAGAAGCGAGGTCAACCTATGTTAAACAGGTGGGTGTTAGACCACTGCCACGAAACAAAAACATTCAGAGGATGGTTGTGTAATAGTTGTAACTCAGCACAGGGTAGATACAAGGATGACCCAGATAGGTTACTAAAAGCTTACCACTATCTTATGGAGCATAGGAGAAAACATGGACTTTGATTTCTTATGGAAGATGATACTGACGTGTTGCTTCATGGGTGTAACCATCTGCCTCTGTATCAAGTGGTTGATGGAAGCTTACCTAGATTGGATACAGGTGATGACTGGTATCAAAGTAATCACACTACAGCAGCTAAAAGAAATACAACAACAAACAGAACAGGAGCTAGACGATGACCCTTTTGCTCATTGATGGTGACATCATAGCTTACAAGGCAGCAGCATCAGCAGAGACCCCTATTAATTGGGGCGATGGGCTGTGGACTTTACACGCACATGAAGCTGACGTGTCCATTAGAATTGATGAACAGATACACAAGCTTACCAAAGAAGCTCCTGTACAGGATTGTATTGTTGCCCTATCTGATAGTGAGAACTATCGCAAGGAGTTAGCTCCCTACTACAAAGCTAACAGGACTAACACTCGCAAGCCTATGTTACTGAGATGGGCTAAAGAGTACTTACAAAGTAATTACAATACTATTATATACAGGAGACTAGAGGCTGATGATGTCTTGGGGATATTGGGTACTGCGAATACAGATACTATTATCTGGTCTGAAGATAAGGACTTACGTACTGTACCAGCGAAACATTGGATTGATGGGGAAGTGGTGGAAATCAGTGAGGAAGAAGCTGACTATAACTTCTTTGTACAAACACTTGTTGGTGATGTCACTGATAATTACAAAGGTTGCCCTAGCGTTGGTTACAAAACTGCTGACAAAATTCTTGAGTTTGGTGATGGCTGGGGAGCAGTGGTTAGAGCGTATATTAGCAAAGGTCTCTCAGAAGAAGTAGCCTTAGAGAACGCACGACTAGCACGTATCCTACGCAATGGTGAGTATGACATAGACACAGGTGAGGTTAAACTATGGAAGAGCAATTAAGACATGAGGCTTATATGAAGAAAGCTATGGCTGAGATGGATGCTAGAACTAATCGTATTTGTGATAAGCTTGACATGGTTAATAGCCCACCTCACTATGCTGATACTGGTATTGAAACGATAGACTACATCGTAGATGTGCTAGGTGACTTTGAAGCTATCAGCTACTGTCATGGTAATGTGATTAAGTACACAGGCTCTCGCCTATGGAAGAAGGGCAAGCCTATTGAGGATGCTAAGAAAGCTGTGTGGTACTTGAACAAGATGATTGAACTTATGGAAAAGACCAAAGGGAAGAACTGGTAATGAACGAGATAACATTTAGAGTAGACAGATACAACATGGATGGGGAGATTGATGGATACACAGAACACGTATTCCAGACAGAGGGTTGTCTTCAAGACATGGTAGACAACTTCAAGGACTTCCTTGTAGGCATGACCTTTACCTATGTTGAACAAGTAGTAGCTATCAAAGATGATGGCAATGAAGTAGCATCAGAAAGATAGACACTATGATTAATTTTTATGATTACCAGATGAAAGCTATTACCACAGCAGTGTATCCTAAAACGTACAACATCTCATACCCAGCACTAGGACTAGCTGAAGAAGCTGGTGAGGTAGCAGGTAAGATTGCTAAGATGATGCGTGATGGTATCCAACTAACAGACCAGCGTGAGAAGATTGAAGCTGAGATGGGTGACGTACTCTGGATGTTAGCAGCACTAGCACATGACTGTGGTACTTCCCTTCAGGTTATTGCTGAGAAGAACCTAGATAAACTACAAGCAAGACAACAGGCAGGTACACTGCATGGTGAAGGGGACAATAGATAATGGACAGCTATCAATCATACATCCATGCTAGTCGTTACGCACGATGGCTAGAAGATAAAGAGCGTAGAGAAACGTGGGACGAAACTGTTGACAGGTGGTGGAACTTTATGACAGGTAAGTTTCCTGTCCTGAAGAAACGACAGGATGTTAAGGATGCTATCTATCAATTAGATGTCGTTCCATCTATGCGTACTATTATGACTGCTGGTGAAGCATTGGAGAGAAATCATGTTGCCGCTTACAATTGTAGCTTTCTTGCTGTTGATGACCCTAAAGCGTTTGACGAGGCGTTACTTGTCCTAATGTGTGGTACTGGTGTAGGCTTCTCTGTTGAGCGTCAGTTCATCAGCAAGCTACCTGAGATACCACAAGAGTTAGTAGAAACAGACGAAGTAGTAGTGGTAGGTGACAGCAAAGAGGGCTGGGCTAAAGCATTACGTAAAGTTATCTCTCGCCTGTATGCTGGTGAGATACCTAAGTGGGATGTATCTAAGGTACGTCCATCAGGTGCTAGGCTTAAGACCTTTGGTGGTAGAGCATCAGGTGCTGAACCACTAGAGAACTTATTTAAGTTTGCTATCAATACATTCACCAAAGCTGCTGGACGTAAGCTGAACAGCCTTGAGTGCCATGACCTTATGTGTCAGGTAGCAGCAGCAGTAGTGGTAGGTGGTGTACGTAGGTCAGCAATGATTAGTCTGTCCAACCTTAGTGATGACAGGATGCGTCATGCTAAGATGGGTAACTGGTGGAATGACCAAGTTAATCGCAGCTACGCTAACAACTCTATCTCCTTTACTGAACGCCCTGACATGGGTAGCTTCCTACGTGAGTGGACTGCTGTGTATGAGAGTAAGTCAGGTGAGCGTGGTATCTTCAATCGTGAAGCAGCCAAGCAGAAGGCTGTAGCTATTGGACGTGAGCCACGTGATGACTTTGGTACTAACCCATGTGGTGAGATTAGCCTACGCAGTAAGCAGTTCTGTAATCTATCTGAGGTTATCATACGTGAGACAGATGGGGTAGCTGACCTTAAGCGTAAGGTAGAGATTGCTACCATCATTGGTACAATACAGTCAGCACTTGTTGACTTCAAGTACCTATCACCTCAGTGGAAGAAGAACTCTGAGGAAGAGCGTCTGCTTGGCGTTTCTCTTACAGGTATCTTTGACCACAAGATTATGTCAGGTCAGGGAGAATATGAGAAGTCTGTACTAGGTGGCACACTTGAACAACTACGTGAGGTTACACGTGAGGTAAACAAGGAGTGGGCTAAGAAGCTGGGCATACCAGAATCAAAAGCTATCACTACAGTTAAGCCATCAGGTACAGTATCACAACTAGTTAATAGTGGTAGTGGTATCCATCCTCGCTATGCTCACTACTACATTCGTAGAGTACGTGCAGATGTTAAAGACCCTCTGGCTACATGGATGCAAGAGCAGGGTGTGCCTTGTGAGGTGGACGTGTACAACCCACAGAACGTAGTGTTTAGCTTTCCTATGGCATCTGCTGACAACAGCCTGACACGCCATGATATATCAGCACTAGAGCATCTTGAACTCTGGTTGACATATCGTAAGCACTGGACTGACCACAACCCATCAGTAACTATCTACGTAGGTGAGGATGAATGGGCTGAAGTAGGTGCATGGGTATGGAAACATTGGGATGAAGTATGTGGTGTATCCTTCCTACCACGTGAGGATGACAGCCATACATACGCACAAGCACCGTATGAAGAGGTAACACAGGAAGAGTATGATAATCTTATCATTAGTATGCCTAAGTTAGACTTCTCTCAATATGCAGAAGTACTTGATAATACTACATCTTCTCAAGAATTAGCGTGTACCGCTGGTATTTGTGAAATCTAAAGTACCACTATTAGCGAAAGTTTGTTTATTATGAGAATATTAGGAAATGACTTTAACATAACAGATGGACTACTAAACCATTTGAGTGCAATCTATCCCAACAAACTGCCGCTTGAACAGATTACTCCTGAGGACTTAGCTTTCCTCAGGGGTCAACAGTCTGTAATAAGTAAACTAAAGGAATTACAAAACCAAGATTTTGAGGAAGATTGATATGGGTGGATTAATGGGAGGCCGCGCACCTGCGCCTCTACCTGCTCCTGCTCGTCCTGTAACTGCTGAGACTAAAACACCAGACTTAGAATTACAGGATGATAGCGCACAGACAGCATCAGGTAAAACAAAAAAAGGTAAGAGAGCATTACGCACAGACGTAACAGGAACACAACAAACTGGACAGATGCCAACACAGATGGCAGGTTTACAGATTAAGAAAGGTACTTGATATGGGTGGAAGCAGACCAAGCGCACCGCCACCACCACCAGCAACAGCAGCAGCTACTTCTGCTCCACGTCAAATGGAACAGGATGAGCCAACAGTTGTAGAGGCTGAAGGTGAAGGTGTAAGACGAAAGCGTAGAGGTAAACGTGCGTTAGTGACAACATCCGCTTCAGCTAATGTAGGCGGTGAGGGTGCATCAGGACTACAGATTCCGAAGGGATAAGTAAATGGAACAAGACGTAGGAACTCTAGCTAAACGCTACAGCCAACTAGAGGCTGAACGAGATACGTTCCTTGAGAGAGGACGTGAAGCAGCAAAGCTAACAATCCCTACTCTTCTGCCAGATGAAGGACACAGTAGCACCACTAGGTATGCTACACCGTATCAGGGCATAGGGGCAAGGGGTGTTAATAACCTAGCATCCAAATTGTTACTTGCTCTACTACCACCAAACAGTCCTTTCTTCAGGCTGACCATTGATGATTTTGATTTACAAGCTATTGCTGGTGACAATCGTGGTCAAGTAGAGGAAGGCTTGGCACGTATTGAACGTGCAGCGATGCAAGAGATTGAGAGTAAGTCTATACGTGTACCTGTATTTGAGGCATTGAAGCTACTTATCGTAACTGGTAATGCGCTAGTGTATATGCCCAAAGATGGTGGTATGAAGGTGTACAGACCTGACAGGTACTGCGTTAAACGTGACGCAATGGGTAATCTGCTAGAGATTATCACAAAGGAAAGCATCTCACCATTGATGCTGCCTGATGAAGTCAAGGCGATGATACCGCCAAGCGATACACCAGTAAAGAATTACGATTTATTTACGTGTCTAAAGACTACAGATAAAGGCTTCAGCACCTACCAAGAGGTAGCTGGTATTGAAGTTCCTAATTCACGTGGTACATTCAAGAAAGAAACTAACCCATTCATTCCATTACGTTTTATTCGTATTGATGGTGAGGACTATGGACGTGGTTTCATTGAAGAATACATGGGAGACCTGCGTAGCTTAGAGGCTTTGACACAGGCAATCGTACAGGGCAGTGCAGCGTCAGCTAAAGTACTGTTCATGGTACGTCCTAATGGTACTACCAAGTCTAAGGACTTATCTAAAGCACCTAATGGTGCGTTTGTTAATGGCGATTCTAATGATGTCTCCACTCTGCAAGTACAGAAGTCAGGAGACTTTAGGGTCGCACTAGAAACTATGCGTATGATTAACGACAGACTAGCAGCAGCTTTTCTGTTAAACTCTTCAGTACAACGAGCAGCCGAACGTGTTACTGCTGAAGAAGTACGCTTCATGGCACAGGAATTAGAGACTGCTATCGGTGGTATATATTCAATACTATCGCAAGAGTTTCAGATGCCACTGATTAACCTGCTACTAGATACACTACAGAAGCAGGGCAAGATGCCTAAGATGCCTAAGAACAGTGTGAAACCTACTGTCGTTACAGGTATTGAAGCACTTGGACGAGGACAAGACTTAAATAAACTTGCAACATTCTTGCAGTACTTACAGCCACTAGGCGCAGAGGTTATTGCAAGTGAGATGAACTTGGGTGATTACATAGACAGACTAGCAGCTTCTCTAGGTATTGATACTTCTGGTCTGATTAAATCAGCAGAACAGAAAGCTCAAGAACAAGCAATGCAACAGCAAATGATGCAACAACAAATGTTAGAACAGGGGGCTATGGGTGCTATGCAACGAGCAGCACCTCAACTAGCCAAAGGAGCAATAGAAGCGGAGTAATAAATGGCAGAAGCTATTAACACTTATCAAGAACCTGAAGCTGAATCTCAAGAACACGTCAACGCTATGCTTGAGAAAGTAGAGGGTAGTCAACAAGACCCTGAACGTCCTGAGTGGCTACCTCAAAAGTTTAAGTCTGCTGAAGATATGGCTAAAGCTTATTCTGAATTAGAGAGTAAGCTAGGCCAACCTCAACAGCAGAAACCTGAAGAACAAGCAGAAGTTACAGGAGAGGAGAACGCCTCTGAAGTAGCCGAACTCTTGGACAACAAGGGCTTAGACTTTGATGTATTCCAGCAAGAGTACAATGAAACTGGTGGACTATCTGAGGATGCTTATGAAGCACTACAGGAAGCTGGCTTCTCTCGTTCCCTAGTAGACACATGGATACAGGGACAGGATGCTCTTGCCTCACAGATTACTGGTCAGATGTATGACGTAGTAGGTGGACAAGAAGAATATACACAAATGGTTTCATGGGCAGCCGATACACTCCCTGAGAGTGAGATTGATGCCTTTAATGCTACAATGGAAACGCAAGACCCTAACATGATTAGACTTGCAATACAAGGTCTTAACGCACGTTATCGTTCAGAGGCAGAACCAAATCTACTACAAGGTGGTAGTGGTGCTGTATCCTCTGGTGGGCGTTTTGAAAGTAATGCGGAACTCACCGCTGCTATGAGTGACCCTAGATACAGCAAAGACCCTGCCTACAGGCAACAGGTAGCTGATAAGCTTGCTCGTTCTAGCCTGTTCTAATTGTTGCATGGGAGTAGGGGGTTCGTCCCCCTCTCCTTATAAGTACATCTACGTGGTGTATTTATAAGGGGCTATCCCCTATCTCAAAGTTACTAGGTACGACTAACCCTGACCCCTTGCGAGGGACAATCTGCTGGAGAAAGTTCAGTAAATTTGAGGCACAAACTTTAACTTTAATTTATGAGGTGATACTATGGCTATCCAAGCCGCATCAAACCCTGCTTACACCGTAAGCTTTCAGGGTCAGAATAACCTCTCAGGTGACGTTCGTGACCTCTTCCTTAAGCTATATGCTGGGGAAGTCCTGACCGCCTTTGAGGAAAAGAAAGTCCTTATGGACAAGGTACGTACTCGTACCATTAGCAAAGGTAAATCAGCATCGTTCCCAATGACAGGACGTGCATCTGCTGAGTACCTAACTCCTGGAAATGAAATCACTGGTGGCGCAATTCGTGCAGGTGAACGCATTGTCACTATTGATGACTTGCTAGTATCTGCACAGTTCATTGCAAACATTGATGAAGCAATCAACCACTACGATGTACGCAGCATCTACTCTAAAGAAGCTGGTATTGCGTTGGCTAACGAAGCTGACCGTAACGTAGCACGTATGCTGGTTAAGGCTGCTCTGTCAACTAACGCTACTGCTGCTGCTGGTCTCGTTCAGGACTATAAGTCTTTCACTGAAGAAGACTTTACTGACAACGTGGACATTGGTACTGCTGCTGCTGATGCACTAGACCCAGCTAAGATTGCTAAAGCTATCTTTGACGCACGTAAAGAGATGGAAGTAAAGAACGTACCTACTGATGGTGCTACTGTTGTTCTTGCTCCTGACCAGTACTATGCGCTGATGGATGTAACTGATGGCAACAAGCTGGTGTACATGAACAAGGACTTCGGTGGTGCTGGTTCAATCGCTTCTGGCGTTGCTCCTTCAATCGCTGGTATGCCTATCATTATGTCTAACCACGCTAACGTATCTAACCTGTATGTGAACTTCACTACTGGCGATGCTAACGAAGGTAAGACCTCAGACAATGCTCCACTGGCAAACACTGCTGGTTCAGGTCGCACAACTCACTATGACTTGCCTACTGCTGCTGTAGATGGGCGTGACATGGTGGCTGAAGCTTCTAAGTTCAAGGGCTTTGTGTTCACTCCTGACGCTGTTGCTACTGTCAAGCTTCTTGACTTGGGCATGGAATCTGAGTACCAGATTAATCGTCAAGGCACACTGATGGTTGCAAAGTACGCAATGGGGCATAACGTCCTGCGTCCAGCAGCCTGTATCGGTCTGTCTGAAGCCTAATTAATAGAGGGGAGAGGTTACTAGTGCCTCTCTCCTTTTTTGTTTGGAGATAGATATGCCTGAAGTTGGTGGTAAGAAATATAAGTACACAAAAGAAGGTGTTGCTGCTGCAAAAGCAGAAGCTAAGAAGACAGGCAAGAAGATGTCTTTTGGTGGTAAGCCTAAGAAACAAGTGGCTGCTATCATGGCTAAGTATGGGAAGAAGTAATGGCTATTGAACGTGGTGGAGAAACCTTTAAGGGTCTTCGGATACCTAAGAGAACGCCAAAGCATCCTAAGAAATCCCATGCTGTTCTTGTAGGTACTAAAGATAAACCAAGACTAATTAGGTTTGGTGAACAGGGTGCTAAGACTAACCAAAATGCTAAACAACGTAAATCATTCAAGGCTAGACATCGTAAGAATATAGCAAAGGGTGAGAGTAGTGCAGCGTACTGGGCTAACAAAGTAAAGTGGTGATAAGATGGCAACAACAACCCAACTAGACGCAGTAAATACCATGCTCTCTGCGATAGGTGAAGCACCTGTCAACAGCCTTTCCTCTGGTTTGGTTGAGGCCGAAATAGCAGAGACTATACTTAACACTGTAGACAGAGAAGTGCAGTCAATGGGCTGGCACTTTAACACAGAATTAAATAAATCATACGCTCAGAACTCTAGTGGTGAGATAGTACTAGGTACAGATATCCTACGTGCAGACGCTACACTAGAGGCAAACAGCCCTGACTTAGTTCAACGTGGCTTGAAGATGTATGACAGAAAGAACCACACGTTTAACATAGGTGCTAACACCAAGTTAGATGTAGTAGTTCAATTAGACTTTGATGATTTGCCTGAGGTATGTAAGAGATACATCACACTCAGGGCAACCAGAATATTCCAAGACCGTATTGTAGGGTCTAATACTCTACATGATTTCCAGATTAGAGATGAAGAACGTGCGCTGTTTGAACTGAAAGAGTTTGACAAAGCTGCGGATGACCATAACATATTTGATAACTATGATACCTTTAGTATAATAGATAGGCAGGGTAGGAGAACTTTCTAATGGCACTCATCAGTCAATCTATCCCCAACCTAATCAATGGGGTATCTCAGCAGCCACCATCTCTTCGCCTTAATACACAGGCTGAACTACAAGAGAATGGTTTGTCTAGTGTGGTATCAGGCTTGTCAAAGCGTCCTAGTACTCAGCACGTGGCTGACTTAGGAACTATATCAAACTTAGACAAAGCTTTTATTCATACTATTCGCAGAGATGAGAACGAGTTTTACTCGCTAGTGATTGACACTGCTGGTACGATACGTGTATTTGATAAGGATGGTACATCACGTACTGTCACTAACAATGCTGCCTCGTACCTTACTGGATTGACTGACCCTAGCCAAGAACTTGCTGCTGTATCTATTGCTGATAGTACCTTCATTGTTAATAAAAATAAAACTGTAGCAAAAGGAACAGCCACTTCTCCTGTACGTAATCCAGAAGCTTTGGTATATGTAAAACAAGCTGACTATTCTTCTACTTATAAACTTACTCTGACTAAAGGTTCTAGTACAAGCACAGTAGAATTTGCTACTATGTCTTCTACTCAATCTAGTACAGCACTAGCACAGAACGCAGAGCGTGGCGCATCTACAGATTTTATTGCTACCAACTTAAATACTTTTTCAGGTACAGGCGTAGACAGTACGTATTACCAGAATATTACTAACGCTTCTGCTGTCACTGGTCTTACGATTACACGTTATGGTTCAGTACTACACATTCAGTCTGACGATACAGATGATTTTCAGGTAATTGTAGGAGATTCGCATGGTGGTGACCACCTATTAGTGTTCAAAGAAGAGACAGCAGACTTTAAGAAATTACCTGTTGAATCAGCTAATGGGTTTAGTATAAAGGTTTCAGGCGATAACCAGAAAGCACAGGACGATTATTATGTAAGTTATAATAATGGTGTGTGGAAAGAAACATTAGAACCTGCTGCTCTTACTGAATTAGACGCAAGCACTATGCCACACAAGCTTACAAAGGACGCTAGTGCTAACTTTACATTTGATGTAGTTTCATACGAGGAGAGAAAAGTAGGTGATGACAACACCAACCCCTTCCCATCCTTTGTAGATTTTACTATATCAGATATCTTCTTTCATCGTAACAGACTAGGACTACTAGCTGACGAGAATGTTATATTATCTAGGGTGGGTGAGTTTGTAAACTTTGACTTCTTTCGCAAGTCAGCACTAACTATTGTAGATAGTGACCCCATTGATGTTGCGGTATCCTCAAACAAGGTTAGCATACTTAAACACGCTGTACCATTTAACGAGGCTCTACTACTCTTCTCAGACCTCACACAGTTCAAGCTTACAGGTGACCCTGTACTTACCCCTGAGACAGTGAACGTGGCTAATACCACAGAGTTTGAGGCATCCCTACGTGCTAAACCAGCACAGTCTGGTAAGTATGTGTACTTCGCCTCAAAGCGTGGTGCTTGGTCAGGTATGTGGGAGTACTTTGTAGATACTGATACAGATACTAACGATGCTAGTGAGATTACCTCACACGTACCTGAGTATCTTAAAGGTGAAGTAATAAATATTGAAGCATCTTCTAATGAAGATATGATTATTGTAAAGACAGCAGATGATGCTCAAGCCTTTTATGTGTACAGGTACTACTGGCAGGGAAGAGAAAAGCTACAGGCTTCGTGGTCACGCTGGGTATTTGATGGGGATGTCATAGATATTTCTTTTAACAGAGCAGATATCTATATACTAATAAAACGTGGAACTAACCTATTCCTAGAGCGTATTAATCTATCAGTGGATGAAGCTACTGAATATACAGACGGTGCGTTCTCTATTC
>Ga0213864_10000335_pt1 | contig 20982 bp, 22 predicted proteins | sample PICome_5_FD_160078 | JGI IMG/M metagenome (GOLD analysis project Ga0213864, IMG submission 160078) | Coastal seawater microbial communities near Pivers Island, North Carolina, United States - PICO247 | ecosystem: Environmental > Aquatic > Marine > Coastal | place: USA: North Carolina... | reverse complement strand
TGAGATGATTAAGAGGTGTGGAATTAAATTTGTATATGACGCTAATGATTGGGAAGATGGAACGTGTTTCGTTTTCGAATCTAATATTTACGAAACTGTCGTCGATCTAATGAGGCAACTTGTAACTACAAATGATGAAAAGAATAAGTATTGCTTTGTTCTTGATTCTGTAGACGGCTTAATCAAAAAATCTGATAACGATAAGAAATTTGAAGAGGCTGTTCAAGTAGCTGGAGGAGCAAACATTGCAGCTCACTTTATGAAGAAGATGTCTATAGCTCTCGGTAAGAGGGGGCATATGGCGATCTTTATTTCTCAGGTGCGAGCTGATATCAAACTCGATCCATATGTTAAAGGTAATGTTCGTCAAACTACCGCAACAGGCGGTAATGCTTTGTTACACTTTGCAAACTGGATCATTCAGTTTGAGCCTAGATATCAAGGAGATCTTATCTTACAGAACCCATCAAACAAAAAGATGGATTCAAAAACCAATCCAGCAATTGGTCATTACGCTAAAGTTACCGTTAAGAAATCTCCAAATGAAAAAACCAACACTATAATTAATTATCCAATTCGCTATGGCAGGACTGGAGGCAATTCAATTTGGGTTGAGAAGGAAATCGTTAGTACTCTTGAAGCTTGGGAGTTTATCAAAAAGGCTGGAGCTTGGATTAGTATTACAGATGATTTTAGAGACGTTTTGGCTGAAGGTGGTTTTTCTTTACCTGAAAAAGTTCAAGGGGAAAATAAATTATTCTCTTTGATTGAAGATGATTCAGCTTTGTGCCAATACCTTGTGACATATTTCAAAAACATGTTCAATTCTGTTGAATGAAATTTTACTCTGTAGATGGTAAACTAAGGAATCTTAAAAACCCTAGAAAATATCATATAGATTGGGAAGCTGCAAGTAGAAGCAAATTCCAGAATAGGGTTAAAGATTTCCTCTACGATTACTGGAAGCATGATGTAGTCTTTGAAGAGTTTAGGATAGTCGGTAGTCGGCTATCCTTAGACTTTTATAACGCTAATAAAAAAATAGCTATTGAAGTTCAAGGAGCGCAGCATACTAAGTTTGTTAAACATTTCCACAAGAATAGGTATAAATTCCTAGACCAATTAAAAAGAGACCAAAAAAAGTTGGACTTCTGTTTAAACAATGATATAAAGCTCGTAGAGATTTATCCAGAAGACGAAGTAAACTTGTTCTTTTTTGAAAATCAAGATATCTATTTATGAGTGAGGAAAACAATACTTTTTCTATTCCAGAAGGTTTAGTGGAAAAAATATATGAACTGTCTGGAGATACAGATAAGTATAAAGGTTTGATAATGATTGCTGCTAACGAATCTGGAGATCCAGTCATTTATAGTAAATTTGATTCGGCGGTTATGGAGATGGCTTTAATTAAAGCTATGGAGAATTTCTTAATCAGAATGCAGAAAGAGGACGATAAAGGATGATTCAGAATTACGAATTAGAAAGACAGTTATTGGCAGGTCTTTTAAAAGATCCTCAATCTTTGATTGAGATTTCAAACTTTATCAGTCACAAAGATTTCTCTAGCCAAACAGCTCTACACTCTACAATCTTTTCAGTAATCAAACAAGCTGTCGATGCTGGTGAAGAGGTTGATAGCATCATTATTGGACAGAGGGTTAAAGCTATTGGTTTAAATTTCAAAGATAATGTTGATCCTTCGGGCTACATTAAATCTCTTTCAATGAGGTCTGTCCCACCCGGAAACCTTATCAAGACATGCAGAGAGTTAAAAAAGTACTCCATTCGTAGAGAGATTCTAGAGTCTTGTGAAGATATCATCGATAAGATGAAGGCTATGCCAGCTGAATCTTCCTATACGGATATTATTGAAACTGCTGACCACGTTTACAATTCAAAGATAAACCTTTTCGATATTGGTAATGATGTTCCAGAAAACATTTATGAAGATATGGAACACTTTATCGAAGATAGAGGAAACAATCCTATCGAAGAGTTTGGAATGATGGGTCCACATGAGACCATTAATGATATTTACGGCTCTCTTCTTCGGCCCGGAAACATTACCGTGATTGTGGCTAGATCAGGTGTTGGTAAAACTCAGTTTTGTATGGATTACGCAACAAAGGTAGCGTTAAAATATAACGTTCCTGTTTTACACTTTGATAACGGGGAGATGAGTAAGATAGAATTGATGATGCGTCAATGTGCAGCTCATTCTGGAGTCCCCATGCATCTTTTAGAGAGCGGCAGATGGAGACAAGCTGGAGAGGAAATTGTATCTAAAGTCCGTGCTGTATGGCCTAAGATTCACAATTTAAAATTTTATTATTATAATGTTGGAGGCATGGATGTTGACAGCATGGTAAACACTTTAAAGAGGTTTTACTATTCAAAAGTCGGAAGAGGTAATCCAATGGTATTTTCATTCGACTATATTAAAACATCCAATACTCCAGCAGGTAATAAAAGCGAGTGGCAGATTGTTGGTGATATGGTGGACAAGTTTAAAAGGTGTATTCAGAAAGAAATCCTTGAAGATGGAGAACCAGTTATCCCTATGATTACCTCTGTGCAATCAAACAGATCTGGAATTACAACTAACCGTAACGCTAACAACGTTATTGATGATGAAAGTATCGTATCGCTATCCGATAGGATTACTCAATTCTCCTCTCACATGTTCATTCTTAGGAGAAAAACTGAAGATGAAATCCAAGAAGATGGCCATCGTTTTGGCACTCATAAATTAGTTAGTGTTAAGTATCGTAGTTTAGGTAGGGATATTGCTGGAGCTATTGAACCAATATTGGTTGGAGATACTTTAAGGAGGAACTTTATTAATTTAGATTTTAACAACTTTAACATCTCCGAAAGAGGAGATCTTAGAGATATTGTTAGAGCGCAAAATGGAGAACCAGAATTAGACCGAACAATTCCTAACCAAGATCAACCTGATGAGGAGCAACCTAATGAACCAACAAGACGTTTCAGCGATATCGGACGAGTTTGAGAGAATCCTAACCTCAATTGGTTATGAGTTAATTGATTGTGGTGATCATTGGAGATCGCAAGCTCTTTATCGTAATGGCGATAATTCTACAGCGCTTAAGATATATAAAAATACAGGAGTATGGATGGACTTTGTTGAGGACAAAGGGTCAAAACCTTTTGAGTCTTTGGTTAAAATGACTGTTGGGGAAAACAGTAGTTACACAAACTCTTTAAAAAAAATAAAGAATAGCGAAAACTACAACTCCCCAAAAGAAGAAAAAATACAAATGGAATTTTCATTTTCTGAAGAGGTTCTAGATAAATTATTTCCAAATTATAAATTCTATAAAGATAAGGGAATATCTGAACATACTCAAACATCTTTTAAAATCGGGTTAGCTGGAGTAGGTAAGATGTATAGGCGTATGGTGTTTCCTATTTATAATGAAAACGCTGAAATCGTAGGCTTCTCAGGCCGTAAGATCGACGAGGATAATAATTATCCAAAGTGGAAGCATATAGGCAAAAAGAACACTTGGGTATATCCAGCTTATGTTGCTGGCAATGATTGCCATTCTGAAATAGATAGATTATCTGAAGTTATATTGGTTGAAAGCATTGGCGATTGCATGGCGTTATATGAACAAGGAGTTAAAAATGTCTTGGTTCTCTTTGGTCTTTCTGCTAGCGCTGATATCATTAATTTTCTTTCTAGCAAGACTCTAAATAAGATTTTCATATCAACAAACAATGATGCAGCTTCACCTCAGAACCGGGGTTTGATTGCTGCGATTAAAAACTATTTAAAATTATCTAATTATTTTGATTTAGATACACTTGTAATTAAATTACCTCCAAAGGCGAATGATTTTGGAGAATGTTATCAAAACGGATATAATATCAATAACTGGTTAGATAGACAGATAGATCAGAAAGAGCAGCGTGAATACATTGTAAAATTTGTTTCTGATAATTATAGCCTGTTTACAAAAACTGAAATAAAAATAGTAAATAGGATTAATGACTGAACCAAAGACAGCTCTATCAGCAAGTAGGATCAAGACGGCTCAAGGCTGTTCTTGGTTATACTGGTGCAAGTATAAGTTAAAGCTTCCTGATACTAGCAATGATGGAGCTAAAAGAGGTTCTATTTGTCACTTAATTTTTGAATTATTGGGCGAAGAAAGACGCAAAGGTCACTATGATGCAATCATGGAGGCTGAAGATATTTTTGCTGTACCATCAATCAAACGTTTAGTCATGAAGCATGCTAAACGAGAAGAGGTTGACGACATAGAGAATATCGAGCTTATCAAAGAAATGACCTTCAATGGTTTGAATTATGATTTCTTTGGTAGGGATTTAGATAAGCCAACTCAAGAACTCTCCGAGCAAGATTTTGATATCGTAAAAAACGATGGGCAGATTGCTTATCGTATTAGAGGATTTATTGACAAGCTATTCTTATACAAGAAGCAAAAGTTCGCTCTGATCAGAGACTTTAAAACTAGTAAAGAGGTTTTCAAAGGCAAGGATCTGGAAGATAATATGCAGGACTTAATGTATAGTCTCGCTACAAAACATTTGTTTCCAGAGTACCACAACAAACAAAGTGAGTTCTTGTTTTTGAAATTTGAATTAGATCCAGAAGCTAAAAAAAGCGGAGTTTTAAGAATGGCTCCTCTGAGCGATGAGGATCTCTTTGGTTTTGAAATGCAGCTTACAGAGATCCAAAGATATCTAGACGAATTCACAGAAGAGGATGCTGTTGCCAATTTTGCACTTGATAAAGGATTCCCTTCTGACAATTCGTTTAGCGGTAAATTACTTTGTGGGTTTGCTACAAAAAAAGGGGAACTTAAGAAAGATGGCACTCCTAAATGGCATTGCTCTATGAAGTTTGACTTTTTTTATTATGTGTTTAAAAATTCTGACGGTCAAACTGTAGGTTCTTGTTTTGAAGAGGAGTTCTCCGAAGATATCGTTCCAGAAGGCTGCACTTACGAAATGCAATATTATCGCGGTTGCCCTGCTCATTGTTCTTGATTTATTTCAAAACCTATATAGAATGAAGGAGTAATGACTCCTGTATTTCGTTCTACATTCTCATATGGGAAAAGTATATTGACCTTAGATAATGAATCTAAAGAGTCAGGTTCAGATTCGCTAATTGAAATCTGTAAAGACAATGACATAAAAAATGTTGTTCTTGTTGAAGATAATCTAACAAGCTTCATGAAAGCTTTTAAAGCTTGCGAGGCTAATGATTTAGATTTGTATTACGGTCTTAGATTGACATTCTGTAATGATATGTCAGAAGACAATAATGAGTCTGATCACAAAAATATTATCTTTGCGAAAAACGATCAAGGCTGCAAACTTCTAAACAAGATTTATTCAAAAGCTTTTACAGAAGCTGAAGGTAAAATAGATTACAACTCCTTCATGGAGTTTTGGGATGAGGAGGCTTTATCGTTTGTAGTCCCTTTTTACGATAGTTTTATATACGAAAATAACTTCAAGTTAAAAAGATGTCTACCAAACATAAAAGATTTAAATCCTGTATTTTGGGTGGAGAATAATGAATTACCTTTCGATCATTTACTTCTCAAAAAAGTGAATGAATATGTAGCGGGTAAATATAAGCTTGCTAACGTTAAAACGATTTTGTACAAAAACCAAGAGGATGTTGAAGCCCTTCAAACCTACAAGATTTTATCAAACAGATCTTTTGGAGGAGGGAGTTTATCAAAGCCCAACTTAGATCATTTCGGCAGTGATAAATTTTGTTTCGAAAGCTACTTAAATCAAAAATGAACGAGCAAATATTAAGATTCGATAAGAAGCAGAAATATCTTATCTTTGATACTGAGACTGAAGGTTTAAATTTAATAAAGTCTAAACCTTTTCAAATCGCTTGGATCATCGCTCAAGGTGACAGGATCATTGATAGGCAGAATCGCTACATTCGTTGGGATGATTTAAATGTCTCCGAAGGCGCTGCAAAAACAACGAGGTTTGATATAAACCATTATAACGAGGTAGCTGAAGATCCAACTAAGCTTTGGCAAGAGTTTTCTAAAGAACTTTATAATCCTGATTACAAAGTTGTCGGTCATAACTTATTGGGTTTTGATGTTTATATGATTGATGTATGGAGGAAGCTTATTGGTTTAGATTCTGATCATTCTTACGTTGATAGAATTATTGATACCCTAAGTGTGGCCAGAGCTATTGCAGACGTTGAGCCAGAAAAACCTAAAATAGATTTTGATAATTTTATCTATTGGCAATATAAATGGATAAATAATCATAAAAGAGGTGTGAGAGCTTCTCAAGCAGCTTTATTAAAGAAGTATAAGATCGATCACGATAAAAATAGATTACATCACGCTTTATATGATATTGAGATGAACTTCGAGATTTTCAAAAAGCAACTATTCCAAATTGAACTATGAGATACGAAAACCCATTCCCAGCAGGAGTTAAGCTACCTGAGATTAAAGTAAAGCCTGAAGTTTTAAACGAATTAGATATTGATGGGTCCAGCTCAAACAAAGAGATTCTTTATGCCTTATCTAGAAAAGGTCTTAAAGATAAAGGGATTACAAAGTTTGCAAATAGACAGGAGTATTATGATCGGGCCATTATGGAGCTTGATATTTTCGAGGAGCTAGGATTTATTGATTATATTTTATTGAATTGGGATGTTCTTTATTTTTGTAAGAAAGAGAAGATTCCAACTGGTGCAGGACGAGGATCTGCTGCTGGATCGTTAATTTTATACCTTTTGGGTGTAACTAATGTAGACCCAATTGAATATGACTTATTTTTTGAAAGATTCGTATCTAAAAGTAGAGCAAGAAAGATCGAACATAATGGTGATACTTTTCTTGATGGCTCTCTACTTGCTGACGTTGATAATGACATCTCTTATAATCGGAGGGCTGAAGTTGTGCAGTATATTGAAGAGCAGCACTCAGGTCGGACTTCTAAGATACTTACCCTAAACACTCTCAGTGGTAAGCTCTGCATGAAAGAGTGTGGTAAGATTGTTGAAGAGCTTAACGAGACACAGGTAAACCAAATTAGTGATAGCATTCCAAAACAATTCGGCAAGGTGGCTAAACTTAATGTCGCTTATGAACAGAGTGAGACTTTTAAGAAGTATGCAGACCAACACCCAAAAGCTTTTAAGATTGCTAAGAAGCTTGAGGGGTTAGTAAAGAATACAGGAGTTCATCCATCAGGCATTTCGATTTGTTATTACAACCAGTCAGATATTATGCCTCTCCAGAAGACTAATGATGGAGCATTGGTTTCTGGTTATGATATGGACGATGTTGCTAGTCTGAGTGTTAAGTTTGATATTTTGGGTTTAAGAACTCTATCTGTTGTCCATGATGTCGCAGAGAGAAAAGGTTTAGATCTAAACAAGATTAGCCCCCATGACCCGCTTATTTATACTGCTTTAGAAAACCTCCAAAGCCCTCAAGGTTTATTTCAAATTGAGGCTGAAACTAACTTTAGAGTTTGCCAAAGAATCGCTCCTAGGAATTTAGAACAACTTTCTGCGGTTGTTGCTATTGCTCGACCCGGAGCGTTAGACTTTAAAGATAGGTATGCTGAATATGCAAGAACTGGAGAATCTCAATCTGTCCATCCGTTCTTTGATTCTGTGCTGGACTATACAGGAGGTATTCCTCTTTATCAGGAACAGTTGATGAAGATGGCTGAGAAGGTTGGGTTTAGTCTTGATGAAGCTGAGCAGCTTAGAAGGATTGTCGGCAAGAAAAAGGTAGACCAAATGCCTGAATGGAAAGCTAAAATTTCAGACAAGATCAAAGAAAACGATCTCGACCCAAGAATTGCAGAAGTTCTTTGGAAAGTTGCAGAGGACTCAGCTAACTATTCATTCAACAAGTCTCACTCAATTAGTTATGCTTGCCTTGCAGCTATCACTATTTATTTGAAGTTTAAGTATCCACAAGACTTCTTTTTAAGCTTGTTAAAGTTTGCTAAGTTTGAACCAAACAGTCATGAAGAGATTGCTAAGATTTCCCAAGAGTTGGCTCACTTTGATATTAAATTACTTCCTCCAGATCTTAATAAATCAGATATTGACTTTAAAGTTGAAGGGAAAGATATCAGATACGGTTTAAACTCAATTAAAGGCGTTTCTGAGAAGGTTTTAATTCACTTGCTAGAGTTTAGACAAGAATCTTTTGCAAACAAATATGAGGTGTTTACAGTGGCTAAACAGGCTGGTTTAAACATTGGTACTTTATCTAGCTTAATCCAAGCTGGTCTTTTAGATTCCTTTGTGATTACTAATAGATCTGATTTAGTATTAGAGGCTCAGACATTTAATGTTTTAACAGATAGGGAGAAAAGAAACTTCTTAATTTTGGGGGAGCAATACAACTATAATATAATTACTTCTATCGAGGCTGCTATCAATGAAGAGTTAATGGCTGACGATAATAGACCTATTTTTAAAGAAAGTAGAATAAACACTTTAAATAAGAAAAGGCAACCTTATCAGGCTATCTGTGAACAAAATCAAAACGCAATAAAGTATGCAAACTGGTATTTTGAAACTAAGCTTTTAGGCTATAGTTACTCCTATACAATCAGAGACATACTTAAGAACTCAGAAGATTATCAATGTTCAGAAACAGTAAGTATTGCTAATCAAGGGGCCAATATTAAGTTTGTAGGGACTTTAATGGATGTAATGAAAAGAACCAGCAGAAATGGCAACGCTTATGCTAGGTTAGAGCTACATGATGAAAAAGGTATAGTAACTGGTTTATTTATGGATAACAATAGAGAATCCCGCTTGACAGATTACCTAGATGCGGGTAATAAACTCCCCAAGAAAGACGATATAGTCGTTATCACAGGTAATAAAGGGGAAGGGATTGTATTCGTTAATACAATTAGACCTTTACAATATAAAATATACATGAAGTTATCTAACGTAAAATAGGTGTAATATATTATGATGTCATTTACAGAATATAATTTGACTCCAAATGCTAAGAAGGCAATTAAAGACGCTAAGCTCTTTGCTGCTTCCAATTCTCACGATTGGATTAGAAGCCCACATTTAATGTATGGTTGCGTAAGTAATCTATCTGATAGAGTAGAATTATTATTCCAAAGTAGAGGCATTGATTATACATCTAAAGAGTTCATAAAAGATTTTAAACCATTCGCCTCAAAGAATAAGGAGTACTTTAAAAGGTCAAAGAATAGTAATGCTTGGCATAAAGAATTAAATGACATCGTTGCTGACGCTAAGTCGTTTTCTGATGAGAACGAAGATTACTTTGTTGGTGTAGAGCATATTTTGTATTGCATCTTGAAGACGGATGCTAAATGCAAATTCTTGGAGTATGTAAATTCTAGAGGTTTAGACATTAAGTATATCTCAGATGTTTTATTTGAGATTATTATAGACTCCAATTTAACAGCCCCAAAAGAGAAAGCTAATTTTGAATTTCCTTCTACCGAAGATATTCTGGAAAGGATTGGCTCTTACCCAAAAACAAAATACTTATCTGAGTTTTGTGTTGATCTTAATCAAAAGGCGATGGAGGTTTCTCAAACCCCTATCACTTCTAGGGATGCAGAGATTGCTGAAGTGATAGAAATCATTTCTAAAAAGAATAAAAGTAATGCAATTTTAATCGGTGAGGCTGGAGTTGGTAAGAGTGCTATCGTTGAAGGTTTAGCTCAAAAAATAGTCAAAGGAGAGGTTCCAGCCCATATATCCTACTGTACTTTATATTCTGTAGATATTGCTTCTATGTTAGCTGGTACGATGTATAGAGGCCAGTTTGAAGAAAGATTTAAAGGGTTAGTTAAAGAAGTTGAGGATAGAGATGATATCATTCTGTTTTTTGATGAAATCCATACCCTTATGGGTGCAGGATCATCAAATGATACTTCTATAGACGCTTCTAATATGTTAAAGCCAGCTTTAGCTAGAGGAGCTATTAAGTGTATTGGTGCGACGACATTCAAAGAGTACAAAAAATCTTTCGATAAAGACCCAGCTATTAAAAGGAGATTTGATAAAGTTGAGATTACAGAACCAACAAAAGCTCAGACAGCTGAAATGATTAACAGCTGCATTTCCTTTTATGAAGATTTCCACAGGGTTAAATATTCAAAAAGAAATATTCAAGATATCTTAGATTTATCAGAGATATACTTATCAAACAAAAGATTTCCAGACAAAGCTTTTGATGTAATTGATCAGGTTGGAGCCAAAGCTAAAATCCAAGATGATTATGATGAAGACGAGTTACAGTCAATCAGAGAAAGGTTTAATATCGGTGGTGTTGAGGAAGAATCAGAAATTGAAACAGAAGCTTTAATTAAGGATTATGTTAAAGATTTGGTTTCTTATATAGGGAAGAAGGATAGATCTAGAAAAATATCTAGAGATCAAATTCTTGAAGTCTTTGAAAAGAAAACTGGCATCCCCAAAAAAGTGATCGGGGAAAGCAATAAATCTTTTTCTTTATTTAAAAATAAGATGAAGAAGGAGATCTTTGGCCAAGATGAAGCTATGGATCGAATTTACAATATTCTATCTTCAGTTAAGGTTGGCTTAAACGACCCTAACAAACCATTAGCTAACTTCTTATTTGTTGGTCCAACAAGCGTAGGAAAAACATTTACAGCCAAGAATATAGCTAAATACTTTTTTGGTAATCAGAACTCATTCCTTCAAATTAACATGAGTGAGTACCAAGATAAGACAGGGGTTTCAAAATTGCTTGGGGCTAATGCTGGTTATATAGGTCATGAAGAAGGTGGTATCTTAACGGAGTTTGTTAGCGAAAATCCAAATTCAGTTATTCTTTTTGATGAGATTGAGAAGTCTGACCCAAAGATTTTAGACCTTTTGCTTCATCTTTTGGATGAAGGTTATGTTTCTGATAATTTTAACAGGAAAATTGACCTTTCAAAATGCATCATCATCTTAACCACTAATATTGGTCATCAAGAAGCAGCGAAAAGTTCTGTGGGATTCATCAATGATAATAATGAGGAAGTCTCTTATAAAGAGAGTTTGGCTAAATATCTTCGTCCTGAGTTGATTGCGAGAATCGAAAACACCTTAATCTTTAATGCTTTAAATGATAAAATCATGGAAAGTATTGTAAGTAGAGAAATTGATAAAGTTAGAGAACGTTTACAAGCAAAAGAGGTAAGCTTATCAGTTCCTAAGTCTGTTAATAGATTCATTGTTCAAGAAGTTAAAAATAAGAAACTGAACGCTAGAAACATCAAATCTCTAGTTATTCAACTTGTTCAATTCCCATTAGCTTCCTTTATGATTAATAATCAAAATAGCAAAAAAATATCATTAAAAATTGTTGACAAAGAGGTTAAAGTTTATTAATATCTAATCATGAGCAGAACAGTATTAAAAGCTATTCGCAATTCAAAAGGTCGTTTTTTTGGCCTTTATACTAAGCAGGGTGAGTCTTTGAATGCCCAGCTTCAGTCAGAGACAGACAAAACCATTATGGTTTATGATCGTAATTCTAAGCGCTCTCGCCGTTTTTCTAAGACGAGTATCGCTGGTGTTCGATCAGGTTCTAAAACTTTTGGGAAAATCTCCTAAGTTTTAGATGCTTTAATTGTTGGTGTTTGTTCGTGTTTCTTTATTATTATTAACATTCAGAAGCCCACCCTTTAAAAGGGGTGGGTTTTTGCTATAATACACTGTGAAAACTAATTCTATTTTTAAAGATCGTTTATATAGCTTACCTTCTAGTGGAAGAATAACGTCTGCCGAAACAAAGATCATAAAAAGAATTTTAGATCATTCTAAGTGTGATATACCTATTGAAAAATTGTCTTTAGTTTGTTTCGAAGAAGATTATGATTTTTACGAAATTAGAAATAATGATGGGATATTTGAGTTAAAGTTCTCGTTAGATCATAAAAGTGAAAAATTCATAAGAGAGATTAAGAATATCAAAAATTGCAAATCTATTGCCACATCAAAATATTTGGATGATGGTATAGTGAAGGTTGGAGATAAGATTTTGTATTTAATTTGCGAATCAAAAATGTCGGAGTCTTTATTTGATTATGGTAGATCTTATCTATCGACCGAATTAAATTTGTTCTGCGATATCTATGAAGATTTTGCTTCAAGAGATAATTATAGAATAACATACAAGACTATTTTGAATAAATTATTAGAAGAATCTGACATGTCTTCTATTTTTGATCAAGACCAAAAGTCTTATATCGAGTCTCATTCTGATTACAATAGGTGTGAATTAATTATTAATAATTTAAAATCAGACATTAAACAGCGTTTAAAACTTATTCCTAAAAAATACACAGGGAATATCGTTGGGGATTTCAACAAGAATTCTTTATTTGTTACTCAAGATGGGTTTTCTTTTAAAGATTTAAGATACGCTTGCAAAGGACACTTTTATTCTGATGTTATAAATCTTGTTCTTTTTCATGGATTCAACAAGAATATAGAGAAAGCTATTTTAAATAGAGTTAGTGATAGAATGGGAGTGCCTATTAATCAAGAGCTTTACGATACATTTTATGAAATCCAGCTCAGAGTAAAAGCTTTGCAATACCTTCTTCAATATTTAAAAGAAGTTTATTTATATGAGTCTAGTAGGATAGAAATAATCATTAGTATTATTGATTCTTTTTCTCAAAATTATCAAAGGCTTTGCAAAATACCGATTATAAAAGATCATAGAAGATTCATATTAACTAATATCACTGAACCTATTTTAGAATCAAAACTAGAAGATTAATTATTGAATTAAATCTTCATTTGAGTATTATCGGGTATGATTATTCAGCTTTATAAACCAAACCCTAGAAACACAGGATGCGCTTTCAGCTGTGATATTGGGAGCGCAAATAAAAAAGGGGAGCCTTGTGTTTATGTCAGGGCTGTCAGGCAGTTTTCTTGGGATGATAAGAAGAAGACGGGATCTTTCTCTCAAAACTCCAAAAATCCAGAAGCCTCTATTTCAATTAAGCTTAATGAAGTTGAAATCGGTGGGTTGATCCATGCTATCGAAAAGTATACTGAGTTTTCGGCTTACCATTCTTATGAAGATAATAAGACTCAGATCTCGTTTAAGCCTTGGGAGAGGCAGGGTAGAAGTAATGCTTTTTCATTTGGGATCATTAGGAATTCGACTAATAAGTTTGGTGTTGGGGTTGAAATGTCAGAGGCTTATTGCCTTTTAGAATTTTTTAAGTTTGCTCTACAAGAGATCTACGCTTTCCGCTTGACGAAAAACGAAGAGATTAAATCGCGACAGAGAAGAAAAAAGTTTTAATACATTCAAATTCTTGCAGAGCTTTTACAGGATTCGGCAAGAACAAAAAAAATATTATGCGTTATCTGCATAATACTGGTAAATATGAATTAATTGAGTTAGCTAATGGCGTAGCTTGGGATGCTCCTCATTTAAAGTTGATGCCTTGGGAATGTGTTGGGGGTTTACCTAATCAATCAGTTTTAAAATCTTTAGATCAAAACGCACAAAGAGCTGAAGGCTATGGTGTATCAGCTGTTGATAGAGCTGTAAAAGAATTTAAGCCTGACGTTTATATTGGGATGGAAGATATTTGGGCTTTCAAAGACTACCATTTGAAACCTTGGTGGAATAAAATTAATTGTATGATCTGGACGACCTTGGACAGTCTTCCCATACTACCGCAAGCTGTTGAATACGCTCCAAAAACAAAACATTATTACGTATGGGCTAGCTTTGCAGAGAAAGCAATGGCCGACTTAGGGTATAATCACATTAAGACCTTAAGAGGTTCCCTAGAGCATGAGAACTTTTTCAAGATGTCTGATGACGATAAATCAAAACTCAGAGAGTCTCACGGCTTGTCGGATGAGTTTATTATTGGTTTTGTTTTTAGAAATCAACTTCGCAAATCAGTTCCAAATTTACTTGAGGGGTTTAAGCGTTTTAAAGAATATAAGCCTGACTCTAATGCAAAACTATTTCTTCACACTCATTGGAAAGAAGGGTGGGATATAAATAAATTAATAAGCGAAAAGGGTTTAAGTAATTCTGATATTTTGACTACCCATGTTTGCTCAAAGTGTAATACTTATACTGTTTCAAATTATAGAGGTCAGGAGCAAGACTGCAACAACTGCGGATCTAAAAAAACAGTCAATACAACCAATACTCGCAAAGGTGTAACTGAAGCGCAGTTAAATGAGATTTATAATTTGATGGATGTTTATTGCCACCCTTTTACTAGTGGAGGTCAAGAGATTCCTATTCAAGAAGCTAAGCTCACAGAGCTTGTTACTTTAGTTACAAATTACTCATGTGGCGAAGATAACTGTACAGATGAAAGCGGGGGCATTCCACTCGATTGGACTGAATATAGAGAACCCGGAACGCAATTCATTAAAGCTTCTACTTGTCCAGATTCGATTTTTCTCAATATAGATTATGTATATAACATGTCTATAGAAGAAAAAAATAAAATGGGTAAAATTGCTCGTCAGTGGGTTATTGACAATTTCTCTACAGAGGTTATCGGCAAGAAACTCGAAGAGATTATTGATAACATGCCTGAAGTTGATTATGATTACGATAAAAAAATTCGGGATTATAATCCACAATACACCCCTGAAAATAAAAAAAGTGTTGAAGAGTTTGTAATTGATCTTTATAAAAACATTCTAGATGAGGATGTTAGCAAAGACTCTGCTGGTTTAAAACATTGGGTGCAAAAAATCAGGTTAGGTGAAAAACCAGAGGCGGTAACCAAACATTTTCAATCTGTAGCTCAACAGCAAATAAAAAAATCTACAGTTCAATCTTTGCAGGATATTTTAGGCAACAAAAATAAAAACAGTAGAATCGCTGTTGTTATTCCTCAATCTGAAGTAGATGTTCTTTTAGTGAATTCCTTAATGAAAAGGTTTAAAAATTTATATAAAGAATTTGATATTTATGTGTTTACAAAAATTGAATATTTTGATTTTATTGAAGATAATCCTTATGTTTGTAAAACCCTTCCATATGATCAAGCTTTAGAGAATCAATTGTCTTTAGAGGGTATTGGGAAGAAGGAAGGTTTATTTAAAGCTGTATTTTATCCGCATTCTACAACCCAAAAAAGTATCAGCTATCTACACAACGGAATTACAAAACACGAATTCAAACTGGTATAATGTCTCATATTTTACAGGAATATTCAAAAAACTTAGGTGTTAAAATCTCTAAGCCCGAAATACAACAGCATTTTTTTCCTTCTATTGACGATAAATATATAGTTTTTTATCATGGGGATAATAGCCAATCTAAAAATTATCTCCATTATCCTATGGTTTTTAAATTGATTCGCTCATTTTTGCAGTCAAATAATATTAAAATCTATCAGATTGGTGGGCAAAAAAGTATACAGGGGGTAGATAGGCATATTAGCGCATCATTTAAAAATGAAGCTTACTTAGTAGCCAAAAGTATTTTATACATTGGTCCTGATAGTTATCTAGCTCAATACGCAAGCGCTCAAGATGTAAAAACAATTACTATTCACGGCAATAATTATGCCAATAATACAAAACCATTTTGGGGGAAAGATAAAGATAAATACTGTTTTGAACCTGAATGGGATTGCCATCCGTGTTTTTCAGATAAAGATCCTGATAGGCAAATTGATTCTATTAGACCCGAATTAATTTGTGAAAAGATTTTACAGTTTTGTAAAGCTAAGAGTAGTAAAGTAAACTTTAATACAATCAATATTGGAAATTCATTTTACCAAAATATTATTGAGGTTGTTCCAACTCATATTACTCAAGGGTTACCCGAATCAATTTTCGTTCGTATAGATTATGGAGTAGAAGAAGAACCTCTATTATATTATTGTAAAAATCATAAAGTTGTGCTAGTGACAGACAAACTTCCTCAACTAAATATGTTGCTTAATTATCGTAGTAATGTAAGAAGAATTATTTATACAATAGAAAATAAAGAGGATTTGATCCCTCAACAGTATTTTGACCATCTTAAAAAATGGGGTATAGATATTGTTCTTTTGACAGAAAATAAAGATGACTTAGCGGATCTTCGAAATCATTATTTTGATATTCAAGTTCATGTTAAAGATGTTGTTGAAGGTAATGTTCAGTGTGGCCCAAATGCAAAATTTTTAACCAATAAAAAAATTGTAGAAGGTGATAAAGTTTACATGAGTAAAGCTCATTACAAAAAAAATCTTGACTCAGACAATAATGTAATAGATAATGATGACTTCTGGGAGGAAGTGAAACATTTTTATATTTATGAACAAGAAGAAAGTCGCAACTAAAAAAGCGCCGAAGAAAAAATTATTCGGTCCTGATGTGTATGAAAGGGATCAGCATGGGTTACTAAAGAATGTAGACTACATCTTTAATGAGGATGGTTCTGTAAACTGGAGAGCCATGATCAAGCCAGAGTTTTTATACCCCAACAAAGATTGGTTTAACTTCAGGAATAAAGATATGCCTGATTCTGTTGAAGGTTTAGCTGACAACCAACTTCTTATTATGTTAGGAGGGATTAAAGAGCTTGCTCGTCTAAGAGGTTTTGAAAGCGTTACTTTTAATACAGAGAGTAGCTCACCGGGTTATGTTACTGCTTCTTGTGAAATTACTTGGTCTCCAAACTATGAGAGTAATCAAGAACGTGTAGTGTATCAAGATGTAGCTAATGCTACTTTGGATAACACAGATTCATTCGCATCTAAATTTCTAGAGACTATTGCTTGCAACAGAGCTTTTGTTCGCTGCGTTCGCAACTTCCTTAATATTCATATTGTGGGTGCTGACGAGATTGACAAATCCAGAGGCGCTAATAATAGTGTGTCTATTGAGTCTGTAGAAGCGGCAGCTCTAACTCCTTTGGGCCTTCTACAAAAAACCCTTAGAGCTAAAAAGAGTATTGCTACGTTTGATGAGTTCGTTGAGCTTTTAAAAGATTTTTGGAAAAACGAAACTTACAAAAACAAAGAAGTGGCGAATTGGAAATGTTGGTCCGATATTCCAACAAAAGAAATTCGTAAGCTGATTGCAATACTTCACAAATGATCAAAAGAATAATAAGCTCAGAGCAATTTGGTAAGGTGGTAGATCATGTATCGGATTATTTAAATCTTAACGACGAGTCTAATAACTACTATCATCTGTTACCTAACAATGGTGAATCACTTAAACAAGCGTTTGGCCATGACAAGATGTTAGCATTCAATGTATTTGTCTGGGCTAATCTAAATGATCATGATAAGTATGATGCAGCAATTATTTTCTTAAAGGACCGAAGCCCTAAGCATGGCGTTGAATTATTTTCTGAATATATTTGGTTGTCAGCCAACCCAAAAGTAGGTTATAAACTACTTGCCACAGCAATTAAGTTTGCTAGAGACAATAGTTTTGAATATATACAGATGGGTATTTCAGAAAATTCTCCGACAAAGCATAAGGTTAAAAGCCTTTATGGAAAGCTGGGTTTTTTAAAAGCCTCAGAAAGTTATATAGCAAAATTATGAGTGGTAAAACATCTAAAAAAATAAGAAAAATTATTTCATTTTATGAAGACCCAACATCTAGACGACATTATAGACGGTTCAAACGTCAATACCAACGAGTCCCAGCTAAATCGAGAAAAGATTTCCTCGAATCAGCAAGACAACTATTCTCAAAATAGTTCGGGTAAAGTTGGAGCGTTTTGGATAATGGAGGACAAGAACGGTGTAGAATTTCTTTCTGGGAATATCAAGATTCCAGAAAATTATAAAGGGGAAGAACTACCGATTGTTGTTTTCCCAAATAAGTTTTATTCAAAAGAGAGAAAAACTCCCATGTTCTGTATTTACAGACCAGATCTTTAAGCGGCCTCTCTAAGTCTTTTGTTTTCTTGTCTGAGGTATTTAATCTCAACTTTTAACTCAGTGACTTGGACTGTCAGTTCTCTGATTTGAATACGCATAGCCTCCTTCTCTTCTGAAGAGGCAGTGAGTAGACCTTCTAATTTTCCTACTCTTTCAATTAGATTATCGAGAAGAAGTGATTCTTTTTGGTAGTCTAATTTTTTGTTTTGTTGATCTGCTTTCAATCTCTTGCCTAAATAATTCCACAATGCTCCCCCAAATACAGCAGATATAATGGATGATACGATAGTCCAATCGGTCATGAGAATAATTACACTATTTTTAACTAATTTTAAGTAAAAAAAATAGAAAAGTTGTTCTTTAATATTTTTTTACACAAGCGCCACTTTAAGTGTAATTAAATTCAAATGGGGGAACACCGTAAAGAGCTTGCGGAAGCAGAAGCTTTGGCTTTGAAGTATTGTAATCCAGATGATAGTGAGATCATTTCGGATCTAGATCGTCATATCAGAGAGTCAGCTTGGGCTTTATTGGAGAGAATTAAAGAGCTTGAGGAGCAGAAGTGTGTTTGTGATCAGTGTGGTGCTGAAGTAGAGGAGGAAGAAGTTATTGAAGAGGAGGTGGCTGAAGAAGAAGTTGTAGAAACCGAAGAGTCAGAAGCTCCTAAAGAAATCAAAACAGAAGCCCCGGAGACATCTACTATAGAAAAATTAACTGAGATTGCAGACAACAATAAAGAATTATTAAAGAAAGCAACAAAGACTGTGGCAGGAGCTGGAGCTGTAGCTGCAACAACTCAAACAGCGGCAGCCTCAACACCTAGTTTAACTACAGCGGTAACATCATTCGTCCAAGAAGCTGGCCAGAAAGTGGCTGCAATTGGAACTGCTGGTATTATGTCGATTGGTAGTGGAGCCTACTTCCAAGCTAAGACAGCGGGGACTGAAGGCATGGAGGTTGCTGTAATAACAGAGCAGCAATATGGAGTCTTTTCTAAATTTAATTCATATACAGAATCATTAATTGGGGTGACTGTTTTTGAAACAGTTATTGAGTATGCTGAAAAAGGATATGGTGACGTTGAAGGAACTAATCCAGATGCTGGATCTGAAGGCGGGGATGGAGGAAGCACCGAAGGTGGTGATACAACAGCACAAACACCTGATGGAGAGGGGGGAGATGACACAACAAAAACAGAAACCAAAGAGGAAACAAAGAACCCAATCGAATATGAAGAGGTTAAAGATGACCCTGAAGCAACAAGTGTAGGAGATTAAAAATGGAAGAAATATTCGATAAAATCTTGGCCCCATATATGTCCTCAATGCCTGAGTTCATCATTGCGCTAATGGGTCTACTTGGAACACTTTCTTATATTGTCCCAGAGAATAGCAAGCTGGGTAAATTGCTTGGCAAAGTGACGGGCAATCTAGGGAAAATCAAAGACTATCTACTTAAGAAGAAAAAATGAAAAAATTACTACTACCACTCTTACTAATGGCTTCTTTTGCGAAAGGAGCTATTGTCACCTTTACTGGTGGAACTGCAATCAGTCCAGATGGAACTGAATTTGTAACAAACGCTCAGTCCCAGAACTCTAATATTGTAAGCTATCAAGAAGGAACTGTTATCCTTGAATATGTTTCTCCTGTTGGCGACTACAGCTTCCAAACTGTCGGAGACTACTATGGAGCTGGAGATGATGTGATTCATGGTCACTGGACCGCAATCTCTGCAATTGAAATTTCTCGCGAAAACAATGTGCCATTTGATCTTCAATTCTTCCATGTGACTTCCAACACCGAAGTTGGTGGTGGCCCTGCAACTGGAACAGAAATCATTGCTATCCAAGGATGGCTTGAAGGAGTTGCTGTTACTGAAGAATACATGCTCCCAACTGATGATTGGGGTGGTGAATATAGAGATGTTTTCCTTCCTGAGTCATTTGATAATGTTGATAAAGTTGTTATTCGTGACTTGGCTCAATGGGAAACTGGTGAGTGGGTTCCAGCTGAATGGTCTGCTTTTTGTTATGGAATGGATAACTTTGTTTTTGATGAAGTTGTTCCACAAGACCTTATCATTGGTAATAGCTTAGATCTTACTATCGCTGCTACTCCTGCTCCAGAACTTGGTTCAGCTTTGTTTGGTGGTTTAGGGTGCTTACTCTTACTTCAAAGAAGAAGGCGTTAATTTTCAGTTGACAAAATTACTAATATTGATCATTATATAGACATATGAAGAATACAATTCTTGCATTACTAATGGGTGCTTTTGTTAGCACAACTAACGCTTCCGTTTTGGAAGGTATTGATGCTGAAGGAACACTCCAGTTCAGCACGACAACGCTTAACAATGGACTTCTTCTTCGCGAAGACTCTATTTCAGCAAACATCAACGCTACCACCGAAGCTCTTGGTGGAGCTGTTTCTGTTGGGGTTGGTTTCTACGATGCTGATGGAGCAGGAAATGATACAGACCTTTCCGTTTCTTACGCTCGTTCTGTCAACATTCTTGGTGAAGATCTCTTCGCTAACCTTAGCTACAGCAAATTTGACTGTGCTTGGGGAGACTTCGACCAGCTTGCTCTTGGCACTGTATACTCTTTAGATTATGTTGATCTTGGAGTTTCTGCATGGACAGAAGTTGGTGGAGATAATCAGCTTGGACTTCAACTTGGTGTTTCTAAAGGTTTTGAACTTCTTTATGAAGGTTTAACTCTTGTCCCATTCACTGAGGTAAACTTTGCTGATGAGTTTAACGCTCTTGAGATTGGCCTTACTGCTAAGTATGATCTTGGTGACGGTAAGTCTATTTCAGCTAAGACTTCTTGGAAAGATAATGATGCTGATGGAGGATACGCTCTTGACGGATCATGGGGCTACAGTGTAGCCTTTGGATATCAGTTTTAATAGGTATTGTTGTATAAGCATAACTCATAACGTAAAAAGCCCCTCGATTGAGGGGCTTTTTTCTTATTTATTATAAAGTTCGCGCTCTAGCTTTCTGTATCTAGCATCAGAATGCCAAACCTCATCACTTTGAGGGGTGTAG
>Ga0213864_10000331_pt1 | contig 21072 bp, 21 predicted proteins | sample PICome_5_FD_160078 | JGI IMG/M metagenome (GOLD analysis project Ga0213864, IMG submission 160078) | Coastal seawater microbial communities near Pivers Island, North Carolina, United States - PICO247 | ecosystem: Environmental > Aquatic > Marine > Coastal | place: USA: North Carolina... | reverse complement strand
GCACCCATATAAATAATTGGATAACTAAATCAGGTTTATAATTAGATTCTGTATATAATATACCACCCATGATTATTATACCAACAATCAGAATAACAAAAAAAGTATCAGCATCACCTAGATGATATCCAGAATAATCTTCTGAGCAGTTTTCACATTTTTTCTTGGTAATAAAAAGATTAGTAAATGTAGATGAGTTAACACAGTTAGGACATAGACCCAACAAAACTATTTTCAATAAACGTGAAAAATTACTTTTAAGCAAATACAATTAATCTTGGAAAAAATTATTAATGAGGAATAATATCTCCAGCTCCCCAAACATATATAGCAGCAAAAAGGAAGAGCCAGACCACATCAACAAAATGCCAATACCATGCAGCCGCTTCAAATCCAAAATGTCGATCTTTATTGAAATGCCCTGCACCAACGCGCAATGTACATACAATTAGGAATATAGTACCGACGAGTACATGAAAACCATGAAATCCAGTAGCCATGAAAAAAGTTGCTCCGTATATATGACCACTAAAGTCAAATGCAGCGTGACTATATTCATAAGCTTGCACGCATGTGAAGACAGCTCCTAAAGCAACTGTCAATAATAAACCAAGTCTAAGTCCTCTACGATCATCGTGAAGCAAAGAGTGATGTGCCCATGTTACAGCAGTACCAGATGTTAGAAGTATTAGAGTGTTTAATAATGGTAAATGCCATGGATCAAAAGTTGCAATTTGGTCAGGTGGCCAATGTCCACCTGTTAGGTCAGTTCTCAGATACTGTTGAACTTCCCCTGCATATAGCGAAGCATCAAAGTATGACCAGAACCAAGCAACAAAAAACATTACCTCTGAGGCAATAAACATAATCATACCATATCTTAGATGCAATTGAACGACTGGAGTGTGATCCCCTTTATGAGCTTCCTTAATCACCTCTCTCCACCAACCGTACATTGTATAAAGAACTGCTAAGAGACCTAAAAGTAGAAGCCAGTAACTATCTTGATGAAAATACAAAACTGCTCCAATTGCAGTAACGAAAGCTGAAATGGCCCCAATAGCAGGCCAAGGGCTCGGATCAACTAGGTGATAATCATGATTTTTTGTGTGGGTTTCACTCATTATAGTCGTCTCTCAAAATATGAATAGTTTCGTTAATTTTTGCCTTATTATATACATAATTCTTTTACAATAAATCCTTATTTTTAAAAAAAGTATAAGAAATAGTAATTGTATCAACATCTTTTAATTCCTTATCACGATCAATTGATGGGTCTATAAAAAAAGTTAGAGGCATTTTTATTTCTTCCTCAGATTTTAATTCTTGACCCGTAAAACAAAAGCATTCAACTTTGAGAATATAAGCTGCTGCCTCTGCTGGAATCACATTATATGTAGCCACTCCATTAGTGCTAAAATTTGATAAATTTTTTGCTTCGTAATAAGTGAAGATATTATCTCCAGATTTTATTTTATCAGATATTTTTTCAGGTGTTACAGACCAATTTAAATCAGAAGCTATATTAGTATCATAACGAATGATAAATTCACGGTCACCAATTTCTGATGATACATTAATTACACTTGGTGTTCCTTTGTACCCAGTAACTTTACAAAATAATTCATACAATGGGACAGCTGCAAGAGATAATCCCCCCATAAACAGGATAATTGATAAACATAAAACTAATATTTTTTTATTTTTATTCATTGAAGTAGCTTCTTTTATCTAAGAGATGTTTGATAATAAGCGAAGAATTGTTGTCACAAAAAATATTATAACTAATAAGAATAAAATTATCGCAATTGCTTGTGATTTTTTCCTCCTGTTAGAGAGGAATAAATCTTTTTTGGTTTTATTGTCGTCTATGTCATTATTGGTCATGAAAAAATTAATCCTCCAAAATAAAATCTATGTCCATAATCAATTAGGAATAAAATATAAATTAAAAATAGATATAAAATTGAATATAAAAATAATTTTTTTGAGTATTTCTTTTGCTTATGCTCATCACTTGATTTAAGCAATTGTAGAGAAATAATTATAAAGATAAGACTTAAAATAATTGCTGGTATTAGATATAAAATTGATACCATTCCTATATAATATGGAAGAATAACAGAAATTGACATTATTACTGAATAGTACACAATTTGACGTTTTGTATAATTATCACCAACTACATTTGGCATCATAGGAATACTTGCTTTTTCATAATCTCCGGATGTAACAATAGCGAGTGCCCAAAAATGTGGTGGAGTCCATAAAAAAATTATCAAAAATAATACAATAGGCTCAATTGTTATAGGTGCGCCAGTTGATAGCCAACCAATAACTGGTGGAAATGCTCCGGCAGCTCCTCCTATAACAATGTTTTGCATAGTTCTTCTTTTTAGCCACATTGTATATATGACTGCGTAAAAAAATATTGTGAAGGCCAACAAGAATGAAGCACTCCAGTTAATAAGTATACCCATAATTACTACAGAACCTGCAGATATTACCATGCCATACGTAAGAGCTTCATTTTTATTGATGTTGCCTGCTGGTATTGGCCTATTAATTGTTCTCTTCATTAATCCATCAATATCTGAGTCATACCACATATTGAGAACACCAGATGCCCCAGCCCCAATTGCAATACAGATTATTGCAATTAATGCTATAAATGGATGAATATTTATTGGAGATAAGACCAAACCAACAAAACTCGTAAATATCACAAGGGACATTACTCTTGGTTTCATCAGATCATAAAAATCTCTCACACTACTGGAGGTATATTCCATGATTATCCTTACAACCTATATAGAGGTTTTAAGAAATTAATGCTCGGCATCCCTTGTAACAGTTGATGTTTTTTGTATCGATGCATCACCGCCAATAAATGATCCAAAATCAACTGGTTCAGGAAGATCTTCAAACTGGTGAAATGGAGGTGGCGATGATAATGTCCATTCAAGGGTTGAAACACCCTCACCCCACGGATTGTCTCCAGCTGGAACTTTTCTTGCAAATGCTAAGTAAACACCAAATAAGAAGACAAGCACTGCAAAAGATGAAATATATGATCCCATTGATGAAACAAAATTCCAACCAGCAAAAGCATCAGGATAATCAACATATCTTCTTGGCATACCTGCAAGCCCTAAAAAATGCTGAGGGAAGAAAATCATATTAACACCGATAAATGTTAACCAGAAATGCAATTTTCCGACTCTCTCCGAAATCATATAACCTGATATTTTAGGAAACCAGTAATACCATCCACCAAATATCGCAAAGACTGCGCCCATGGATAAAACATAATGGAAGTGCGCTACAACATAATATGTATCATGGAACGATCTATCTACACCCGCATTTGCTAGGACAACTCCTGTCACACCCCCAATTGTGAATAAAAATATAAAACCAATTGCCCACAGCATTGGAGTTTTGTATTCAATTGAACCACCCCACATTGTTGCTATCCATGAGAATATTTTAATTCCAGTTGGAACAGCAATTATCATTGTAGCTGCAACAAAATATGCTTGCGTGTTTACGCTTAGCCCAACTGTGTACATGTGATGAGCCCATACAATGAACCCTATAAGACCGATTGCAACCATCGCATAAGCCATTCCAAGGTATCCAAATATAGGTTTACGTGAGAATGTTGAAATTATATGGCTCACCATACCAAAACCTGGAAGAATAAGAATATATACCTCAGGATGACCAAAAAACCAGAACAAGTGCTGGAACAATATTGGGTCTCCACCACCTGCAGGATCAAAGAAAGTAGTGCCAAAATTTCTGTCTGTAAGTAACATAGTAATTGCACCGGCTAGAACTGGAAGTGATAGAAGAAGTAGGAAAGCTGTTACTAAAACAGACCAAACAAAGAGTGGCATCTTGTGCATTGTCATACCTGGTGTTCTCATATTCAGAATAGTTGTTATGAAATTGATTGCTCCTAGAATTGAGGATGCACCTGCTATGTGAAGAGATAATATTGCTAAGTCCATCGCAGGCCCAGGTTGTCCCATTGTAGATAAAGGAGGATATATAGTCCATCCGCCTCCAACACCATTTGCTCCAGGAGGACCAGGCACAAACATAGAAATTACAAGTAAAGCGAGAGCTGGAGGTAATAACCAGAAAGATATGTTGTTCATCCTTGGGAAAGCCATATCTGGCGCTCCGATCATTAAGGGCACAAACCAATTACCAAATCCACCGATCATTGCAGGCATAACCATGAAAAATATCATGATTAGTCCATGTCCAGTAGTAAAAACATTGTAGACATGAGGATCACCAAATATTTGTAAACCAGGTGACTGAAGCTCTAGCCTCATAAATAATGATAACATCCCACCAACTATACCACTGACGATAGCAAATATTAGATACATCGTTCCAATATCTTTATGATTTGTTGAGTATACCCAACGTTTCCAACCGGTTGGGTTTGAATGATGAACTGCTGCTTCAGTTGCCATATTTTGCCTCTTTTATTACTTAATTAATTTAACTAATTCTATATTATCATTATGCTTCATTGTACTTGCAAATTGTTCTGATGCACTTGCTAACCAAGCTTGATAGTCTGCGTTGTCTAAAACATGAACCTCTATTGGCATAAATGCGTGTCTAACTCCACAAAGTTCAGAACACATTCCATAGTAAACCCCAGGATTATCTACTTTAAACCATGTTTCGTTTAATCTGCCAGGTATTGCATCCATTTTCACTCCAAAAGATGGAACTGCCCAATTGTGTATTACGTCAGATGATGTAACTTGTACTCTTACAACTGCCCCCGCAGGAACAACAAGCGGATTATCAACTGAAAGAAGTCTTAGTTTTCCTTCAGTTAATTCGTCTTCTTCTAGAGGTAGTGAGTCGAAATACATACCATCGTTATCAGGATACTCATATCCCCAATACCACTGATACCCAGTAGCTTTAATTGTTAAGTCTGCATCAACAGGGATATCTTGCTGTGTATATAGTATTCTAAATGAGGGAATCGCTATTACAATGAGGATTATGACTGGTACAACAGTCCAAATAACCTCAATTAGGGAATTATGGGTTGTTTTCGATGGATTTGGGTTATTTTTTGCACTAAACCTGATCATTACATAAATTAATAATGCAGTTACAAAAAGTGTTATTACGAGGATTATTGGAAATAGGAATGAATTATGAAACCATGTAATATCGGCCATATTTGAAGTAGCAGCATCCTGAAAAGTAACTTGGTAATCTTCCGGTACCCCTATATTCTCAGATGCGTATGAAATTGTAGGAAGTAAAGCCAAAAATCCTGGTAGTGAAAACTTCAATTTTTGAAAAAGTTTATTGTAGAAAGATCTAATCATTAATATTTTGTCCTGAGTTGCGAATGCATATTTTTTAAAACAATTTATTTATATAGAAATAATGTTTTTTGCACAAGTAATCAATATGTTAATCCTATAATATTCACTAATTATATTTATTTTTTTTAACAATACGTTTTATAATCAATTGCATATTAAAAATTCAATTATTTTTTCGAAAAAATTTATGCATTACCTAGTAAATATCAACAAATTATCTATTTTAATAATTTTTTTGCTCTTAAGTATTTTCTTAGGAAGCTCCAACACCCATGCATATGAATTAAATAAAAATATTGTCTACTTTCAAGATATCTTTAAGGGTATTCTGTTAGAAGATAGAGATAAATGGTCAATAGTTTGCGAAGAGAATAATGAAAATAATTGTATACTTACTCAATTTCTTGAAACAAAAACTGATGCCATTCACATTGTAATGCTTGTAAATATTATTAGAGATGATGATACCAACTACATAAGAATAATTCTGAAGGAAATTTTGAACGAGGCACCAATCCCAGAAGATATTTATATCATATCAAAAGATAAAGAGCTTGTTTACAACATCAAACAATCACAATGTATTGATGGACAATGTGAATTTATTGATCAAATTAATCCTAAATTTATGTCAATGCTTCAAGAAGATAATGATTTCATTATTGGAGTTTCATTTCAAGATCTGTCTTTAAATATTGGAGCCTTAGTAAGTGGAGAAGAATTTAGTGTTTTATATGGTAAAATAAAACAGTAATTGAAGTATTTGTATATTGTAAATTGTAAACAAAATATATACTATATTATTATTAATCAGCCACTTTCAACCATGAGGTTTAAAAATGAAAAAAGTAATGGCAACATTTTTAACAATAATATTAATAAACTGCAGCTATATTCCATTTGCTGCTTCTAAAAGTTTGTGCGATGGCCCTGCGGGTGGCTTACTTTGTGGAGCTGGCATAGGTGGTGGTATAGGATCGGCACTTGATGGCGAAGATGGCGCAAAAACTGGAGCAATTTTCGGAGGGCTAATGGGCTTGGCTGCTGGTATAAATGAAGCCGAACAAAATAAGAAGTACGACGATCATAGTGAGCACCATGTAATTATATCAAATGATTACCCTGCACTTTTAGTATACAATACGCAAATAGCTCTTATCAGTATTGGTTATTATGTAGGTATGTATGATGGATCATTTACAAATGAGACAAGTGATGCAATCAAGAGTTATCAAAAAGATAACAATTTAATTGTAAATGGAATACCAACTGAGGAATTGTACGAACGTATCAAAAGAGATGTTGCAAAACTATATACTCAAGAATAATCTATTTATTATTGAGAGACTGACCCAAATAGAATGAACATGTGCCAACTACAGCTAAAAATACTAGCTGTATTGGCATATATATCAAACCAACACCCGCCAGTATTGCTGCAATGTATGAAGAAGCTCCCGCAATACTATATTGAATACATCCTGATAAACCTGAAGCTGCCCCTGCAAGTTTTGGTCTAATACTAACCACATTTGCGATAATATTCGGCATAACAATGCCATTTGAATACGTAACAATCATCATTGTTCCAAAAATTATGTAAATATTTAAGATCTCATTGATAAATAGGATTAACATGATTGTTGAACCCAAGATTGCTCCAAAAACTGCAAATGAAATCATTCTTAGTGAACCTACTCTCTCTGAGAGTTTTGCAGTAGTAAAACTTCCTGACATAAACGCGAAGGATATTAACATAAACGTAAAACCATAGTGTGTAGGACTAAAATTGAGTTTTTGAATTACTAAATATGGTGCAACACCCAAGAAGGTAAAAAACATAGAATTTGTACATGACATTGTAATTGTAAATAAAATAAATTTTGGTAATTTAATTAATTCACCAAAGCTACCTATCAAGGAACTAATATTGCCCTTGATTCTGTCTTCAGTCTTGGTTTCTTCTAGATTATAAAAAATATTTATTAAAAGGAAAATTCCCACAATTAGCATAATATAAAATATACTTCTCCAACCAAATAGATCCTGTAATATACCACCCAAGGGCGGTGCGATCATTGGAGCTATAACCATCACAGTTGTAACATAACCCAGAGCAGATGCTGCCTTCTCTCTGCTATATACGTCCCTAATTATTGCCCTTCCTAGAACTACACCTGCCACGCCACCAAATGCTTGTACAAATCTTCCAAAGATTAATAACTCACTGGATTGCGCAAAGCTGCAAATTAATGTCCCAACAAGAAATATTATAATACCAAGCATAAGGATGGATCTTCTGCCATAAGCATCTGATATTGGTCCGATAAAAATTTGTCCAACTGCCATTGAAATTATGAATGATGATATAGCCATTTGGGCACTTGAATATGAAATATCAAAATATAAAGATAATGCTGGAAGAGATGGAACAATCAGATTTAGTGTCAATGGGGCAAGACCTGTTACCGCTGCCAATGACCATATCGATGGTGGTTTTTTTGTAATTTTTGTATCCATTATATTTTATGGTTTAGATCAGATATTGGAGTAATTATAAATTTTATTGATGTCATGAGACCAAACTGAATTAAATCTCTTAATCAAATCATCTGAAGGCGTTTCTTTTTTATTTAAAATATCCTGTAGAGGTCGCAAATATATCTCTTCTGTTCGTTGATTGTTATTGTATATATTTCGATCATTCAATCCACTTGATGAAATAGCTATAATTTCAGTTAGCAAATCTGTTATATTAAATTTTTGAAATTTTGCTTTAAATCCGCTTTTGTTCAGATTATCTTCAAATTCAATTACATCTAATAGGGTCCATTCTTTTACTAAATCATAGGAAGCATCCAATGATGAATTACTATACATCATGCCAGTCCAGATTGCAGCTAAACTGATGATAGAAGCATGATTGCCTGAGTCAGCCCCTCTCATCTCAATAAATTTTTTTAATCTTACTTGCGGAAATAATGTTGATAAATGAGTCTCCCAATCTTCCAATGATGGATAATATTGAGTATCTTCTTCATCCCGAAAACCACTTTGAAGATATTCTCTAAATAACATTTTCCTTGGAATAATATACTTTCCATCTCGATATATGAAATACATTGGTACATTTAGAGCATAACTTGCATATTTTTCAAAATTTAGATCCTTTTCAAATGCGAATGGAAGATAACCACACCTGTCATTATCTGTATCCTTCCAAACACTAATCCTGTTTGATAGTAAGTTTGTTAATTTTCCATTCCTAAAAGGACTATTATAAAATAACATTGAAACTAGTGGTTGTAATGCCATTGCAACCCTAAATTTTTTATTGAAATCCTGTTCACTTCCATAATCTAAATTTACTTGTGTTGTGGCTGAGCAGTGCATCATGTAAAGACCCAAAGAACCCACAGTTGGCATATATTTTCTCATAAAATGGTATCGTGTTTTTGGAACTTGCGTCATGTCAGAAAAGTCCCATTTAGGAGTAAAACCAAGTCCAAGAACATCAACCCCAATCGTTTCACATGCATGTTTTAATTGCTTGTGATAGTTCGAAAACTCTTCCTCTGTTTGATGTAAGTTTTTACATAACGAACCTGATAATTCAATCTGACCGCCAGGTTCAAGGCTAATACTAGAATTATGATCTTTGTGATCCAAACCAATTACATAATCTTTATCATATATTGGTTGCCATGAATATTCGCCCATAAGGAATTTAAAGATCTCCTCAATGCCGTTAGGACCAAAATAATTTATTGGTTCAAGAGAATCTTTGTAGAATAGAAATTTTTCATTTTCTGTACCAATGCTCCAATTCTGACTCTCTTTTGAACCTGTGTGAAAATATTCTATTAGATCTTTCTCATCGATCCCTTCATTACGATTGGTTGTTTTTTTGTTCATTTTTAAAAAATTTCTCAGTTTTTATTTGGTCGGTCTTTACTAAATTACAGCTTTGCTATTTTTTATTTGTAAAATCGTAGCAGCGACTATTGCGGCAGTATCTGCACGCAAAATCCTTGAGCCCAATGATACAGGTCTTACATTCCCTAATTTAATTATGTTCATTCTCTCATTATCAGAAAAACCACCTTCAGGTCCAATCAAAAAAGAGTTAATGTTCTCTTTCACACCATTTAATATATCTTTTGGTAGAACTGTATTTTTTTTTTCATCACAAAACAGGATTATTTCTTTGTTAAATTCTTCAATTATTAAATCTGATAGTAATTTTTGTTCTGTGATTTCTGGAACAATCATCAAGCCACTTTGTTCAGCAGCTTCTTTCGCACGCAAATGGAGCTTTTGGATATTTAAATTTTTTGTATTTGTGTAATCTGTAATGACAGGGGTAAACTTTGTAATGCCAAGTTCTGTTAGTTTCTCAATAATATAATTATGGCGATTATTGTTGAGTGGAGTAAAGTAGCATCTCAGAGGCTCGTATGATAGTTGTTCCTTTTGGTTTCGAACAACTTCTAAATTGATAAAATCTCTATTAATTCTTTTGATTTTACCAATCCATTCACCATCTGCTCCATTAAAAACTAATATCTGATCCTCTATTTTTATTCTCATAACATTTTTCAAATAGTGAAAATCTGCGTTGTCTATATTGACGATTGAAGACTCTTCGAGAGGTCTATCTAAAAATATACGTATTTTTTTAGGTGATTTCATAAGCATTTTTTACCAATATATTAATAATTTTGATATAACTATTTCATCAAATTAATATTTCGAAATCTGATCTTATTGTGCACATGATTCAAACTAAAATCCAGAACTATCTATTGATCACTAGACAAGACAAACCAACAGGATGGATGTTACTATTCATCCCATGTTTATTTGGAATATTCTCAGCTTCAATTCACAAAAACCTACCCATAGATTTAAAGCTCATAATTCTCTTTCTTATAGGTTCTATTCTTATGAGGTCAGCCGGTTGTATTTTTAATGATATTGTTGACAGAGACATTGATGCAAAAGTTGAAAGAACAAAAAATCGTCCTCTTGCAAACAAGAGTATGAGCTTGTACGAAGCCATATTTCTTTTACTTACCTTTCTAATTTTTAGTTTTTTAATACTAATTTCGATGAACAAATTGACAATAATTTTAGGTGTTACATCAATTATACTTGTTGTTCTATACCCATTTATGAAAAGAATAACATACTGGCCTCAATTATTTCTTGGCTTTACTTTTAATTGGGGAGCTATTATTGGATGGACTGCTATCTCAAATAGTATGAACATTGAGATGCTCATAATCTACATATCATCAATTTTTTGGACCTTAGGATACGATACAGTTTATGGGTATCAAGATATTAAAGATGATAAAGTAATTGGTGTAAAATCAACATCTGTACTCTTTGAACCATACTCAAAAAATGTTATTTGGTTATTCTACTTTTTAAGCTTTAGCGTGATGTCCTATGCGCTATTCTCAATAAAAGTATCAAATATTTCAGTCATTTTTTTTATTGCTACTGTAATTTTTAGTTTATATCTAATCCGCAAATTAAATTTGAGAGACGTTCATTCCTGCGGTAATTTCTTCTCAAAAAATAAATATATTGGCTTTCTAATTGCTATCTCAATTGCTTTATCAATATGATAACGATACAATCACCATATGCGTCTTAACACAAATTTTATAATTAAATTTTATAGGGTAACGACTACACTTATAAGTTTTTTTATTGATATATTTTTGCTTTATAGGAAATTTCTAAAAAAAGAAAATGAACTATCATTAAGACAAAAAACATCAAAAGAATATGCAAAAAAACCAACTGGCGAGCATAAAGTTACATGGATACATGCAGTAAGCATTGGTGAAACACTCTCGGCAATTACTGTTGCTGAGATAATTTTAAAGAAAGATCCAAATCAATATATTTTATTAACCACAAGTACTATCTCATCTTCAGAAATAATTATTAGGCTGGATAACAAAAAAATAATCCATCAATATCTGCCTCTTGATATACAAAAATATGTAAGTAAATTTATCAATTATTGGTCACCTTCAGTTTGTATCTTTATGGAGGGAGAAATTTGGCCAAACTATTTTCTAGAAATTGAAAAAAGAAAAATCCCTCTATTTATACTTAATGCGCGATTAACAAAAAAAAGTTATAATCGCTGGAATAAATTCCCAAATTTTGCAAAAAAAATATTGAATATTCCACGACTCATATCATGTCAAGACAATGAGACATATGAGAGATATAAGTCACTTGAGGTAGTACGTCTAATAAAATCAGAAAATATCAAATATGCCAACAAACCTCTTCGTGTAGATGAAAGTGAATTTAATCAGTTAGATCAGTTATTAAGTGAATGTTTAGTATATATAATTGTATCAGCACACGATAAAGAAGGAGAAATTTTCTTATCAGTTCACAAGCAATTGCATTCATTAGACCCAAATACCGTTTGTATTTATGTACCGAGACATCCCTCCGGCATAAGAGAAATAATTGACCTGCTAGATAAGGATAAAATTAGTTGGACTAAATTACCATCACAAGAAACTAACAAAAATGAATATAATAATAACATAAATTTTTATATCGTTGATAAATTTGGTGTCCTCGGTACATATTTAAAACTATCAAAATTAGCGATAATTGGTGGTTCATTTATTGATATTGGTGGACATAATCCAATCGAAGCCGTTCAACTTAATTGCCCTGTTCTTCATGGAAGTTACATAAGAAATTTTCATGAAGTATATAGAGAATTAGAAGAATTACATTGTTGTAATCAAGCCGATAATAAAGAAGATCTCATTAAAAAAATTAAATCACACTTTGCAAACCTAGACCAAATAGAATTAACAAGAAAAAATATAAAAAATGTAATTAGTGCCAAGAGATTATCTGTTGAAAATGAAATAAATAATATTTTGTCTCTTAAAGATGGAGATTCTTCATGAAAAGACCTCAAATGTGGAATAAAAAAACAAAATTTCACATCATTCTAATATCATTTGGTTATATATTTTATTATCTTTCACATTTAAATTATAAGCTAAAAAAAAAATATAGATCAACCATACCTATCATATCAATAGGTAGCCCATTAATAGGCGGTGGTGGTAAGACTCCAACTGAAATAGCAATAATTAATTTTCTAATATCTCAGGGAAAGAGTGTCTGTTCATTATCCAAAGGATATAGTGGGTCAATAAAAGAACCAACATTGGTTAAAAAAAAACATAGAAGCAGTGATGTGGGTGATGAGTCTATTTTATTATCAAATATATCAGACACTTTTGTTTCGCATAACAGAACTATAGGCCTTAAATATATAAATGATAACTTTAAATATGATTTTATTGTTATGGATGATGGCTACAGGGATGTTTCTATTGAAAATAAGATAAATATTTTAGTTATTGATAGTAATGTCTCCGATATAAATCATTATCAATTCCCAGCTGGAGACTACATAGGCAAATTAGAGACTTCATTAAATTTCGCTGACTTTATTTTAATAGTAGATCCAGATAAATTATCCAATCAAATTAAAAATAGTATTTTAAGTACAAATAAAATTATCATTCAAGCGAGCACTCATATCAAAAATAAGTATAGCGAGATATCTGATAGGATCGCATTTACAGGAATTGGTTTGCCAAATAAATTTTATCAATCGCTTATTGATAGAAATTATAATTTATTGGATAAACTCACTTTCAAAAATCATCATAGATTCACAGAAAAAGAAATTGAGCATCTCATCAATATTGGCAAGAGTCATGAAAAGTATACTTTGATCACAACAGAAAAAGATTTTGTAAGGATCGACGATGAAAATGACCCTGCCCATAAACTAAGAAAAATGATTGATGTGCAAACTATTGAAATTAAATTAAATAATTTAGATTCGATTTTAGACATTATTAAATAGTAAATAGCATTTTTTTTAAAAATTTTTTTTATGCTGTATGAGAGCTGAATGTGCACTATCATAGGCCTCTTGTCTTTCAACTGACCAATATTTTAAATCATTTAAACTAATTCTATTCCCAGAAACAGCGCATAAAACGTATTGCCCATCCTTAATTATTTCAAACTCACCGTCTAAATATTTTATTTTAGCTTGTTTTTCTGTGCTACCTATTTCACTGAATTTAATCATTTGATTTCCTATTTCCTTGTATTTCTAACATCTAGTTTGCCATCAGAAAATATAACTCTCATTGATTGATGCTCCTCTGCATCTTTTAGAGAAGAAATTATTTTTTTATCATCAGGAGACTTAATAACTGCATATCCTCTATTTAATATATTTTTATAATCCAATGACTCTAGTAATCTTGACATTGATTGTATTTTATTTTTTCTATCAGTTATCATGTTTTTTGAATGGAAGTTTAGGTTATTACTTCCACTAATTCTATGGGAGTCTTTTACACTAATAATTTTATCTGCTCCTAACAAAAGTAAGCTTTGGCTATAATTTAATCTAGAGGCTTTTTTATCGATATTATCTTCCAATGATTTTTTGGATAACCTTCCAAATATCCCACTGAACGTCAACAACTTCTCTTGTAAATAGCTTTTTCCAATAATTGAGAATGACTGTTTAAAATAGTTTAAATTGAGCCATGTTTTTTTAATTTTATCTTGTATGAAGATATTTAATCGATTCTGATATGAATTTATTTTAGAGTAAATTTCATCTATCTTTGGAAAAATTTTATTTGCTGCTGCAGTAGGTGTAGCTGCTCTAAAATCTGCAACAAGATCAATAAGGCTTGTATCTGTCTCATGTCCAATTGCACTCACTACTGGTATAACTGAATTAAATACAGATCTCACTAATGTTTCATCATTAAAGCCCCATAGATCCTCATAGGAACCTCCCCCTCTGGCTACTAAAATTATATCAGGCTTTACGGACTCATTGCTATTTAGATTATTAAGCCGTTCAATTACTTCACTAATTTCAATTGGACACTTTTCACCTTGTACGGATACATCAATAAGAAATAAATCAGAGGGATAACCATTATCATTAAAAACTTTCAATATATCTCTGATTACAGAACCAGTTAATGATGTTACAATAGCAATGCTTTTTGGATATTTCGGTAAAATTTTTTTATGAACTTCATCAAACAAACCTTCTGCCAATAATTGTTGCTTTAATTTTTCGAATTTTGCCTTTAATACCCCCTCGCCAGCTAGTTCAATACTTTCTATATGTATTTGATAAGTTGAAATCCCTTTTGAATAAGTGGTAATTCTTCCTGAGGCTATAACTTCAATACATTCCTCTGGTGTCACTGTCAAATGTCGGTATGTATCTGGCCAAATTACAGCATTTATTAGATCCTTTTCTTCTTTCAATGATAGATAAACAATCCCATTCTTACTTATTTTAAGCCCTGATACCTCTCCTCTAACTCTGACATAACCAAAACCTCCTTCTAGTGATTTTTTTATTTCGTTTGAAATTTCACTTACTGAAAATTCTGGGATATTTTCATTAACAAAAAACATTCATAAAAAAAGAATTTAAATTAACATTATCAACTTATAGGTTATTATTATTTTGAGTTGAAATCAAAATTTAAACTAAAATTCAAATAAATGAAAATACTAATAATTGGAAGCGGTGGACGAGAACATGCCATTTCGATGGCATTATCTAAGAACTCAAATAATAACATGATATATGCTATGCCTGGCAACCCTGGCATGCTTGAATATTGTGAATGTGTGAATATTGATCAACTTCAATTTGATGAAATCATTTCATTTATTAAAAAAAATTCTATTGATCTTGTGATCATAGGACCCGAAGTTCCAATTTGTGAAGGATTAACCGACATTATTGAAGATATTGGAGTAAAAGTTTTTGCCCCTAATAAACTAGCATCTATATTAGAGTCATCCAAAAAGTTTACCAAAGAAATATCATTTGAAAATAACATTCCAACCGGGTACGCAAAATGGTTTATAGATTTTGTGTCTGCAGAAAATCATCTAAAAAGTCTAGAGCCTCCATATGTTATAAAAGCAGATGGTTTAGCTGCTGGAAAAGGTGTTTCTATATGTGAAAATTATGATGATGCAATTGACGCCCTTAAGGATATATTTAATGGACGTTTTGGAAAAAATCAGTCAGTTGTGATTGAAGAATTTCTGGATGGAGAAGAGATAAGCTACTTCGCAGTCACAGATGGTACAAATATGTGCCCATTAATTGGTGCACAAGATCATAAAAGACTCCTAAACGGCGATTTAGGGCCTAATACTGGAGGTATGGGTGCATATTGCCCTCCACCACTTCTCAATAAAAATCTTGAAAATAAAATAATTAGTCAAATTCTTGAGCCCACACTAAATGGTTTAAAAAATCGAGGTATAAACTATAAAGGCATCCTCTTCGCTGGATTAATGGTAAAAGATAACGAGCCAAAGCTCATAGAATATAATATCCGATTTGGTGATCCAGAAACCCAAGCATTATTAATGTTATTAAAATCAGATTTTACAGAACTCGTTATGAGCGTTGTAAATGGAGATTTAAAATCTCATAAAATCGAATGGTATGATCAAAAGGCACTTACTGTAGTTTTAGCAAATGAAGGTTACCCAAATGAATATAATCAACACGAAGAAATTACTGGAATTGATGAAGCAGAAAAGAACCAAAAAATAAAAGTCTTCCATGCAGGTACTAAAATTATAGATGGAAAGCTTATTGCAACTGGTGGTCGAGTACTAAATGTAACCTCCATTGATCATACAATTGAAAATGCAAGAGATAATGCATATGAAGCGATAAAAAAAATCCATTATAAAGGTAAAATTTATAGGGAAGATATTGCTTGGAGAGCCCTAGGATAAATTATCTTTTTGTTTTAAAATAAGACTTTATCAGTTTACTACAATCCATCTCTAAAATACCCCCATAGATTTCTGGCAAATGATTACATTCGTCGGATGAAAAATATTTATTTAAATGGGATGACACCATATCATTTCTTTTGGACGAATAAGCTCCAAAATACAATCTACGAATTCTTGCATTCGATATAGCACCTGTACACATTAAACATGGTTCCATTGTTACAAATAAATCATAATCAACCAATCTATTTGTTTTTAATTTCTCGGAAGCTAATCTGATTACAACTATCTCTGCATGTGAGGTTGGATCGTGAGATGTTTCTATTAAATTATGTGCTTTAGATATTATTTTCCCGCTTTTGTGCACCAAAACAGCACCGATGGGAACCTCGTTATTATTCTGAGCCTTTAATGCCTCTTCAATTGCAATTTCCATAAATTTCATTGTTTACCTCAAAAACAATTCATACAAATTTTCTTTTTTTTAATATAATCAAATTATGTCAAATATAACCAATAAAAAAAAAGTTCCCCAACGTATCGCAAAATTAATTGCACATTCTGGCGCTTATTCAAGAAGGGATGCAGAAAAGCTTATTAATGAAGGGAAGGTAGAAGTCGATGGTAAAATCTTAACCAGTCCTGCAATGCTAGTAGATGGGAGTGAAAAAATAATTATCGATGGTAAAAAAATTAATACTAATTTTCAGACAAAAATCTGGCTGCTTAATAAGCCTAAAGGATTTATATCAACAAGTAAGGATCCCCAGGGCAGGAAAACTATTTTTGATCTACTACCTAAAAATATCAATCATATAATGCCTATTGGAAGATTGGATATTAATACTGAGGGATTATTATTGTTTACAAATGATGGGAATTTATCGCGTTATATGGAGCATCCAGATAATAAAATAATAAGAAAGTACAAAATAAAAGTTCGTGGTAAAGTTGCTGAAGATTTAATTACAAATATACAAAAAAAAATAACAATAAGTGGTATACAATACAACATTGTTGCTGCCAATATAATATCCCATAGTCAATCTAATACATGGCTCAGTATTGAAATATCAGAAGGCAAAAATAGAGAAATTAGAAATATTTGTGAGCACTTTAGATTACAAATCAATAGATTAGTAAGAACAAATTTTGGTCCGTTTGAATTGAATAATATACAGAAAGGTGACTTCATTGAACTACCAAAAAAAATTATAATTAGCCGACTAAAAAAAATAGGTTATATGGGTTGAATGGATGCGTGTAATAACAGGTATTTCCAAGGGTAAAAAATTAATCTCTAGCAAAGATAATTTTATTAGGCCCACTTCAGATAAAGTAAAGATGGGAATATTTAATGTTCTCTCTCATGGAAATATAAATTTTCATTTCGAGAACTCTGCAGTGCTCGATTTATTCTCTGGTTCTGGTGCCCTTGGTATCGAAGCATTATCAAGAGGGGCAAGTAATTGTTTATTTGTCGATAAAAGTAGAGAGTCATTATCAATATGTGAGAAAAACATAATAAACTGTAACTTCATGGAGAAATCATCCTCTAAGTTGTTTGATATAAAGAGTAATAGAGATTTCAATAATGGTGCTAATTTTGATCTAATATTTGCAGATCCTCCATATAACAATGATTTTGTGCCAATAATATTTAATTTTTTGACCAATAATAAATTATTTAAAAAAGGATCTCTAATTGTGATTGAAGAAAGTATTGATCAAAAATTAACTACTAATGAAGGATTTGAGCAGATTGACAGAAAAGTCTATGGTAAAACTCAAGTATTATTCTTTGAAGTAATCTAAATTCTTTCAAATAGTTTTTCAATCTCTGTCTGACTAAGAAAAATATGCGTAGGTCTCCCATGATTACATTGTCCTGAATTAGGTGTTTTCTCTATTTCTCTGAGTAACGCATTCATTTCATCTACTTTTAATACTCTTCCACTTCGAACCGAGCCATAACATGATATTTTTGATAAAATATCATTTATTCTATCTTCAAGCGTTCTTCTCATAAATTCATCAGAGGGTAAATCCAATAAATCCCGCATTAATTCATTCACATTAGAATCTCTTATTAATGAAGGGATTGATCTGATAAGTACTTCATCACCAAATTCTTCTATTTCTATACCTACAGTATCTAAATCATTTTTAAATGATAATAATTTTTCTTTATCAAATTTATCGCATTCATAAACATGAGGTATAAGCAATATTTGCCTCTCAATTGCATTTTTATGAATATTTTCTTTTAGTTTTTCAAAAACGATTCTTTCATGCGCTGCATGTTGATCAACAATTATCATACCTTCTGAATTTTGGGAGAGTATATAATTTTTAAAAATCTGACCTTTGGCAAAGCCCAGAGGAAACTCATTATTGTCATTCGTTATTGCATCAGGAGATGAGTTTTCTTTTTCTGATATTTCATCATTATTGTATTTATTTGAAGTGTAAGATTCATCACTATCATACATTGATAGATTATCCTGAGAGTTAATTTGTTGGCTTTCGTATTGACTTTTATTCATTTGAGCGACTTTTTTTTCATAAAACTGACTAAAAACATTTAAGCTCTGGTTAGCTTTATGATTTAGAGCCCCTCTTATAGAACTTACCAGTTTTGATTGTATTATTCTCTCATCAGTGAATCTAACCTCAGATTTTGAGGGGTGGACGTTTATATCTACTGCGTCATATGGAATATTTATTTTAATTACACACATTGGAAATCTGCCCTTGGGAAGTTTATCACCGTATGCAGCTCTAATAGCTCCACTCAATTTCCTATCTTGAATTATTCGATTATTTACAAGTAAGTATTGATTATTAGAATTAGATCTATTGTATGATGGTAAGCCAATATTTCCCAAAATGCTCATATGAGGTTCTTCATGACTTAATTCTATCATGTTTTTCATGAAGTCAGCACCGAGTATTTCTTTTATTCTCCATTCAAAAATTTCCTTATGATCACCATCAATAGATCCATAACTCATATATCTTAAGTTATCTATTTCAACGTTGAATAATATACTTGGATTTGATATCGCAAGTCTCTTTATTGTATCAACTATAGAATTTTGTTCAGATCTCGAGCTTTTTAAAAATTTATATCTAGCTGGTAACTTTAAAAAGATATTACTAACTTTTACTACAGTACCTTGGTTTGCAGCTGATTTTTTATAGTCTTTGATATCACCATAATCGACAACAATCTGATAACCAGTTCCATTCCTTGCTTTAGAAATAATTTCTAACCTAGAGACTGAGCCAATAGAGGGGAGTGCTTCTCCTCTAAAGCCAAGAGTTTTTATGTTTTGAAGGGTATTTGAATTTAGTTTTGAAGTAGCATGCCTCTTAATGCAAAGTTCCAGATCTGCAGGAGACATTCCATCGCCATCATCTTCAATTTCAATATATTCTTTACCACCATCTTTAATTCTGATCGTAATAGTTTTAGCATTAGCATCTATGGAATTTTCAATTAATTCTTTGACTATTGAAGCTGGTTTTTCAATCACCTCTCCAGCAGCAATTTGATTAATGGTGTTATTATCAAGAAGCTTTATTGTCATGCCAATAACCGAACGTACGTTCGTTTTTAAAATAACCCGAAGCCATTACTCAATTCTCCCCATAGCCCCTCAAATACATTTGGCCTTTCGGTGCTATCAGAATTTTTAACTTCCTCTGTATCCGATTCTTCCTGAAGCTCATCTATGGCAATTGATTCTTCTTCAACTCGATCTATACCAAGAACATCCTCAATTCTAATATCATAATTCACGTTATCATTTGATTTGCTTGAACTTGCCTCTAGGTTGCTTAGCATAAATTGGTTCATGCTCAGCCCTTCAACATTAACGCTATCATCCATAGAACTAATTGGCTTATTATTTCTAATTGGCTCATTATTTGATATTGGACTTATTTGACCCAATCTTTCAGATTCAATTTCAGGATCTAAAACTTCATTATTTTCGCTCTTTAATCGTGCTAAATACTCAGCCAACGTCTCATCCTCGAAAGCACCTTCCTCAGAATATAATTCCTTCTTAATTTCCGGGTTTGCATCTTCAGCCTTGGCCATTTGCAAAATGAAAGCCTCACCTTCTGAAACTTCATTCACATTTTGTTCACCTAAAACTGCATCTTTAGCAGTTGTCATTGGTTCATCAATAAACACGACTTGATTTTCACTTGGAGGTCTTAATAGATAATCAGGTGGCATTTTTAGTGGTTTTTTGGTTATTGTCAAAAATTCGTCTGGAGGACCAGCTTGAAATGCATTACCTGAATAAGAAGTAGATACAAATTCTTTTAATGAAGAACCACAGCTGGGCAATACACAAAGTAATGAGAGAAGTAATACTTTTGATAAATAATTTTTACTGCGGTTCATTTAACTAAATTCTAATTTTTTTTAATGTTAGGATAAATATGGCCATATATCAATATGAATAGACCCAATACTATATACATATCCGCAACATTAAACACATACCAACTGAAATTTTTTATATGAAAATAAAAAAAATCTGCAACTGCAGAATAGATTACCCTATCCATGATATTTGAGATCGCACCTGAAATAATTAGTATGCTTGAGATCATTCCAAATTTATTACTTGAGTTATTTATAATTTTCAGCACCCATAGGCAAATCATAAAAGAAACAATACTTATAATAAGTTGTCCCGCATAACTGTCTTGCGGGAAAAGCCCATAGCTAATTCCTTTGTTCCATACTAAAACTAGATCAAAAAAATCTGTTAGAGGAATT
>Ga0213864_10000329_pt1 | contig 21118 bp, 22 predicted proteins | sample PICome_5_FD_160078 | JGI IMG/M metagenome (GOLD analysis project Ga0213864, IMG submission 160078) | Coastal seawater microbial communities near Pivers Island, North Carolina, United States - PICO247 | ecosystem: Environmental > Aquatic > Marine > Coastal | place: USA: North Carolina... | reverse complement strand
TCACCTTTAGTACATTGTATCATATTAAAACAAAAATAAATTATTTTACTTCACACATTTTGTTTTCTTTTTTTGCTCATCAAAAGTTAATTAGTTACGTCATAAATATCAATCTATCTTTAACAAACACGTTAATCAATGTAAATGATATTAAAGGTAATCCTAAATTTTTTTATTCTGCAGGGATGTTTAATCTACAAAAAACTCAAAAAGTTAGGCAACCTAAAGCTATAATCACAATTTTGAAAGCTTTATTAGTGAAAATAAAAATTTTCAGAACAAAACCTGTTGCTTTGCACTTTAATAATTTATTTTTTAACCACCAATCATATGTTTTAAAAAAATTAAAAAATAAAGTTTTTGTAAAGTTAGTAACAAGTTATAATTATCATCCACACAATGGATGCAGGCTAAAAAAAAAAAAGCGAATTAAAATTCGTACTCGAACCAGAAAACTATAGAAGGAATGACTGAGTGGTTGAAAGTGGCAGATTGTAAATCTGTTAAGTTTACCTTATCGTAGGTTCGAATCCTACTTCCTTCAACGAAATATAACGCAGTTTGGTAGCGTGCCTGCTTTGGGAGCAGGAAGTCATGTGTTCGATTCACATTATTTCGAAATTAACAGTAATTTTTTACTTTTGAATTTATAATATGGCATTTTGATCAGAGTTTTCATAGATTTATGAAAAATAGAAACATTTTCTATATATGACAATTTTTTTATATTTTTAATTTGTTTTTTAGAATAAATTTTATTATTTAACTTTAAACATAACAAATTAATCAAAGGATTTATATTCTTTAATTTTTTCAAAGTCAGCTCTACGTTGTTAGTATTTATTAACACAATAGGTCCATGAAGCAAGGTAGTTAAATTTTTAAATATAGAACACTTTAAGGTTCTAATCATTAATGTATTGAATACTCTATAATACTTTAACTTATTTTTTACTAAAGTTTGTTCGGTTTTTATCCAGCTTTCGTTATTTAAAGAAGCTCCATGAAAGAAAAAGAAAAAATTTATTGTTTTTAGATAATATTTGATTTTTAAACGTCTATAGGTTTTTAAACTAAAATCCATTTTTTATTATTTAGGCTCAGTAGGATTCGAACCTACGACAAAACCGTTATGAGCGGTACGTTCTACCCCTAAACTATAAGCCTAGTACAATTGAAAAAAAAATTTTTGATTTTATGAGAAATATAAGCATAGGCCAAATTTGCATTGTTTTTGTTGTAGGGCTTTTAATATTTAGTGACTTTTCAAAACTACTAAAAAACATACGTAATTTAATTAAAAACAGTAAGATTTATAAAAACTTAAAAAAAAAGTAAATTCAGGAAAAAAAGGATTTGAACCCTTGACTTTTGGTTTTGGAAACCACTGTTCTACCAACTGAACTATTCTCCCCCAAAATGCCAAATTCAAAAAATTTATGATTTACAAGTACTTATTAGAAATAAAATACCGCGTTCTTTTCTCTTTACTCGCTTGAGGTTTTATAGTAATAAATTGTTATTGCTATAAAGAAACTTTGTTATATGTTTTTATTAGACTGAGTTCAAATCAAACCGACACTAACCTCTTATATTTTTTAACAACTGATGTAACGGAGGTGTTTGTTGTTTATATCAGCTTGTCTTATTTTATCGCTAATCAAGCAATAATTCCATTTTTAGGCTACCAACTTTTTGTTTTTCTATCAACAGGTTTATACACATTTGAGTATGTTTATTTCAAAACTGTTCTAGTAATGATAGCGTCTTATTGAATAAGTTTTATTTTTATAATAAATACTCTGATTTTCCCTGTAAGTTGATTTTTTTTTTTTGAGTTTCAAAAATTTTTATCAGCTCAAAACCTAACATTTTATTTTGAAGCTAAATTAAATGAGTATATAACTTTTTATAAATCAATCTATTATTTATGTAACACTATTTGTCAGATAACGATCGTATTTTTCATTTTTTTGGATTTGTTCAAGGCTAATTTTTCAATTTTGAATAAATTCAGAAAAGTCTTTTATTTTATTTTTTTTTGTTTTGCAACAGTTGTAACTCCTCCAGATGTTGTATACCAATTGTTAACTAGCATTTGTATAATAATAATTTATGAATTAACTACAGTGTTTGTTATTTTCAAAAATGAACTTTTAAAGATTAAGTAGGCAATCAGTTAAAACTAATTAAAATTCCTACAGAGAATAACAAGTACCCTAATGATAAAGGAAGAAAACTTTTTCAACCTATATACATTAGTTGGTCGTATCTGTATCTTGGCAAAGTTGCTCGTGTAACTATAAAAAAAATTACTCCTAAAGCAAGCTTCAAACTAAATCATAAACTACCAGGAAGGTAATTAAAAGGAAAAAAAGTACTTAAGGGTAATCAACCTCCCAAGAATAATATAGAAACAAAAGCACTCATTAAAAGCATATTAGCATATTCTCCTAAAAAAAATAAAGCAAATGTCATAGCTGAGTATTCAACATTATACCCAGAAACTAATTCAGCTTCAGCTTCAGGCAAATCAAAAGGGTGTCGGTTCGTTTCAGCAAGCATTGAAACACAAAAAATAAAAAACATAGGCAATAACGGGACAATAAATCAAACATTGTTTTGGGCTAATACGATAGAACTTAAATTGAAAGAGCCTGCGCAAATACATACATTAATTATAATAAAACCTATAGAAACTTCGTAAGAAATCATTTGGGCTGCAGACCGCAATGCACCTAAAAATGGATATTTTGAGTTACTTGACCAACCGGCCATAATTATACCGTAAACACTTAACGAAGAGGTTGCAAATAAATACAAAACTCCAATATTTAAGTCAGATAAAACTACCTGTTTAGATAAAGGTAAAACAGCTCAACCAATTAAACTTAAAATAAAGGTTAACATAGGAGCAATTAAAAATATAATAATATTTGAGTTACTAGGAAAAATAGTTTCTTTAACAAACAGTTTTAGCCCATCTGCTAATGGCTGTAATAGACCTAAGAAACCAATAACGTTAGGACCTTTTCTTCTTTGTATGATACCCATAATTTTTCTTTCAGCTATAGTAAAATATGCAACAGAAATAAGTAAAGGAACAACAATAGCAAGAATTTTTAATATAATACAAATTATTAATACAATCATTTTTAGTTTGAGTAGAAATTAATTAGGATAAGGTAGGATTCGAACCCACGGTATTTTTCAATACAATAGTTTTCAAAACTAACGCCTTAAACCACTCGACCACTTATCCTATAAAAGCAAATGGAGGGATTTGAACCCTCATCTTTAATCTTGGCAAAATTACACTCTACCAATTGAGTTACATCTGCAGCTGTGGTTTTAAATTTAAATGAACAACTTAATCGATTTGAATATAAAAAAAAGTTCATTTTGAGATTTAGAAGTTGTGACCAAAGTAATGTCTAACTTAGGTATATCCTTAAAAAATTGATATTGGTTCTCGAGTTCTTTAAATATTAATGGGTTTTTTAATTGAATTGAGATTGATTTTATTGACTTCAAATTTTGTTGAAAATGAACTGTTTGAGACTGGCTAATTTTAGGAAAAATTAAAGTTATTAACTTTATGTAAAAAAAATACATTGTGTGTTTTCTTAGGATTATTGTGCACCCCACCGGGCTCCCTTTTTTAATTTTTAAAAATACATTTAAATATTTAGATTTTGTTAACTTACTTTTTTTGGATGATATAAATTCTAAAGCTAATAACCCTGAGATAAGATGTTTAAAACTTGATTTTTGATACCCAAAATTTAATATGATTTTTTCAAATTTTGGGATTTGTTTTATGTTTTGGTAAAAAAACATATTAATTAGGTCGTATTTAACTATATTATAGAAATATGTATCAAGAAAAAACATTTTAAACTTTTCTATATAAATCCGGAAGAAAGAGTTGCAAACTTGAGATTTTTTTGTTTTTTCAAAATTTTGGGTATTGGACCTATAATACGGGACGCAATTGGTTTTCCTTGTTTGTTTATCAAACTAACAACATTAGATTGGAAAGAAAATACAGTTCCGTCTTTTTTTACGGTTTTGGATTTAGTTCTAAGAATAATTGCTTTATGAACTTCACCTTTTTGTACTTTCGATGTGGATCGGGCTTTATTACGAAGTTTTTGTATGGATACTATTATAATATCACCAAGGACAGCAAACCGTCTATTAAAACCATTAAGGACTTTAATACATTTTACAGTTTTTGCACCTGAATTATCTGCTACTTTTAAAATTGTTTGTTGTTGAATCATTTTTGTTTGCGTTTATAGCTCAATTGGATAGAGCGTTGGATTTCGGTCCCAAAGATTATAGGTTCAAGTCCTATTAAACGTATTATATTTTTTCATATTGTTGTTTTAAAACCATCTATAATAAAAATATTTTTTTTTTACAAAAGCATACTCGTACAAATTTTTTTTTTTGTTAATGCTGGCACCTGTGTTTTTAGTTGCAAATAATAATTCATCGATAAGTTTTTTATGCATTTTTTTTTCATCTTTGTTATTTTTCCTAGTTAGAAAAAATTTCAAAGTAGATGAAATTCGACTTGTATTTTTTACTATGTAAGGAAATTCTTTTAATCGAGAACGTTTGTTTTTCTGTTTCAATTGTTTTACTTTAAGTAAAGGTGTAACGTTTATAAAAGCTCTGTTAATAAACTCTTTATAGTTTTTATTAAACAACTTATAAAAAAATTTGGCACTTTTTAATCAAATTTTCTCAGACGCTGTGCTTTTACCTTTTAATAATAATTGATTGATTATCTTTTTATTCATAAATTATTAATTATTTGATTTTTTAGTACCATATTTAGAACGTGAAGTTTTTCTATCTTTTAATCCATTAAAATCTAATTTTCCACGAACCAGGTGATATTTAATTCCGGGTAAATCTTTTACCCTACCACCTCTAATCATAACTGTAGAATACTCTTGTAAATTATGACCTTCGCCAGGTATGTAAGCCATTATTTTTTTGTTGTTAGTTAATCTTAATTTAACTAATTTTCTTAATGCTGAGTTGGGTTTTTTTGGAGTTCTTAAAAAAACTTTAGTACAAACTCCCTTTTTTTGTGGGCAATTATCTAATGCAGGCACTTTGTTACGTAGTTTTTTTCTTCTTCTTCTGTTACGACACAATTGATTGATTGTAGGCATTTTTTTAACAATTATACCAAAAAAGGGACTTGAACCCTTACTCTTTTATGAAAAGAACTAGAACCTAAACCTAGTATGTCTACCAATTTCATCATTTTGGCATGTGGTTTAAAAATACTCGTTATCGGACTTGAACCGATACTTTTTATATAAAAATCAGATTTTAAGTCTGACGTGTCTACCAATTTCACCAAACGAGCTTCTTGTCTAATTCCACAATTTGATTTTTTAACTTTAGGTGCACAAGTATTCGGACTTTTAACAACTTTATCTTTCTTTTACTATTTTAGTATTAACACAGTTATACCAAATTTTGTAGAAGTAAAAAAATTCAGAACAAAAAAATTAATAAAAAACACAACCTCTATTTCAACCATGAATTTAGATCTAGTAAATAATAAAAAATTAATTAATAATAGCTATAAGCTATTTATGCAATAACTTGAAAAGGGAATATAACTCAATTGGTAGAGTGTATGCTTTGCAAGCATAAAGTTATCGGTTCGATCCCGATTATTTCCAAATTTATTTTAAACCGGGTTACTCTCTTTAGGCTGGACTCGAACCAACAACCTAGTGGTTAACAGCCACTCGCTCTACCGTTGAGCTACTAAAGATTACTGCAAGCATTTTATTTCTCATAAAACCTAATGAATGAGTTAAAATCAAGTCAGAACGGGTAATATGATAGGCAATTAGTGTAGTTAATATCGTCTATTACTAATATTTGAAATGTTCTATAATTAATATAGAGATGTTTTGGAGGCGTTGGTCAAATTTTTGAGTTTAAAATATTTGATGTGACAAAATTAAAAACACTGGCATCAAACGAGATTATATCTCCTTTTTTTAATTTATAAGAATTAGATTGAACAATTTTATTATTAACATACACTTTCTTGTGAGAGATTAATTGCCTCGCATTTCTAAAACTGTAAGAAAAATAAGTACGGTATATAGCCGTGTCTAATCTCGTTTCAAGTTTTTTAATAAATAAAATAGTTTCATGAACATTGTTAGCTTTAGAATTTTTTAAAGTTAACTTTACTAACTTCTTCAAATAAGATTTTGCCAGTTTTCCATAGAAAAAGCTTAGCCTTTGTTTGTTCTGTAAATTATATTTAAATTTCCTACTAAAAAAATTTTTAAAATTGAACAAAACATATGAAATAGGGTCATAAAACCTTTTTCGATTAAACTTTAAAGTTGAGTGTTGAAATTTTTGTCATTTTTTTTTTCTAAATCTTAAAAACTTATCATTATTTTGAATGTTTTTTTTTAAAGTTAAAAATTTCTTATATAATGGCTTATTACGTCGTTTATTTGTAAGATGCATAAATATTTTTTAAAATATCATTTAACATTGAAAAAAGATTAACTGAACTTTGTCACAATATTTTTAACTTTGTTTTTTTTTAGCGGCATCTTTTTCAACAATGAATAAAAAAGAAAAAAATAACTTATCTTTATATTTTTCTCATCAAAATTAAAATGCCCCAAAGTTTTATAAGTAATTTTAGAAAAATTTGAAGGAATGCAGTTGAAAGACAAAACAGGAATTCCAGCCTTATAAAATTCATTAATTGCACTAGTCTCCATTTTTTGATTAAAAATAACAACCAAATGAGGTTTTGTTTTAACTGTTAATAACAGTTTAAGGCTTTTTGAAAAATTTTGTGATTGAATTACTTTTAGATAAGTTAATATTGAAAAACGATTTCTGAAAATACCACTAATTCAAGATTTTTCTGATATAAAAGTGTGATTCGTAAAGTGTATAAGTTTCATTTGTTTTATTTTAGAAATAACTGGAAAACCTATAAATAGGATCTTAAATTGGCACACGTGATATTCAAAAATAATTTTCAAAATTTGCTTTAAATGAGCTTCTATATATTCTAAAGTATTGTTTGAAAAATTAGAAATATCCGAAGAAGACTGGTTCGAATATATTTGGAGTTTTAATAGATTATATTTAAGTAATTTATAATTTTGACTTTTAACTAAGTTTGTTTTCATTTTTAAACTTTTTTACCTTCTTTTAAGGTTATTTTTTCTGTTGCATGCAAAATACCTTTGCCTTTATAGGGTTCAGGAACTTTACATGACCTAATTAACGCAGCCGTTTGAGTAACAAATTGATAAGAATTTCCTATAATAAAAAGTTTGTTAGCTTTTAAACAAAAAATTTTTAAGTTTTTTGGGATTTTAAAATATATAGAGTGACTATAGCCCAATTTAAAATGCAATAAGCTGAAATCTAGTACTTTTAAAATAGACACACGAAATCCTACTCCGATGAGATTTAATTTTTTACAAAAAAAGCTTGACATTTCTAAAAGCATTTGTTTTATCAAAACAACTTGAGTCGTTTGTATAGCTTTTAAATTTTTTTTTCTGTTGTTTGACATACTGACAAAAGGTTCTCTAGTTATTTTGATTAATTTTTTATCTTTTTCAATAATCAATTTAGTTTTTAGTTTTAATGCTTTTTGAGTCACAGAAGTTGTAAAGATAACAATATGGTTTGTAGTGCAATAATAAAATGAAATATCTTTTGGGATTTTAATTATATGTCGTTTTGTAATCTTAGTCATTTTTATCTGATTGTGAATAAAGGTTTTCCTCCAGTCTGAGTTTGTTTACATTCGTGAATTGTCATTAAACCTTTATGCGTTGTTAATATAATAAGATTTTTTTTTGAATCAAGTTTTCACAAATGTGATGCTGAATAATATATTGGATGACTAGGTTTAGATATCAATTTTAATGAACTTACTGCTGGTTTTCCATTTTTATATTTTAAGAAAATTTTTAATAAATTTGAGTCTGAATCACAAATTTTATAACCTAAAATAAAACCTTCATCCCAAAGAATATTTAGGAAAGCAGTAATTAATTTTGTTTTTGGTTGAAAAATGAAATTTCTTCGAGAAGCCTGGCTATTTCTTAAATCCGTAGCTATATTTCATACAGTGTTTTTCATAGAAAATTTTAAATATGTTTATATGTCTAGAGACAGGGTCGAACTGCCGTCACAAGGATTTTCAGTCCTTTGCTCTACCTACTGAGCTATCTAAACTTTTACTCACACTTGCTTTTTTTTATTTTTAGATGATCTACAATCGTAAAAGTTGGATTTTTTTAACAAAATTTCACCATGCGTGTCTAACAATTTTAAAAACACATGCCCAGTTTTATTCGAAAAAGAAGACCGTTTGAGTATAAGTGTTTCAAACTTTGTGCAATTTAATATGTTAGATTTTGATTCGCTTTTTTGACAAAATTTTAATACAAACCTATCGTGATCTGTCTTGTCAACCAATGTATATTTAAATGCTTTATTATTCAACCAAATTTTTTTTTTAAGCTTAATGTCGGGAAATAATTTTATTTTTACTATTTTTCAAACTGTTAAAAATTTAGCCATTTGAGATACATGAATTTTTAATTGTTTATTATAGATATGGTAATTGAATTGTTCTTGAGATTTTTTGTTAACATGGGGCGACTGCAGCACAGAAAGAAAAAAAACTTTCTTATTTTTTTGAGATTGTATTGGGAAAAAATTCAATTTAAGAACTTTGTTTGTTTTAAGTTTATAAAAAAATTTTAAAAAGTTTGTTAAAGAGTTTAAATTCTTTGAATAAATTGATAAAGTAATAAACATGAACTTTGTCATTTTTGTACTGTTTTGAATTCTTTTTTGTGATGTATGTACTTAATCTTATAAAACATTCATACATTCTATAACCGAAGACACAACTTTTAATAAATATTTATTTAATCAACTTATATCAAGATCATTTAAGTGGATTGGAGGTAGGTTACGGCACTAAAATATATAAACACTTTGCAGCCTACACCGTTTGTGAAGTAAGTGGCATTAAGCTATGTTTAGCTTATAAATAATTTCTAAATTTTTTTATTCAATAAAAAACTAGGATATTTAACGTATTTTAGATGCAGTTTTAGCATTGGTATGGGTGCGTTGACCTCTAATAGGTAAACCACGCAATCGACGAATACCCTTATAGGCTTTAATTTGAACTAAATTTTTTGCTAACATAATTTTTGATTTTTTTAAGTTACTATTTATCAACAAATTTGAGTTTTCTATAAATTTGGCTAATTTTACAATTTGATCTGACTTTAAAGTAGACAATTTACAATTATTTGATAAGCCTAGCTTTTTACAAACTAAGAATGATTGAAAGCGCCCAATTCCAAAAATCTTAGTCAAAGAAAAAAAAATTGATTTGTTTTCTAATAATTCTGTTTCTAAAATATATATCATTTATAATTTACAAATGTGTGTAATTTCAACTAACATATTAACGCTCATATGCATTGAATTTAAAAAAACCTCAGGGTATAGACCAATAACTAATGTGCCAACAATCAACGGTAAAAAAACAAATACTTCTCGTTTGTTAACATCAATATAGTCTTTTAAATATTGAATTTTCAAATTACCGTAAGAAATTCTATTAAATAATCATAGCGAATAGCACCCACCAATAATCATACCAGTAGCACTAATAAAAGTGGCACTAGTATTAGTTTTAAAAGAACCAGCTAATATTAAAAACTCTCCTACAAAACTACCTGTACCTGGTAATCCGATATTTGACATTGTGAAAAATAAGAAAATAAATGTATATAAAGGCATAGTATGTACTAATCCTCCATAGTATTTAACCATTCTAGTATGGTGTCTTTCATAAACTACCCCAATAATTAAAAATAAAGCACTTGCTACAAAACCATGACTTAAACTTTGTAGAATAGCTCCTTCTAATCCAATTGTATTAAAACTAAAAAGTCCTACCATTACTAAATTCATGTGTGCTACAGAAGTATACGCAATAATTCTTTTAAAATCAGTTTGACGAATTGCGGTAAAGGATGTATAAACAATACCAATAATAGATAATAAATAAACAATTGGAGCAAAATAAAAAGATGCTTCTGGAAATAACGGAAAAGAAAAACGAAGAAAACCGTAAGTTCCTAATTTTAATAAAACACCAGCTAAAATAACAGAGCCAGCCGTTGGAGCTTCTACATGGGCTTCTGGTAACCATAAATGTACAGGAACCATTGGTACTTTAGTTGCAAAAGATCCAAAAAAAGATAATCATAAGAATTTTTGTTCTGTTGTTGAAAAAACGAAAGTTAATAATACTTCGTAATCAGTTGTTCCTGCTTGATAGTAAATATATAAAATGGACACTAACATTAAAACAGAACCTAATAATGTATATAGAAAAAAGAAATAAGCAGCTCTAATCTTTCTTTCTCGGGAACCTCAAACACCGACAATTAAATACATTGGAATCAAAACACTTTCAAAAAATATATAAAATAATAATAAATCTAAAATAGAAAAAACTCCAATTAAAAAAAATTCCATTACTAAAAAAGCAATTAAAAACTCTTTTATGTTTATTTTCACACTAGTTCAACTTATTAATATACATAAAAAAATTAACAAAGTGGTTAAAAGAATAAAAAATAATGAAATACCGTCAATACCTATACTAAAATTAAAGTTTAAAAAAGGAATCCATAACAGTTTACTTACAAATTGAAAAGAACCGACAGATTTATTAAAAAAAACTCATAAAAACAAGGAAAGTACATACAGTAAGCAAGATACATTTAACGCTATCGATTTCAATAAAAAATGATTTGAAGAAGGTACAAAAAGTAAAAAGAATGTTCCAATTAAAGGCAATATCAAAATAAAAATTAATAAGTTTGCCGCATTTAATAAAAAAAAATCTAACATTCACATTTTATAGGACTTGAACCTATGTCCATCAGCTTAGAAGGCTGTTGCTCTATCCAACTGAGCTAAAAATGCTAAGAATAAAGGCTAAAACCGGACTCGAACCGATATTAAAAGATTTGCAATCTAATACATTAACCAAATTATGTTATTCAGCCTAAAAACAAGATTTATACCTGATATTTTTGTCTTAAACGTAAATGAAACAACAACTATAATTCTCACACAAATAATAAGAAGATTTAATAAGGTATAATTACTTTTTAACAAAAGAAAAGTAAAAAATAAAACAAACAAAACATAAAAAAATAATTGTCAAAGGTAAGATTTGAACTTACAACCTCTAGAACATGAGCCTAGCGAGCGAACCAATTGCTCTTCCTTGACAGTAATTACATGTTATAGAAAAACGTACTCAATATTGAAATAAATAATATCATTATTGGTTTAATTTTATAAAAATTTAGTTCTTTCTTTATACTATCGTCATCGTTAATAATAAAATTATTTTATACGAAAATAAATAAATCAATGTTGGATTTACAAATAAAAAAAGTAAAAAATAAAACAAACAAACTATCAAGATTGAAGTATTGGATTTTATTGGGTGATATAATTTACCGGCTATAGAATTTTCAAAATACATAATTTTCACTATTCGAATATAGTAAAAAGTAGAAACTACACTGCATAAAATACTGACAATTGCAACAAAATACATAGAAGCTTCAACAGAAACTAGAAAAATTCCAATTTTAACTAAAAAACCAATCATTGGTGGAAGGCCAGCTACCGATAGTAGAACCGTGCTAAAAAATAGAGCTAAAATATTGTTAGACTTACTTAATGAGCCTAAATCTGTTAAATCTTTATTTTGCTTTTTACTGTATTTATATTTTAACTGCAACAATAAAAATATAGACCAAATACATAAACCTGCAATCATGTACAGAAAAAGATAACAAAACAGTGATTGCATACCTTCAAATGTTCCAGCGCTGAAAGCAATTAACGTATATCCCATATGACTAATCGAGCTGTATGCTAAAAGGCTTTTTAGTTTTTTTTGTTCTAAACCCCCAAACGATCCAACTATTACAGTTAACATTGCTATAACAACAATATAATAACGTCACTTAACCGAGTATTCAAAAAAACTTGAATAAAAAATTCTAACGATTAAAATAAAAATAGCTAATTTGGGTACAACTGCAAAAAAAAACGTTGAGCTTGAAGGAGATCCTTCATAAACATCAAGCGATCATAAATGAAATGGAGCAACTGCCAGTTTAAATAAAAGACTTACGAAAATAAATGCCAAAGCAAATTGAATTAAACCTCCATCAACAAAAACATGTTTAACAAAAGTATAGTCACATGCCCCATAAAGACTTTCATATTCTAAATACATTAAAAAGAATAGATTTTTTAAATCTTCAAAATTTGTAGTGCCTGTAACTCCGTACAAAATAGATGAGCCAAATAAAAATAGACTAGACGAAAAAGCTCCCAAAATAAAGTATTTTAAACCTGCATCCACAGAAAAAGCCGAATCTTTTTTCATTGCAGCCATTATATAAAAAGATAAACTTTGTAGCTCAATTGATAAATAAGCAGTGACTAAATCATTAGAGGAGCATATAAAAAAAATACCTAATAAAGCAAAAAGTATTAATACACTATACTCAAAATAATTAATTTTTTGTATAGCAAGATAACGTTGGACCATCAAAAAACAAAAAATTGAGATTATCGCTATCCAAACTTTAGAAGAAAAACTTAGATAATCAACAATAATAGTATTATTAAAAATTTGAAAATTGTTATATTCAACATTATTGTTTAATAATAAAAAACAAAACATAACAATGATTAAAATGCTTAAATATAAAACAGAGTTTTGAATTAATAAATATCTATTATTAACTGATATAAAAGTTCCATGGATAATCAAATAAATTATAGAAATACCTAAAAAAATTTCAGGTAATAACTGTATTTCTTTAAATATTAACATTTATAAATTACGACCTAACCTAAAAATAAAAAGTCAATATAATATAACCAATAAAAATATAAAAATCAAAGATTTTAACATTTTTTTTCTCTAACGTAAATCTTTTCTACACTTTAAAGTTTTATTATAGACCACAATACAAGAATGTCACATAGGCAATAATGGATTTGAACCACCAACTTTTTCGTTGTAAGCGAAACACTCTACCAATTGAGTTAATTGCCTTTTGCATAATTATTATAACTTATCATTAAAGCGCGCAAACTGCTAAAATATTTTTAATGAGCCCATAAAAAATAATAATAAGTAGAAACAATCGCAATGTCTAAAATCTAAACTTTTTACTAGAAAGTATTTAAATATGCAAAACAGAACTGTAAGTACGAGAAAGTTGCTTAAAAGTAACTTGCTTTTTAGTAGTTTTAGTAGATCTTATTAAAACTAACGTTACCGGCCCAATAGTTGCTAACAGCAAAATATTACCAGAAAGTAAAAACTGAATAATGTAGTCAGTGTACAACAAATGACCGATAGACATAACTTCAGTAAAATAATCTAATTTGTTAAATCAATCAAAATAATAGTTCAATAAAAAACTAGTATCATAAGGATTAATTAATTCAAAAGTACTAGGGACTATAAATAAAGTTTCAATTAAAAAAACAATGCCAATGAAACTACCAAATGGGAAATATTTTAAAGAGTCTTTTGCTAAATAAACTGTTTTTACATCTAACATCATAACTACAAACAAAAATAGAACAGCTATAGCTCCCACATAAATTATGATAAAAATTAATGAAATATATTCACATTCTAACAAAAATAAAACACTAGAAGAGGAGACGAAGCTTAATACTAAAAATAAAACAGAATATATTGAATTTTGACTAAGAATAGTCATTAAAGCGCTTATTATCAAAACAAAAGAAAAAAAATAAAAAAATAAGTTAATTATCATAAAATTCAAAAAATTTAATAATGAAAGAGGGACTTGAACCCCCGACATTTGGATTATGATTCCAACATTCTAACCAACTGAACTATTTCATTTGTTCCAGCTACACGTTCCCGTACAGCTACCTTGTTACGACTTCATCCAAATTGCTAATTTTTCAATGAACTAAGTTTTTTTACTTTTTAAAAAAAGCAAAAAAAAATTAAATTTTCAAGTAAAACTAACTTTCTGCATGTGACGGGCGGTGTGTACAAAGCCAAGGTACGTATTCACCGCAACGTTCTGATTTGCGATTACTTGTGATTCCAACTTCATGTAAACGAGTTGCAGTTTACAATCCGAACTAAGAAAATTTTTAAAGATTAACTAAAATTTTTTGTTACTTTTTGTCATTTTCATTGTAGCACGTGTGTAGCCCAACCCATAAGGGCCACAGTGACTTGACTTAATTCTCACCTTCCTTTCAAGTTTTAATTAACAAACAGTCTTTTTAAAACAAAATTTTTAATACAAATTAAAAACTAAAAGTAAAGTTTTAAAAACAAGAGTTACGCTCGTTTAAAGGAATGAACCAAACATCTCACGACACGAACTGACGACAGTCGTGCAACACCTGTAGTGAAAAATTATTAATTTTTTAATTAATGTCAATAATAAAAAAATTTATTAATTTAAATTATTTTTCAATATGTCAAGGGTTGGTAAGGTTTTGCGCGGATTATCGCATTAAACCACATGCTCCACCACTCGTTGTAGGCTCCCGTCAATTCCTTTGAGTTCCAATTTTGCAATCGTACTCCTCAGGCGGAATGCTTATGGCGTTAGCTTAAAAAATCCAAAATTTATTTTTTAAATTACAGCACTCAGAATTTACAGTGTAGACTACCAGGGTATCTAATCCTGTTTGCTCCCTACACTTTCGTCCCTCAATGTCAGTTTGTACTAAAGAGTCGCCTTCGCTAACGATATTCCTTCATGTATTCTTGGAATTTACTCCTTAACATGAAATTCTACTCTTCCGTATAAAACTCAAGTAAAACAGTATTGTATATTTTTTTAAAGTTAGGCTTTAAATTTTAACATATAACTTATATTACAATCTACGGACTCTTTACGCCCAGTAATTTCGGATAACGCTTGCCCCTCCCGTATTACCGCGGCTGCTGGCACGAGATTAGCCGGGACTAAAACTTCTTTAAATAACGTCATTATCGTTTTTAACGAAAGAATTTTACAACCAAAAATTAGTCGTCAATCATTCACATAATATTGCTGGATCAAACTTTCGTTCATTGTCCAATATTCCTCACTGCTGGCCAAAAAATTAGCCTGGACCTTGTCTCAGTTCCAGTGTGGTTGTACGTCCTCTAAGACCAACTAAAGATCAAAGGCTTGGTAAACTATTATTTCTACCAACAACCTAATCTTCCACAAACTCATCTTTTAACAATCATTTATTTTATAATTTTTATTTTTTTAATTTCAAATTAAAAAATTATTTAATGTTACTACAAACTAAAAAAGTTTTAACCTAAAAAAAATCAAAATTTGTAATAGGTATAGTTTATTTTAAATTAAAAGGTAGATAAAAAACATTTGCGTATTCCTCACCCGTTCGCTACGACATGTTAATATTTTATCGTACAACTCGCATGTGTAAAGCATATTATTAGCGTTCACCCTGAGCCAGGATCAAACTCATTTTTAATAATTTAAAATTATTTAGAAAATTTTAAATTTATCTAACTTGAAATCTTGTTTATTTTCAATATTTAAAATATATTATAATTTGTACAATAGTTAAAAAGAAATTTTAACTTTGTAATTTGTAAATGTTTTTAAAATCTAAAAAATATTTGAAATCTTAAACAATTAAAATTTTAGTACTTATTAGCTAAAAATTTTGCAATTCTTACACATTAAGCCTATTACGTAGTAATCTTCTACGGCTTTTAAAAAATTTTTTTTAAGGTTAGTTTCTTGTTTAAATGCTTTCAACAATTATCTATTATGAATATAGCTACTCGACGATGCTATTAGAATAACAATCGATTGACCAGAGATTCACTTTTCCCGGTCCTCTCGTACTAAGGTTTACTCCTTTCAATTTTTAACACTTACGGTAGATAGGGACCAAACTGTTTTACAACGTTCTAAACTCAGATCATGTACCGCCTTTCTTAGCGAACAGCTAAACCCTTGGAACCTTTTACAGCTCCAGGATGCGATAATCCAACATCGAGGTGCCAAACCACTCCATCGATAGGGTCTCTAAAGAATGATTAGCCTGTTATCCCTGGCGTACCTTTTATCCGTTGAGCGATGACCTTTTCCACTCAGAGTCACCGGATCACTATAACCGACTTTCGTCCCTGTTCGATTTGTCAATCTTTCAGTCAAGCAAGCAGTATACTATTATGCTCTTCTATTGAGTTTTTCCAATTTGAGCTTACCTTCGTACGCCTCCGTTACTCTTTAGGAGGCGACCGCCCCAGTCAAACTACCCATTATAAACTGTTTCAAACTTATGAGTAACAAAAGTTTTTAAGAGTGGTATTTCATTGATGTTTAAATAAATAACTTATGTTACGATTTAATAAAAACTTACCACATATCCTACACAGAAAAAATTTTATTACAATTTATAACTATAGTAAAGGTGCACAGGGTCTTTCCGTCTAGCCGCAAGTAGTCTGCATCTTCACAGACATTTCAATTTCACTGAAATTGCACTGGAGACAGTAGGACAGTCGTTACGCCATTCATGCAGGACACCAATTAAATGCCAAGGAATTTCGCTACCTTTGGACCGTCAGAGTTACAGCCGCCGTTTACTGGGGGTTAAAGTCAAAGCCAAAACTTTTTCTCTTAATCTTGCAGCACCGGGCAGGCGTCAGTCTCTATACTTCTTTTTTCAAATTTGCAGAGACCTGTGTTTTTATTAAACAGTCGCTGTCCTCGATTTTGTGACAGCTTTCTAAAGCTGTGGCTTTAGAAAGCTACTCCTTATTCCGAAGTTACGGAGTCATTTTGCCGAGTTCCTTCAATACAATTAATTCAAGCACCTTAATTTACTAAATTTATCCACCTGTGTCGGTTTAGAGTACGGTATTATTTTAAGCTATTTCTTGAAAATACTAAAAAACTTTTATTTAAAATCACAAATAAAAATCAAATTTGTATTTTGTCACTTTAAAATGTAATAAAATATTACCCATCAACTACAACTTTCGTTTTAATTTTAGGGACCGATTAACTTTAAGGAGGATTAGCCTTCCCTTAAAAACCTTGGACTTAAGGTGACAATGTTTATTATTCACAATGTTTTTCGCTACTCATATCAATATTTTCATTTTTGATTTTTCCAATCTATATAACTATAGATTTTCTTAAATATACAAAACGTTCTGCTACCATTTAAAATCAATTTTTGTACTATTATTTAGTTATCAAATTATTTTAAATTTATTGTTTCGGCAAATAATTTTAGTCCCTTTACATTTTTGACGCAAAAAAACTAAACCAGTGAGCTGTTACGCTTTCTTAAAAGGGTGGCTGCTTCCAAGCCTACCTATAGATTGTTAAAATTTTTTTACTTTCTTTTTCACTTAATTATTTTTAAGGGCCTTAACAAATAATGCGGGCTGTTTCCCTTTTGACTATGAATCTTAGCACTCACAGTCTGTCTGTTTAAAATCTTTTTAATTCTATATTTGGAGTTTCATTAAATGCAGTAAAACTTTACGTCCCCTTTATTTATCGAGTGCTCTACCTTAGATAAAGAATTTTAAACGCTCTACTTAAATAGATTTCGCAGAAAACCAGCTATCTCTAAGTTTGATTGGCCTTTCACCCCTAATCACAAATCATCTCAGTATTTTTCTACATACACGAGTTCGGCCCTCCAATAAGCGTTACCGCTTTAAATTCAGCCTGTTCATGATTAGATCACTTAGTTTCGGGTCTTATATCAAAGACTGATAATATTTTGACAACACCTATTTTCTTTTCAGTTATTTTTTAAGATGATATACTTTTTTGTTTATCGCACCGAATTAATAGATGCAGTGAGAAGTTAAACGCAATTTAAAACTCAATTTTTTTTAGCCTACACTTTTGAACGCTTAAGCTTGCCATTGATATAAACTCATTGATTCATTATGCAAAAGGAACGCTGTCACTTTTTTAAAGCTACAACTGATTATAAACATTAAATTTCAAGTTCTTTTCAAATTCGAAAATTCTATTTCACCTTTCCCTTACGGTACTATTCACTATCAATCGTTAAGATTTGTTAGACTTTGAGGGTGGGACCCCACTATTAAAATAATACATGACTTGTATCATCTTACTTCAGTTTAAAATTTTTAAATACGTTTTACAGGGCTATTTACTTCTGATTGTATACTACCTTCTTTGGCTATTAAAGCTTAAACGTATTTTTTATAGTTTTTAAAAATAGTCTAGACCGCTTTTGCTCGCCACTACTAACGGTTTCTCGGTTGATTTTTTTCCTAGTTACTTAGATGGTTCAGTTCACTAGTTTAGAAAAATTTTAATTGAAAAACAATTAAAATCTGTTTAAATTTTTCAAAACTCGTTTCCGATTTAGAAAAGTTATAAGTTAAAATAACTGGACTCGTTATAACATTTCGTTTAACAAACGTTCTTTAATTCTTAACGTTGAGGTATCCATTTAATGTCTTAAAAAAGATTAAATCTAAAGGCGAATAATGGGATTTGAACCCATGACATTTAGAATCACAACCTAATACTCTAACCTAACTGAGTTATATTCGCCTAAATTTGAATTACATTAATGAAGGTTGATTACATCATTAAGATAAATACAAGTTAAAATAGTAAATACGTATGCTTGAATTAAAGCTACACCTAATTCTAAACCCATTAATACTACTAAAATTAATAGAGGTACAATATGAAGAACTGCTAAAAAATCTTCTAACAATAGCATACTTCAAGAGAAACCTACAATTACTTTTAATAACGTATGGCCAGCCATTAAGTTTGCAAACAACCGAACACCTAAACTAATAGGTTTAAAGATATAAGATAGAAGCTCAATAGGAACTAACAATAATGCTAAACCGAAAGAAGTATTAGCAGGTAAAAACAAAGACAGCATATGAAATTTATGCTTTTGAATACAAATTATATTTAAACCGATGAAAATAGAAAGAGATAAAGTAAAAGTAACAATAAGATGGCTTGTTGTTGTAAAACTGTAAGGAACTAAACCAATTAAATTGCTAAACAGTACAAAAGTAAAAATAACCGAAATAAAAGGGAAATACTTTTCTCCTTCTGTGTTAATATTATCAAATAATAATTGTGCTGAAGTTTCATATAATGCTTCAATAAATACTTGTCATGTGCTTGGAATAAAAAAGAAACTAGTTTCTTTTAAATAATTCACATTTGAGCTAAAAGAAAAAACAATTATAGCAAAAATTGCTAAAACTAAAAGATTTACTAATGCTAAATTAGTAATTGAAAAATCAAAACAAAACAATTTAATAGAAAATAATAGAATAATTTGAAACTGTTCTAAAGGAGTGTGTAACATACTTTTTGAAAAACTATGAAAACCCTAAGTATATAACTAGGTATAAATAAAAAAAACATTTTTTGTAAAAGAGTAGTTAAAGCCTTTTTGCTTTGTTAAATAAAGATTGTGTTGAGAATTAATCAAACTTTTTACGTCACCATTTCATAAACCTTTTAATCTTAACCTCTCAGAGAAAAAAAAAGTTTAGTCGGTACAGGCTATAAATAAACCTGGTAATTGCAATAAAAAATCCGCAAACTCCGTTTGCGGTAAATTGACTTAATAGATCAAACTTCTTAATACAAGTTGATAAGAAATGATCCAATGTAGCTTCATCGTACAGAAACTCTAATGAAGCTGAAGTTTCTGTGCCATGTAAAATGTTGTTGGCTGATGAAGAACTTGTGTCAATTTTTGAATTAAAGCTATCACTTGCTGGAGCAAGTTCAGTGCTAGTCTCTAACTCAGTATTATTGTTAATAACTTCACGTTCGTTTTTCTTAATTTCGTGAAGTTCTTTTATTGCTTGAGAACCACTCAAATTGCAATTAAATATAGCTTCTAATAACGTATCGTTTACATCCCAAGGCTCGTAGACGCTTTCAATATCGCTGTCATAATTTTCACTAGAAGCATTAGTCTCTAGGAGGTGGTTATTTTCTACTAAAGTTTCTTGTAGACCACTTGTAGTCAATACACAGTCACTTATTAAGGACTGTTGTTGATACGCCTGGTCTACTTTTGAATTAAATATCTCTTCTTCTTCTCAAGCTTCTTGACCTGCTCCTGACTTCATGCAGTTTCACACCGCTTCTGAAGCTTTAAAAATAGCGTAATTAAAGCCACTGTAAGTGAAGTCTTGGGCCTCTGACACAGCTTGCCTATGAAATGAAACATGGGTAACTTCATTAAGGTCCTTATCCGTATCACTACGTGAGGTATAACCATATTGTAAATTAACCCATAACTGTTTAGTTTCAACGTCTATTGGATTTAAAAAGTTATAGTCCTTTATGTTATCTTTAATATGACTTCGTAACGATCGAACATCCATACCAGGATTATGTTCTAAAATATTATTTATAGCTTGTTCCATTTCACTTAAAACAAAACCAGCGAAACAGACTCGTCGATCTAAATACATAAATTGGCCTAATAACTCCACCCACTTCAAACTTTTTTCGGGTGGGTCATCATAGTAATAATTTGACCAATTCTTTTGATAATGAAAGCTATCCGTATAAGATGTATAATGGTTATACCAACTAGCGGTATCTAAAAAAACTTTAAAACTAATAGCAAAACCTTCATCAAAAATGCATTTAAGAAAAAGTTCTTTAGTATGCCTAAGCATTGTGCCTGAGTCTTCCGAAGTAAGAATTGATTGCAGTTTACGTAAAAACGGTTCTGCTCTATCATCCACCGTAAAAGTCACTCTTTCGTCTATTTGAAAACCTTTGTATATCATAAAAAATGCTTAAAGAATCAGTTTAAACATTTTAATTAGACCAAACTTTTATTATAAATTCCCGTTTATTCAGTATTTAAATAAATTTGGTCTAAAACACTCTTGAGATCAAAGATTTCA